>ERZ773110.309-NODE-309-length-53882-cov-25.047578_pt1 | contig 53882 bp, 39 predicted proteins | sample MGYA00580568_ERZ773110 | MGnify/ENA primary metagenome ERZ773110 (study PRJEB29015, sample SAMEA2737870) | human gut metagenome | biome: human gut; feature: human-associated habitat; material: faeces | place: China | collected 2012 ... | reverse complement strand
AAGGCTTCCCCCTCGGGGGAAGCTGTCCGCGAAGCGGACTGATGAGGGCAAAGCTTGCGGCAGCGACCCATTAACGGGCAATCATGGCAAACGCGTCCCTCATCCGGCCTCGGGCGGGGCCTCGGCCATCTTCCCCCATCGGGGGAAGGCTTACAATCAGCCAATGCTTCCCTTCATCTCCAGATGAATCAGGTTGTTCATCTCCACCGCATATTCCAGCGGTAGCTCCTTGGCGATGGGCTCGGCAAAGCCGCCGACGATCAGGGCGCGGGCGTCCTCCTCGGTCATGCCGCGGCTCATCAGGTAGAAGATGGCCTCCTCGCTGATGCGCCCGATCTTGGCCTCGTGGCCGACGTCCACGGCATCACAGCGGATGTCCATGGCCGGGATCGTGTCGGAGCGGCTGCGGTCATCCAGCATCAGGGACTCGCAGCTCACGCTGGACTTGCTGCCCTTGGCGTTCGGCAGCACAACGACGGACGAGCGGAAGTTCGACACGCCGCCGTCGCGGGCAATGCTCTTGGTGGAAATATGGCTCGTCGTGTTCGGCGCGGCGTGCACGACCTTGGCACCGGTGTCCAGATCCTGCCCGGCGCCGGCAAACGTGATGCCGGTGAACTCCATGCGGGCACCCTCGCCCTGCAGGACGCTCATCGGGTACAGGCAGCCCGTGTGGGAGCCGAACGAGCCGGAGACCCACTCGATCGTGCCGCCCTTTTCGACCCGCGCACGCTTGGTGTTCAGGTTGTACATATTCTTGGACCAGTTTTCAATCGTGGAGTAGCGCACGCGCGCACCCTCACCGACGAAAATCTCGACGCAGCCTGCGTGCAGGTTGGCGACGTTGTACTTCGGGGCCGAGCAGCCCTCGATAAAGTGCAGGTATGCGCCCTTGTCCACGATAATCAGGGTGTGCTCGAACTGGCCCGCGCCGGGGGCGTTCAGGCGGAAGTAGGACTGCAGGGGAATGTCCACATGCACGCCCGCCGGGACGTAGACGAAGGAACCGCCGCTCCACACAGCGCCGTGCAGCGCCGCAAACTTGTGGTCCGTGGGGGGCACGCACTTCATGAAGTGCTCCTTCACCATGTCGGCGTAGGGACCGGTCAGGGCGCTCTCCATATCGGTGTAGACGACGCCCTGCGCTGCGACCTCCTCCTTGACGTTGTGGTAAACGACCTCGGAGTCGTACTGTGCGCCGACGCCCGCCAGGCTCGAGCGCTCGGCCTGCGGAATGCCCAGACGCTCAAACGTGTTCTTGATGTCATCGGGCACATCGCTCCACTTGCCGCGCATCTCGGTGTTGGGGCGCACGTATGTGACGATATTGCGCATGTCCAGCCCCTCCAGGGACGGGCCCCAGTTGGGAATGGACGCCTTGTTGTAAATGTCCAGCGCCTTCAGGCGGAATTCACGCATCCAGTCGGGATCGTGCTTTTCTTTAGAGATCTGCTCCACGATCTCTGCCGTCAGGCCGGAGTTGACCTCAAACGCCGCGTTGACCTTGTCCTTGATGTCGTAGACACTGCGGTCAATCTCGGCGACCTCGGTCTTTTCAGTCTCGAAGGCTCTCATTTGGTTTCGTCCTCCTTCAGCGCGGTGAAGCCTTCCTCAATGATCTCATTGACGAGGCTGCCGTCGCCGGTGCGGACAATGCGGGCGTCGTCCAGCACATGGACGTAATCGACCTGCAGACCCTCCAGGATCTTGGCGTTGTGGGTGATGATGATGAGGGCGTTGTCCGCGTTGTGGTACGCCTTGATGCCGCTGGCAACGGTCTTGACCGCGTCAACGTCGAGGCCAGAGTCGGTCTCATCCAGCAGGGCCAGCGCGGGCTTGAGCATGAGCAGCTGCAAAATCTCAGCCTTCTTCTTCTCACCGCCGGAGAAGCCGACGTTCAGATAGCGGTCCGCGTAGGACGGGTCCATGTTCAGGGCCTCCATCTGTGCGGCCATCTCGCGGCGGAACTTCATGACCTTGACGGGCTTGCCGGTCACAGCACCGGCAGCCGTGCGCAGGAAACTCTCCAGCGTGATGCCGGGGATCTCCTCCGGCGTCTGGAAGGACAGGAACATACCTGCGCGGGCGCGCACGTCGGCGGTCTCGTGGGTGATGTCCTGCCCGCGGAAGATGATCTGACCGCGGGTGACGGTGTAGCGGGGATCGCCCATCAGGGCGCTCATCAGGGTGGACTTGCCGGCACCGTTGTGACCCATCAGAACGTGGGTCTCACCGGCGTTCACCGTCAGGTTCAATCCGTCGAGAAGAACCTTATTTTCCTCACCGACGACGACCTGTAAATCTTTGACTTCCAGCAGCGGGCTGCTCATGGAAAAAACACCTCCAAGTGGTATAACCGGGCTTTTGGGCACAAGTGTCCCCCGGATAGTTTTGCTCTACCGAACTATACTATACTATTTTTATAGGGATTGCAAGAGGGGAACGCAAGAAATTGACACAGAACGATGAAATCGGCCAATTTTCAGCCGATTCGGGGCAAAACAAAAAGGCTCGAAGCGGATGCTTCAAGCCTTGATGGCTGCCCCAGTCCGACTTGAACGGACGACACCCTGATTAACAGTCAGGTGCTCTAACCAACTGAGCTATGGGGCAATATCCCTGACGCCGTCAGGCGACGCTAATTATTATAGCGGCATGAAAACCGTTTGTCAATGCCTTTTGACAAAAAAATCGGAAAATTTGTCCGCAAAATCCCGGCGCGGATGCCTTGACAATTTGGCATGGGGCTGGTATACTAGCAAAGTACCTACATACGCCGGTGTGTTGGAATTGGCAGACGAGACGGACTCAAAATCCGTTGGTGGTGACACCGTATGGGTTCGACCCCCATCACCGGCACCAATCGTACCTAAGTGGTTTTTACCGCTTAGGTACTTTTTGTTTGGCAGACATCTTTTTTCCTTGTCTGCCAAGTTGTCTGCCATTTTTGCCTGAAATTGGCCCCAAATTCGCCCAAAACGGCAGACAATCGGGCTGAAAATCCGTTTGGAAATTGTGAAATTTTGCTTTTTTCCCGCCCTCAAGCGCTCCGCTTGGGGGCACTTTTTTTGCCCACTTTTTTGTCCGGGCTTCCGCTTAGACTGATGCAGGCCGAAATCATATTGGCCGCTTCCTGTTTGCTGTCCGTATCAATATGGGCGTAAATGTTGGCGGTCGTGGCAAAACTGGAATGGCCCATCCAGACCTGCACATCTTTCATCGGAATTTTATTTTTGATGAGCAGGCTTGCGCAGGAGTGACGCAGATCATGGAATCGAATTGGACGCAGACCGTTTTTGCGCAAGATGTTGCTGAAGTTTCCGCTTATGTAATTTGGATTAACCAGATTCCCCATATCGTCTACACAGATGTACTCCAGATATTTTTTACAATAGTTTCTGCCGCACTGCTTGCGCTGCTTTTCCTGACGGGCTTTCGCTGCAATCAATGCGGTTTCAACCTCCGGTATCAGCGGCAATGTGCGGAAGCTGGAATTGTTCTTTGTCCGTTCCTTGGATATATCTACCGCCTTTCCGTCCACATTGACACGCTCGAATGTGTGCGAAATGGTGATAGTTTTATTCACAAAGTCAATGGCCGACCACTTCAGCCCCACCACTTCGCTGCGGCGCAGACCATAATAGGCAGCCAGAAGAACCGGCAGCTCCATTTTTGTTCCGGCAAATATTGGGAACATCTCCATCAGCTCATCTGCGGTGTAGTAGCTTGCTACGAAGTTATCCTTTTTTGGCCTTTCCACATCTGAGGCTGGGTTATGCGGAATCAGCTTCAATCTCACCGCATCAACCAGTGCTTTGTGGATGTTGGCATGGTAATGTGCAACCGTATTTCCGCTGATGTTGCGTGTGTTCTTTTCATGGGCATAGAACATTTCTATGTCCAGCACATTGATTTCGTTCAGCTTGGTTCCCCGTTGTGAGAAATAAGGAGCAATCCATGTGTTTACATTGGCAGCATAACCCGAATAGGTGACTTCCTCCCATGTACTTCTTTTCCACTGGAGCCAGAACTGCAAATAATCCGAAAACAGCATATCCGGGCGTGGAGAACTACTCTCCGGCGCGGTGCTCTGCACGGCCTTCCGTTCCATCACGCCATGCACTTCTTCTCCGGCGTTGGCTTCCCGAATCATTTCGCGCATAACTTCTTTGGCCTTTGTCATGTTTCGCGCAGTGGATAAACCTGTACTTAATGTTTTGCGGATTCGTTTTCCCTTTATGTCGGATGGCATATTCAGGACAACATAATAAAATCCGCGCTTTTGTGTAAGATAGCCTGTCACTTTTGTCCTCATAGCAGTCTCCTTTCCGGCTATCAAACATTTGTGTAACCGTTATTAGCATAGCAGACTTTCTTTCATTCCTCCACACTGTCAATCAGGAAATCGTCAGTGTTGCATTCGTCAGACAATCCGTTTTGCAAAAAGCGAATCACATTTACCTTGGGGATTCTGTAGCTGCGCCCCAGCCGGAATGCCTTGATTTTCCCGGAAGTCAACAGCCTATAAGCTGTCTTTTTACTTACGGGCCGCGAACCGCCTAACATTTTACAGAGCTGGGTCACATCCACCACATCCGGATATTTACGGAAAATTTCTCGCTTTCCAAAGGTTTCTCCCCTCATAGCCATCCTCCTTTACTGAATTTGCAGATTTAATTCCACAAGCATAGCGGCCACTTGCCAAAAGCAAGTGACCGCCATAATCTGGAATTAAATATTATCCTATTCGACACTACTCCCCGGATAATAGGGCGAATCCCCGGCCCGGCTACTGGCGCAGCTCCCGCTTCCTGTACCACATTGTTGGCAGTACCGCCGATTCCTTGAGGGTATCGCAACGGTGCGTATCATGATTGCTGACCCTTTCATCGCATAGAACAGGTTCCACTCTGTTCTTATTCAGCAGGCAGGGGCGCTCCTCCGTATACGCAGGATTATGGCGTTGCCTCTGAATCGTGCTTGCCGACGCTCCTTGGGTTGCGGCAAGGTCAGTTGTATGTAACCGGTGATTCGGATATGCAGTTGTCAAGGTACTCAAGGGGAAGAGGGCTTTTTTGTCCCTCTATAATATAAACATCAATTTACGGGCAAAATCGTTGGGGTATTTTTGAAAAAATTTATATTTTGGGGTTATCGAATCTCAAACTTCGATAATGCGACCAAAAATGCAACAGAAAGGGTTTGATATAAGTCCATATCAAATATGCCGTCATGCCAACTCAGCTTTTTGATTAACGGCTGGTACTGTTCATACAGTACGGTTGCCGCAGCAGTATCGCCGCTTTGCGCGGCTTTCAGAAGATCAATATAAGAACCCATCAGGTATTTTCCTCCATTGCCTTGCGGATTTTCTGCAAGGCGTTTTTCTTGTGCCAGCGAACAGTTTCCGGCGACAGGTTCATCTTTTGGGCGGTATCTGCTGTGCTGAGCTGATTTACATATAAGCATAAAACGACCTCACATTCTTTTGCAGTCAACAGTGGAAGATAGTTTTTCACCATATCCCATGCGAGCATTTGCTCAATCCTCTCCTCAAAGGAACTATCTTCTGGCTCGAAATCCGGTTTCAAATCTTCGATTGAGGACTCAAAATCACGAATTTTTCCATATTTTTTCAGGTATTTACTGCGCTCATTCCGGAGCGAAACAGACAGATATGCTGTTAATTCCGCAATGATTTGTTCATCTTCGGCGGGAATCAAAGCGCCGTTCTGAATATACTTTTTCGACATTTGGTTTGACCTCCGTTGTTTTTGACTTCATTTCATGCAAAAACAGGCGGAGGTGCGCGAGCATAGTAATGTATCGCTTTTACGATACATTTTCTGATATGGAGATAAAAAAATATGCCAGATGGTCGATTTGACCATCTGGCATACTGCGGTTTTATCGGTTTGGCGCAAAGCGTCGAACTAATGTATATATAATGCTTATTCAGCAGAATCCTCTGACGAGGATGCAGTTAAATCTGGTATTGCGTCAATAACAGAATCAAGTATGGCAAAGACCGCCTTGCGCTGATGTGGTTCGAGCGCCCTTATACGCTGATCCAGTTCTTCGTCTACAACACAGCTTACAGATTCTACTTCGTCACACAGCAAAACATCTGCGGAAATATGCAGACTGTTTACAATTTTAATGAGTGTTGCCATACTGGGAAGTTTCTGGCCGCGCTCTATCAAGCTGACATAATTTTTAGAAAGACCAATCATTTCAGCCAATTGTTCAATCGTCAGCCCCCTTCTTTTTCGTTGCTGGCGAAGCCGCTGTCCTAATAAAGCATTTGTCATAGCATTCTCCCAGAAATATATCTAATAGTGATACCAAATTACTATTAGTATAGGAGCGATGCTTTTCATGATAAACAAATCAATAGTGATATTTGTTCCTGACGGTTTGACTTTTCGTAAAAATAATGTTATCGTAAAAATATATGGATGAGTTCAATGAGCTTATGCGTACACAAAAAAAGTATCCGCTATTATTTGAATGGCGGATACCAAGAAAACAATATCTATGATTGCTTAGTTTATCACAGCCTATCTTTAATATCAAGAATCGATTTGTTGATTTCGCACAAATTAAGTAAAAATTAGCAAACTGATGTTTTTTTACATATCGTGCGCTGCTATTTCGTCCATATTGTTACCCAAAACAAATACTGCTATTGTTTAGGTTGTCAAATCACAGTCAATGAATGGAGGCTGCAACAATGGCAAGACATGGAGAAAATATCCATAAGCGAAAAGATGGCCGCTGGGAAGGGCGCTACATTAAAGGGCGAAGTGAAACCGGAAAAGCAATTTGGGGCTATGTGTATGCGTACAGCTATGTCGATGCAAAAACAGCATTGATTCGGAAAAAGGTAAAAACAGCTGATTACACGGTTCCGCTTGGGGCACAAGAGCTTACATTTTCGGCTCTTTCGGAACTATGGCTTTCCACGCTGAACGACTTAGAGGAGTCTTCCATAGCGCATTATCGTTATTCCATTGAGCATTATATTTTGCCGGTTATCGGGGATCTACGAATTTCACAGCTTTCCGGCGCAAAATTGGAATTATGCGTTTTACAGATTATTTCTCCGGTTGGTGGAGAGCATAAACCTTTTGGAGCAAGCCTTTCACGGGAATGCATCAGCCTTGTCCGCAGGCTATGTAAATACGCATACAAACTGCATTTAATGCCCATGATTGAGCTGTCAATCAAGCCCGTGAAAGAAACGAAAGAGTTTCCAGAAGCGCTTTCTCTTGAAGAGCAGGCGGCAGTCAACCGATTTGTTTTCAAGAATCCGACCCCACGAAAGGCGGGCATATTATTTATGCTCCAGCTTGGTCTTCGGATCAGCGAGGTATGCGGCTTGCAGTGGGGCGATATTGACCTCGTGCATAAGGAAGTCCGTATACGCCGCGGTGTTCGGCGTATTGCCATTGGAACGGGGAAAACCTCGGTTGTGGTACGAGCACCCAAAACAGAAAGTTCCAAGCGAGTATTACCAATCCCGCCAAAGCTTTCGGTTCTACTCCAAATGCTGTACCAGAAAAACACATTCGGCAGTGATGTGTGGTTCTTATCATGCAGCAGTAAACCGGTAGAGCCTCGTTGCTACAGAAAGAGCATTCATGGTTATCTTGCGAAGGCCGGTGCACATGATGTGAATCCACATATGTTACGCCATACTTTTGCTACAACCTGCCTGCAGGCAGGTTGCGACATTAAAACACTCAGCGAGCTTATGGGGCACTCTAATCCCAACATCACATTACAGCGCTATGTTCATACCAACATGGAGCGGAAGCGGTTTGCGATTGAGCAAACTTTTGGCAACGAATAGAATTCATGGTCAATTATCCGTCTGCTTTTGCCACCTTATGCCCATTGCTGGTGGATTTATTGCAAGGGTATCCGCCATTCAAATAATGGCAGATACTTTTCGCAATAAAACCTAGTAAATTCGTAGGCGAACCGTAATACGAATTCACGCAACTAGCCTTTAGGGGGTAAAGGAAATTCCCATGCGCCATCACTCTTTTATGAGATGGGCATCTGCTGCGATGGCGGCGCTGATGTTCTTTCAATGCACAACACCAGTCGCTTTTGCAACGGATGATACTATCTTAGCTGAAAGCAGTATAGCCGTTTCCAGCGCCGACTCTGAAAGTGTACCTGTAGACAGTGATGCAGGTTACATCCCGGAGCGACCTCCGGAAAATACATCGGTCGATTCTTCAAGCAATGATGCGGCTTCTTCTGAGCCTTTGATTGGGGATTCTTCGGCCTCTTCCGATTTGCCTGAAGATGCCTCGTCAAATGGTTCAGTAGAGAGTCAGCCGGAATCTGACACGGATCAGATTTCCACCTCGAACGAGACAACCGATTCAGAGCTTGTTGAATCTTCATCTGAGAACACGGATGAATCGGCCAAATCTCTTTATCAGGACGGAAAAATCCTGATTTACACTTGCGACCAGTTAGCCGAAATCGGCAGTGGGCAAACACTTACCGATGCAAGCGGGCTTGCCGTGACCGATGAAAACGGCGCGGAAATCACCTACGCTTTGGATGCACAATATGCCATTGCTGAGGACATTGAGCTGACGGGCGATATGCTGCAATGGCAGCTGCCGGAAGGCTTTTCTGGCAGCATCACACCGCTTGCCGAAAGCAGCGATGACCTTACGCTGTATGATGCGCAAAGCGACACCATCTATCTTTACAACCCGTACCAGATGACGGTGCTGCACGGCGAAAACCCAGACACCGAGCCGGTCATGGATGGCGATGCACAAGCTGAGACCTTTGGCAGCGGTCAGCTGATCTACCCCAACGGGGAAAGTGAGCCGTATCTGACATACAGCTTGAATCACCGCTATATTCTTTCCAGACAGTTTTGTTCCGATACCTCCGTAAAGCCATATTCTGTGGTTACGGACGGCAAGGCGGACGGCCGCGACTTTGCCGGGCAGGTAGTAAAAACAATCGGGGATAAGACCTATATCTTGATCGGCAATGAGCAGCAGCTGCGGAAAATCGGCAGCGGAGATACCGTTTACGGTGCCGTTTATCAGGCCATTCACCACAATGCGCAGTGGACGATTGACCATGACAGCAGCGGAAACCTCATTATGCTGTATGGTGGCGATGCAGATCTGACGAAAGGTCAAAACGGTACTGACGACTACACTCTTGGAAAAGATGGTATCCATGAAGCTGATAAAAAGTTCAGCGATAAAGCAAATAACTTTTTGTACGTTTATACTGTTGGCCGCTGCGGTGTAAACCAGACAACCGGTAAAATTGACCCAAATCTGGACATTGATAAAGCTGCGAACCAGACCTATGCCTCCAATGCCAATTACATCATCTTCCGTGACATCGACTTGAGCAGCGCCAACTGGACACCTCTGACTTTCCAAGGAACAATGATTGGTGCGAAGTCGGCCAACGGCGAAAAAATATGGAATGATGACTCTTCCGCCATCAACACATCCACAAAGCCTACAATTTCAAATGTCAGCGTAATGCAGACTGATAAACTGAATGTTGGCGAGCAGATGGGCGTTGGCTTCTTCTCTACTGTATCAAGTGAAGTCAGTGAGAAAGACATTGGCCTGAGTAAAGGGCTGGTGCAGGTATCCAACCTCAAATTCCAGAACATTTCTGTTCAAACAACGACCAGCGAAACTTATTATCCCGAAACACTTGTCAGTGAATTGACAAGCACATTGGGTAAGCTGCTGGGTGGCGTGTTGAGCGGTCTGACCTTCATTCTGACCTTTGGACAGGTGAAAATCGACTTAGGTAAAACTCTGGGAAATGTTCTCGACGCCCGAAAGAAAGACCCCACGGCCTTGGCAACCGGTGCCATCGCCGGACGAGTGGAGGGTCAGGTGTTGTTCTCCGGCATTGAAGTGATTAGTGCCGATGTGAACAATGTGAACAACAACACCGGCGGATTTGTTGGGTATACCATTGGCGTGACCCAGTACGATGGACTTTCAAATGCATTGGGCGGCCTGGTTAAGCTGCTGTCCAACATTCTGAATGTGATTCCCGGCTTGGGATTGGGTGATTTGATCACCATTTTGCTGGGCAATGCCATTCCCTTAGGCAAGCTGATTCCTACGGGCTATATCAATGCAAAATTTGTCGATTGCAGCATTGATGGTCTGAACATCTCCACATCGATTGAAAAGGACTACGCAGGCGGCTTTGTGGGGCAGCAGTCCGGCAGTATCATAGAAAACTGCACTGTCAAAAACAGTAGCCTTTCCCTGCAGGGAAAAAATTTCGTGGGTGGCTTTGTGGGCCTTGCCCGAGACAGCATCATCAAAGGTACCTTGTCCGGTGCGCTGGATATTGAAACCAAGCTGCCCAATATGAATCCCGAAAGCCTGCTTCTCAACTGCACATTAGACAATACGGCCATAAACATTCAGGGTGAAAACTATATGGGCGGCTTTGCCGGCGGTCTTGCCAATACCGCGGCTGTCAACTGTTCGGTCAAAGAGAGCGAATCGCTGGCGGTTCATGCCACCGGAGCCAATGCAGGCGGCTTTGCAGGTATTGCAACCCTAGGCTGGGCGGCAAATCTGGGCAAGAAAGATACGAAGGACGATCTGCTGGGCGGCGTAGTCGATCTGGTGGTCAAACTGCTCAGCAGCAACCCGGGTGCGGCATCTTCGCTGCTTTCTCTGGCAGGCGTGAACCCTTCGTATATCTTAGGGTGCACGGTGGATGCACCGCTTACAGTCAACGGCACCGACTATGTGGGCGGCGTTACCGGGCGCGGTGATGGCGCATATATTGCACCATCCAGTGCGGATTATCTCAACAAAGTTTCCTATTGGCGTAACAGTACCTATACCGCAGATAAAATCACCGCACAGGACGTCTCTTTTACAGGTGTAGGAAGCATTTCCGGCCACGATTATATAGGCGGTATTGCCGGGTCGCTGGGCACTGCCAGCGTAGCAGGCTTATTAAATACGACCCTCGGCGTTGCCTCTTATCTTGCGTTTACTGTAGACAGCGTAACGCTGAACGGCATAACCGATGGCTTTTCCGTAAGCGGAAATGAGCGTGTGGGCGGCGGCTTTGGTGATGCCATTGGCGGCACCATCAAAACGGTTTCCATCAACAATCTAAAGTCGGTCGGCGGCGAAAATTTTGTGGGCGGCTTTATCGGCTTGTCCGGTCCCGGTGAATTGGTAGGAACGGACGGCGGTTTGACAGTCAATCTGCTTGGTCTGAATTATCTCTTGAAACTCAACAATCTGCTCTCTTTGGGGCAGGCGGTGGAGGTTACTATCACAAACGCCAATGTGAACGGCATTGGCGATGGCTTTACGGTAGAGGCCACCGGCGTTCGTGAGGAAAACTCAGTCCGGGATTATACAGCTTCTGGCTTTATGGCCCGCAGCAACAGCACCAAGGTAGAAAATGCCCATGTTACGAACCTGAAATCCGTAACAGCAGCCAATGACGGCGGCTATGCGGCTGGCTTTGTGGCAATCTCTAAAACAGGCGGTCTAGCTGAGGTGGGAGAGGATTCCACACAGGTCAAAAGCCTGATTGAAGCTAACAGACTGGTTACTGCCATTTCCTACCTGATTCCCAGCTACACAAACTGTACGGTTTCTTATGTGAACGGCGGCAGCGTGACCGGTGATGTTGCAGGCGGCTTTACAGCCGACTTCCAGAGCGGAACGGTAGATAACAGCAGCCACGAAGCGAACGATTTCTATGCAGTCTACAATCTGGATGCCGTAAACGGCCAGTCCTATGCAGGCGGTTTTGCCGGGCGTGTTTACTCAGGTGCCTTGGCAGATGCCTCTAAAGGCATCTCCATACTGGGCGGCTTAACAGGTGTGAATGTCAACTTGAGTGACCTTCTCAGCGTGATAAACGCCTATGTGCCATACATCCAGTATGCAGGCGTGAAATCCGATGACGGCTTTACCGTTACGGCAACTAAGCTGACAGAGGATACCACCGTAGGCAGCGCAGGCGGCTTTGTAGGTTATGCCAGCGGCGCACAGATCTCCTACTCGGATGTAACTAAGCTGAAACATACAATCGTTACTCCTCCGGATAATCTGGAAGATACATCCGCGCCTACCTACTATGACAATACAAAAAGCACCTATGCCGTCACAGGCGGCCGCTATGCAGGCGGTTATGTAGGCGACATGGATATTGGCAGTGCAGCCTCTGTGGGCGGCGGTTTGAATATTCTGGGCAATAGTATTGAAGTTACCGGTATTCTCGACGCCCTCTCTGTGGTCGTAACTACCATTGAACATTCCGATGTTACCGGCGGACCCGGTGGGTATGCCGTTCTGGCAACCGGTGATTTGGATAACAGCAAAGGCAAAGTAGGTATGGCTGGCGGCTACGCTGGCGGCATATACGGCGGTCACATTCAGGACAGCCAGGCGGTCAACTTCTCGTACATTATCGGCGAGATAGCCGCAGGCGGCTATGTTGGTGAAATGCAGCCCGGCGATGTTGCCAAACTGCTGGACAATGCCAGCGTTTTGAGCAAGGTGCTGAACATTGACACAGTGCTTGCCTCTGTCTTACAAAGCTTCGTTCCGTCCATCCGCAATAGTTCCACCAACTGTGTGCCCTGCGGCGGCGCAGTACGCGCCAATGCTGCTTCGGATACTACTGTGCAGCGCGGCATGGCTGGTGGCTATGTGGGCCACAACATGGGCGGCACCATCCACGGCTTTGACACCTCCCGTTGGAAAGACGAATATGCCGAGAATGACACCGACAAGACCTACAACGGTCCTATGAGCCTGTGCAAAGCCGAGCGTATCCGTTCGGTATACGGGCATGAGTACGCGGGCGGTTATACGGGTCTTATGGAACCCGCAGACACCGCGAAGGTCGGCGGCTTAAAGGTGCTGGGTGGTCTGATAAGCGTCAACAACATTCTCGGCGCATTGGGCGTCATCTACCCGGTACAAACCAACACAGCAGTGTATGGCCCCTTGGCTGGTCTGGATGTGGACACTTGGAACAGCTGGGTGCAATACGTGGGCAAATATGGCGGCTACGGCTATGAACTGGCAAAGGCCGGAACCGTAACCTCGCAGGAAGAACTGGAAACCAAACTTGCCGATTATATCTACGGCTACAATGTTGTAGCAGGACGCGGGCAGTTCGACAGCCAACTTTACGGCGGCGATGCAGGCGGCTATGTGGGCTGCATGAACAGCGGCACATTAACCAACTGCATGGCTTACGATGCCAAGCTGGTCAGTGCTATGCACAGTGCGGGCGGCTTTGCCGGACAGATGAAAACCGGAGGCGCAGTAGAACTCGGCACGGTCAACATTCTGGGCTTGAAACTCAATGCAGGAAAACTGCTGAACATTGCGCAGTTGTTTGTCCCCGCAGTTCGCAATTCTTCGGTGCAGGGCTACCAGTCGGGTCTTACGGTACAAGCTACCGGCTCACCGAATGACCATTGCGGATATTCGGGCGGCTTTGTGGGCAGCGCTTATGGTGCCCAGATCCAGCTGAATGGCGAAGAGAAACTTCCCACTACGGATCAATGGTCGTCTACCGACAAGTATGCCGCGCCTGTGGCTTCCTGCAATGCTACCAACCTGCGCCGTGTTACAGGTCGCATTGCGGTAGGCGGTTATGTGGGGCTTGCCTCGGCAGGCAGCGTGGCGGATGTGAATACCAACGCCTCCAACGGTTTGCTGCAGGGCATTTTGGATCATTTGATCGCCACACCCGGTGATTTGGCCACCGTGCTGAAAGCCACCGCCACCACCATCCATGCAGCAAAAGTTTCTGCGGCTGACAGCCAGTGGGGCTTTGTGGTAGATGGTGCCTACAAAGAGGGTGGCACCGTAAAGTATGCAGCCTATGCGGGCGGCTTTGCCGGTTCTCTGGAAGCCAGTGCAGTAGGCGAAGAAAATTCTACAAGTGGAAAAGTTCAGATAGAAAATCTGCGCAGTGTAGACGGCGGCAAGTATGCCGGTGGCTTCTTCGGCCTGGCCGATGTGGCCGGTGTGGCACAGGTTTCCGGCAAAGATCCGAACGACTCCAAAACAAAGCTGCTCAGCGGCTTGATTAAGCTGGGCAACACCTCGGTGCTGGACGCATTCCGTACTTATATTTATGATTCCAAGGTTACAGGCGTTCAAAGCGGTCTGACCGTACAGGCGCACAGCGGCAGCCAAGAAGCTACGCAAAGCGAAACCCGCTACACTGGCTGCGCAGGCGGCTTTGGCGGCGGCATGATGGACGGCAGCGTGAAATACAGTGCTGTTTCCAATCTTGCTAACGTAGAAGGGCTTAACTACACAGGCGGCTTTGTAGGACACTTGGGCAAAAGCGGCGTAGCGGATATTGACGATGTGAGCGTACTGGATGAGCTGCTTTCCGGCCAGCTTGGAGCGCTGGACTTGTTTGGCTCCCATGTGGAAAATTGCAGTGTATCTGGCTTTGGGCTTGGCACGGTGATTAAGGCTCAGGGCGGCCAGCAGCCTATTGCGGGCGGCTTTGCCGGTTATGCAGACCTTGCCAAAATCAGCAGCTGCTCGACCAACTTGCTGAAAAAAGTCACCAGTGGTCAGATTGCAGGCGGCTTTATCGGCAAAACCGATATGAACTATGTCGTAAGTACTGAATTGCAATCCAAGCTGCTGAACGGCTTGTTTGAAATCGTCAATGAGCTGCTGCGCATTTTGTATATCGGTGATTTGCAAAACCTTGGCTTTGTGAATGTCAATTTGGGCCCGATTCTGAAGCTGAAGATCCTGAGCGAGGGCGACACGTTGTCTGTCACGCTGCTGGGGCTGAAAATCAGCGTAGCACTGAACCGTGATTTGGGCGAAGGCAAGAGCGACCTTGCCATTATCACCATCGGGGATTCTGTCATCGAGCTGCCCTGTACGCGAAACGGCATAGACAAAGACAAGATCTCCAATGTAAAAATCAACCTCATCAAGGGCAACCGCACTGATATTGATTCCTGCACGGTATCCGGCATTTCTTCCGGATACGATGTATTTGCTGGCGGTGCCGGAAATGATGTAGATGGCACAAATGAGGATGGTTATTCCGGCGGCTTTATTGGCCTGAACCATGAAGGTCAGGTCAAGAACAGCACCATGACCCTCTGCGATGTGGTGCGCGGCACGGAAAATCTGGTCGGCCCCTTTACCGGCGTGAATGATTTGAAGTCGGTTTACAGCTTCAATACCATCAAGTCGATTGAGGGTAACAAGAACCACTATTCGATTTACCGCGCTTATAACGCACTGCTTGCTAAAGTTGCCAAGGCAAACAAGGATGTATTCGGCAGCGCAGTCAAAGATACTTCCACCGGCACGGACTATAACCGATACGATGTGCTGCATTTGGATAAAATCACCGAGTTTTTGGATTTGAAAGATGCAAAGATGGAAGATGCCGCAGCGGCTACTACCGCAGATCTGGCAGCCTATGCAAGCCCCGCCAAGGCGGTGCTGATGCTGGACACTGCCAACACCGACAATCCGGACAGTACAATTACAGAACCGGCTGACACCGCAGACCCCTGCAAGAAATATGTGGATTTAACCATCAGCAAAATCTGGAAGGACTTTGCGAATATCGATGGCAAACGCCCCAATGAAATCAAGGTCAACATTTATCAGCAGGAGTTTAAGCCGGATGGCACGGCTGGTAACAAGACCCTTTACAAAGCCATTATCATGACCAAGGACGATGTAGAGTCCGGCCATGCTTCTACTTGGCGCACGGTGCTGAAAAATGCCCCCGTGCTGAAGTATCAGAAGGCTGCCGATGGCACCGTAACGGATACGATTGAAGCCTACTATGTCTATTCGTTTGAGGAAGAAACCGTTCCGGGTTATACCCTGACGGATTCCACCTATGACGAAAAGACTTATCATGCAACTATCACCAACACCCATCACCCCATGCTGCCGGATACAGGCAGTACGGGCGACTGGCTGTATGTGGTAGTTGGTGTAGGGATTCTGCTGCTTGCGCTTTCTGTACCACGCAAGCGCAAGGGCAGAAGGGAGGCGCACTGAGTAAAGAGGTATGGACGAACGCTACAAACCATGTATAAACTGAAAGGAAGTTTCGTATGAAACACATTAAACGTGCAGCTGCAATGTTGCTGGCTGTTGTACTTTCCCTCTGCTTGGCAGTGACCGCGTTTGCGGAAGACAATTCTCTGACCACTGGCAACCTGACTGTGACCGGTTCTGGCCTGTGGGTGCCCGCTGCAGAAGCCACGGGCACTGGCATCGGCAAAAATGTTACTGCAATCCGTATGTTTACTGCTCGCGTAACTGATGGCACTACCGCGGCTTCTGCCACAGAGAACGAGTTCGACAGCTATGTGCTGGAAAAGAAGTGGGAGGCTTTCTTCAAGCAGGCTGAGATTTTTACTGCTATGAAGAATGCAAGCGTTATTGGAAGTGATGTGGAAGCCACTGCCATCACTGCCGATGAGTTGAATGACGCTGCCGTTGCATACCTCAAAACCCTTACGAACGATAAATCTAATAAGGGCACTCTGGCCGACTTTGCTCACAAAGCACAGAAGTGGGCACGCGATAATAACGATACTCTTTCCGCTGACCCGTCTTTGGTGACTGTTAAGGCTGCTGCACAGGATTCTGGTGAAGATAAAACCAAGGGTACTGCCACTTTCACTGGTTTGACTGCCGGTTACTATCTGGTGTTCCCTGAAGGCGGTTCTACTGGTGACAATAGCCGTGGTACTGATGCTATCCTTGTAAATGTCCCCAGAGACGGCGAGAACACTGCAGCTACCATCAAGAGCACCTTCCCGACTGTGGATAAGCAGGTTTCTAACGACAAAAACAACTATCAGGACAACACTACCGCTCAGGTTGGCGATACCGTAACCTTTAAGCTGACCGCAAAAGTTCCCGACATGACCGACTACAGCACCTATAAGTTTGTTTTCCACGATACCCTGTCCAAAGGTCTGGCTTATGATGCAGGCTCTGTAAATGTAACCATCGGCGGTACTGCGGTAACTAAGAACACTGACTACACCGTGACCGAACCGACAGAGGAATCCAATGAACTGACCGTCACATTCGCCGACTTGACAAAAGTCACTAACGTAACGGTTGGTCAGGACATCGTTGTTACCTACACCGCAAAAATCACTAAGGACGCTGTTAAAGACAACCCGGCAAAGAACACCGTTTATCTGGAATATAGCAACAACCCCGGCACTGATAAAACTGGTAAATCCAACCCCGACGAGAGCAAGGTTTACACTTACGACATCGAAATTCATAAGTTCCATACTGAGGATATCGATGCAAACCGACTGGCTAACGCAACCTTTAAGCTGACTACCGATGCGAATGGTGATAATGTAGTTAAACTTGTTAATGAAACAGTAGTGAACACCTACCACGTACAGGGCGATGGCGAGACTGGCGCCGATACCGTTACGACAGATGCAACCGGCAAAATCACCATCAAGGGTCTGAAAGCCGGTACTTACTACCTGCACGAAACCACCGCTCCTACCAGCTACAACAAGCTGAAGAAGCCCATCAAGATTGAGATTACTGTCGCCGGCGAGGCTTATACCACTCCTACTTATAAGGTGGACGAAGCAGACCAAAACACCAGCAACATTATCAAGGTCGAGAACGTCAAGGGCGTTATGTTGCCTGAGACTGGTAGCATCGGTACTATCGGTCTGACTTTACTGGGCGTTGCCGTTGTGCTGCTGGGTGTGTTTGCTCCTCGCAAAAAGAAGAAGGAAAATCAGTAAATGAAAGACAGGCTGCTTGGACTGGCTCGCTTACTACTGATTCTGGTAGGCGTTGGCATTCTGGTATATCCATCTTTAAGTGAATATCTGGCAGAGATCCACGGCAGCCGCACAACCGCCTCCTACGACGATTCGGTCAGCAAGCTCCAACAGCAACAGCTGGACGAGCTTCTGGTCGAAGCGCAGGAATACAATCGGCAGCTGGCGCAGCAGAGCGATGGCGTAGATATTATCGATAATACCGAAGACGGCGACAAAAGCGGCCCCTATTGGCAGTTGCTGAACATCGATGACACCGGTATGATGGGTTATATCATAATTCCTCGCCTGAACACGACCATCCCCATTTATCACGGCACCTCGGAATCTGTTTTGCAGGTGGGTGTTGGGCACATGGAAGCTACCTCACTGCCTGTTGGCGGTGAAAGCACCCATGCGGCGCTTTCCGGGCATCGTGGATTGCCTACGGCGAGCCTTTTTACCGACCTTGACCAAATGCAGGTTGGCGACCAGTTCTATATCAAGGTGCTGGGGCACATGCTGGCTTATCAGGTTGATCAGATCCTTACGGTTCTGCCGGACGAAACACAGCCGCTGGCCATTGTTCCCGGTGAAGACTATGTGACACTGATTACCTGTACGCCTTACGGTGTCAACTCACACCGGCTGCTGGTGCGGGGAACAAGAATCCCCTATTCGGAGCAGGAGATGGAGCAGGCAGCCGCCGATCAAAGCCCTAAGAACTGGTTTTACACTTTGCCGATTCAATTCCGGCATGGCCTGATTGGTGCGGCGGTAATTCTTGCCATTATCATACTACGGTGGCTTGTGATGCTGATATGGCACAAAGCCCAAAAGAGGAGATGAGAACATGAGCTTACCAAAAGTCCGCAGGCTTTGCGCTTTGCTGTTTGCTGTTGTACTCGCGTTCTCTTTTCAGCTGGTTGCCTATGCAGCGCATAACCGCTACGACGATGATGACTATTCCATTACGCTGGACGCACATTACCGTGAGGACAATGGCTCCATTTACTTTCTGGCTGGGGATACTTATGAGCTGACTCTGATTGCTCACAAGTCGATTGACGATGATACACTGGATGTAACCTACAACATTGTGGACGCTTACCGCGACTACGATTGTGATTGGCCTTCAACCTCTGCTTCCGAGCGGCTTGCTATCGCTAAAGAGCTCGCGAAAGTCGCTGTGCCGGATAAAACCGGCGTGACAGATAAATATGGTAAGCTGACCTTTTCGAATTTGAAGCCGGGGCTTTATCTTGTGGCTCGCACGCAGGTTGCGCCTGCCAATCAGGAGTACATCATCGACCCCTACCTTGTAACATTGCCCATCATTGAAGATGGCGAGGTATTCAAGGATATTGAGGTAGATGAAAAGTTCGCCCATATTGACGGGCCGCGGCCTTCGCCTACGCCCAGTGCAAGCCCAACACCGGAATCTTCTCCGGTGCCTACGCCTACAGTCACACCGGAAACGCCTAAAGCCAAGCTGCCGCAGACAGGGCAGCTGAACTGGCCAATACCGATTCTGATTGCAATGGGCCTGAGCTTGATTCTGTTGGGCGGCTGGCTGCAAAGGAAGTCTGACCATGAGAAATAAGCTTGGCCATTATTGCACAGTGCTTGGCATTTTGCTTCTGCTTGCGGCAATCGGTTTGTGGGGTTACAACTACTACGATGCAAACCGTGCTGACGAAGCAGCACAAAATTTGCTGACCGAAGTGACCATGCAGCAATCGCAGCAGACACAGGAGTCGGCTATCGCCAAAGCTGCAGACGATGAAACCTTCCTCGGAACGCTTTCTATTCCCGCCTTGGGGCTGGAATTGCCTGTGTATAATCGCTTTGACGATAATCTGATGAAGGATACTGTCTGCCGATATTCCGGTGCTGTAGATACAGAAGATCTCGTGATTGCAGGCCATAATTACAGGCGGCATTTCGGGAAATTGAGTGATTTACAGCAAGGCGATGAAGTCATGCTGAAAACCATGGACGGAAACACCTATACTTATCAGGTTATGGCTTTGGAAACGCTGAATGCTACGGCTATAGATGAAATGACATCCGGCGAATATGCCTTAACGCTTTTCACCTGTGACTACAGCGGCAATGCGCGCATCGCGGTTCGTTGTCAGCCAACATTCTAAATCTAGGGCTGCAAGTTGACGAAAGTTGCTTGCAGCCCTATTTTTGATTGTGTAAAACAGGGCTGCTCACTTCAGCAACAAAAACGCTTGCAATCAAAATCGCAAAATACGCATCTTTTTTATTGGGGATTCACTACGCTCAGCGGATTACAGCGCGCACCGTTTTGCATCACCTCAAAATGCAGATGGTTGCCGGTGCTGTCGCCCGTGCTGCCTACATACCCGATCACTTGACCAGCCGTCACGGTTTCACCAGCTGTGACGGCTGTTGCTGTCATGTGAGCATAGCGCGTTGAAAGTCCTGCACCATTGTCCAGCAGCACCTGATTGCCGTAGCTGTCGTTCCAGCCACTGACCAGCACCGTGCCGCTGTGGGCAGCCAGGATGGGTGTGCCCTCCGGCGCGGGAATGTCCGTGCCGCGATGCCCGGCGTTGCCGAAGGCGTCCACTTCCCCGAAATGGCAGGATATATAAGTGTGCCCCGGCAGCGGCCATTGCAGGGTGCCGTCACCGACCACGCCGCCGACACCGCCGCACAATGCCAGCAGATAAGGACGCAGTTCGTCCGACAGCAGCTCGTCAAGAATGTCGCGCTGGTCTTGCGTGAAATTGTATTCTTCAGCCAGCTTGGCTACACTTTTGCTGCTCACCGTGATGTGCAGTATATGCTCTGTGACCGGCTCCGGGTCCGGTTCGTCCTCGGTCGGCTCCGGTGTGGTGGTTACAGTTTCGATTTCTGAAGTGATTTGGTGCATGGACCAAAAGGTATTCTGAATCAGCAGCTTTTTGCCTTCGTCGATGACAACCACATCACTGTCGGAATTAAGATTGGTGTGAACCGCAAAGACGGCCAGCACTTCGGGCCAATAGCTTGCCCAAGTGTGACCGTCCTCGTAGTCATATTCTATGGCGGTTTCACTGCACTCCGGGTGAGCAGCTACGATCTCGTTGATGGCTTCACCAAAGTCGGCATTGGTCTGGGCAACGATTTCGGCAATGCGGATGCTGTTCGGGTCACCGGATTCATCGGCAAACAAAATGCCCATCGGTGAGCCGATCACCGCCGCAGCAGCGCCGATGACCATAGCCAACAACAGCACCACGCCGCCGGCACCGAGCAGGGCCAACAGCGTTGCAGCTGCCTGCCGGGCTGTACGAGCAAGCAGGACCCTGATGGCACTCATCAGGTAGCGAAACAGGGCTTGCAGTCGGGTGGCAGCTGCCTTTTGGGGTGAGGTCATTCCCGGCAATGTGGGGCTTTCGATGCGTATTGGGGCGGTGATACTTGTGGCAGCGCGTTGTTCGGCTTGCTTTTGGAAGTGTCTGCGCACAGCCTCCCGAATAAAATGCTGGCGTTTCAGGCTTTGCTGCCTTGTCTTTATCAGCTGGCTTTGGAAGATTTGTTCCTGCGGTAACGCACTGTCTGCCTTGGGCGTTTGGGGCTTGGCTTTTTCTATGGCAATCGCCCGAAAGCGCCCGCGCTTGAATTGTTCGCGGCGTTCCTGCTGGGAAAGAACCTCTACGGTGGGTTGCGAGGCCGTCTGGCTTTTAGCAACAGGGGCGGCCTTTTCCGTACTTTTCTGCCGCTGTTCACGCTTGTCCTGCATAACGCGGAATTGCTTATAGCTGATTCTGGCAGTGCTTACGGCTGCGTTTTCTGCTGTGCCAACCACTTGTTCGGCTCTATTCTGGATAGTCTGTTCCCCGTAGTCGGTGGTATCGGTATCCGGCGCTGTGGCCGCTTGCTTAGCCCTTTGAGCACTGCCGCGCACAGCGGATTGCATTATTGCCCGCCGCATCAGATTGCGGCGGCGATTGTCAGCGCTCATCGTGATTGTCCCGGTTGTGGTGGGCCTGTTTACGGGTCTGCATATCGTTCATCACGCGGGTATACTGCTCCGGCGTGGCTTTCATCGGATAGATTCCCAGCGGCGTATCTGTAAAAATGATAGGATCATGGTACAGCTTTTCATAGCGTTTGAACTGTTCGTCCGTCAGGCTGGTAAAATCTCCATCGCGCAGACCGCAAACAAAAAAGCTGCCCGCGAGAATATCATAATCTTCGAGCAGCCGATTCAGTGGCATATTGTTCAGCTTTCCCTCATCATTACAAACAATGCAAGCGTAATCCCGCCAAGGGTACACACCCTCAATATCGCCGTCCACAAGTTTTTGCATGGATTTCAAATTGTTTTCAATGATACGTTCCTCCGGGTATTTTCCCGGCTGAACATATAAAACGCGGATTTTGTTTTCTTTGGGCATAGTAACAACTCCTTTGAAATAAAAATCCCGCTATGCCTTGTCGCACAGCGGGTTGTGGGTGTAAAATAGAAAACAGTACTATGATAAGGGGATACCAAAATGACGCTTTATATCAGTGCTGCCGAGTATGACTACCACACCTTGGTCAAGGTGGCAGAGATGGCCGGACTACACGGCATTATAGGCTTTCACGAAACCGAGGATGGGTATTTGTTGAGCTTTCCTGATACTAAGGAAACGCCAACACTTATAAATCTTTACAAATCCTATCTTAAAGATTTGGAGAATAATATCTGGGTACATTAACTTCCAATTTATCAAATCGCGGCGGGCCTCGGCCCGCCGTTTTTGTTTTGCGCATAGTTATTCCACCTCTCCGGGTTTAGTGCTTATCAGTTTATATACCTTACCTGTTGTCGGCTGCTTATTTTCAAACGGGATGATGTTATTGCCCATCTTCAGAATCCCCTGCCCGGCAGTGGCCAGTTTCAGGTATTCCTGCTGCGGCTCTGACAGACCGTACAGTTTCCGCAGCGGCAGAATGTCCTTTGTCTGGCGCAGCATTACCACAAATTCGCTGTTGGACAGCACCGCACAGGCGGTATCGTTGGTCAGGCAGTCCTGTGCGTTCTGGGTAATGCCGGTGGCATAGGCGTTATATTTGCGGAATCGCTTCCAGCTCTGGTACAGAAACTTTGCACTTTCCTCATCGCGGAGCAACAGATAGATTTCATCAAAGTATACCCAAGTGGCTGCGTTTGCGTCCTTGCGGTTGCTGTTCATAACCGCAGTGTTAATAAATTCCAGCATGGAAATCATCGCCACTGGTTTCAGCTGCTCACCCAAACGATTGATGTTAAAGCAAATCAGACGATTGGACATATCCACATTCGTGGGCTGCGCAAAAGCTTTCATGCTGCCTTTTGCGAAAATCTCAATTGCCAAGGCAAGCTGCTCGGCTCTGGGGTGATGCTGTGCAAGCAAGTCTTTCCATAAATCCACCAGTGTGGGGCAAGGTATGGTATAGTGTGAATCCACAAGCGGTTTGTAGATATTTTTCAAGCTGCGATCAATCAGGCTTTTGTCGCCCGGAATCATGTTTCCCTCCATCACCTTTTCGAACAGAGAAAGCACAAATTCCGACTTCGCATTTTGCGGCAGAATCTTACTCTTTCCATCGGGGTAGAAATCCAGCGGATTGAAGTGCGTTTCGCTGATTGGTGAAATGTCTACTACCTCGCCGCCCATAGCGTGTACCAAAGGAGCGTATTCGTTTTCGGGGTCTACGATATAAAATTTTGCATTCGGAAAACGAAGATACAACATCAGAATTTCGAGCTTTACGAACAGCGATTTGCCGCTGCCGGAGGTACCCAGCACCATACCATTTCCGTTCGGCAGTTCGGAACGCAGGCCGACAATCAAGTTGCCGGATACAGCATTGACACCATAGAACATACCGCCCGCGTCCATCACCTCCTGTACATTGAACGGCACAAGGGCGCACAACCCCTTGGTAAGCATAGTGCGCACACTGGCAATGCGCCGCAGACCATACGGCATGGCCGTGTTAAAGGCACGTTCCTGCTGAAAGCGCAGTTCGGTAAAACGGCAGTTGAAGTTGGCTGCCGTGGTTTTGAGTGCGGCGGTTTCTGCTTTGAGGTCGTCCAGTGTATCGGCAAAATATGCCGCGGATAACAACACCAAGAACATCTGCTGGTCATGCTCGGCCATTTCCGTTCGGATATATTCGATGTTCTTCTCCTGTGCCTGTGTCTTGTATGGCACAGTGGCCACAAAGTCGAGATTCTCCACCGTTTTGCGATTAAACCGCACCTTTTCGGCATCGGTTTTCATCCGGGAATCCTCGATTTCGCGGTAAGCGTCCTCGGTTTCCACAGGCTGAATGGCAATGGACAAAACGATGTACGGCACCTGCTGGAGCAGTGTCGCAATAAACTTATCGTCCAGCTGTTGCGGGTATTGGGCAATCGTCATGCACTTGGCATAGGAATCGTCAATCTCGATATGGTCTTTGCAGAACCGCATGGCGTCCGGCGCAATGGCATCCCGAAAATCCTGTCCCAATCGGGTGCAGTTGTCAAAATCAAACTGGAAGTGCGTTTCCTCTCCGATGCGGAAAAAGTTGTGCAGCACTTCCAGCCGGGCGTTGTTATCCAGCGCACAGACTTTGCAGCCAATGTTGGACAACTCGCCCAGCATATTCCGCTGTACCTGATTCAGCCGTTCGCGGGCATCCTTGCTGTTCTGCTTGTTGGTGGAGAGAATCAGGTACTTTTGCTGCTTCACATTGCCGATTTCTTTCGCATAGGCTTTCATCAGACGATTGCGTTCGACGCGGTATGCGTCGAGACCATCATTGGCGCGGTGATACAGAACATCTCGCTCAAAGGAAATCTCGTCCATGCGCTGGCTGACAATGCAAAGCTGCGCCCAGCAGTCGGTAGGAATATTAGAATAAATCCTGCCCATCTTTGCCAAAATGTCCTGCTTTTTATCGTCGCTCTGCATGGCATAGTTGATGTCGGAGACACTCCACATCTGGCTGTACACCTCGCCGGAGCGCCATGTGCCGTCCGCATAGATTTCATCAATCGGGATGGACTTTTGCACAGAAGTCGGGATTTTGTAGCTGCCCCGCGTTCTGCGTGTGGAGGCATATTCATTTAATCGCAAACTTTTTCACCTTCTTTTTGCGTTTTTCTTTTGGTAAATCATACTCAGTTTTCCATAACCGCCAACTGCTGCCAAGGATTACACTTTCCACTACAGCAACCAGAAATTGTTCAAAATTCAAATCGTCATAGTGGAAGAACCCTGCGGCGGCAATCGGCACGGCAGCCACGATGCAAACCCAGCTGGCGGTTTCCCGCCCCAACACCGGTTCCAACGTCAGATACGCTAAGACGGCTGCGCCGATGGCGATGACGGAGCAGATCAGCTGGCGCAATGTTAGGCCCATAAAGATTTCTTCTTGATAGTGGCGTATTTCTTTGTTGATTGGATTCTGCATAGCTTATAACCCCATCATTTCATGAATAATGCGGTCGGAGCCTTTCACAAGCCCGACCAGAACCAGCATATTAAATACCGTTTCGGCAAGATAGCTCCACACCATTGTGGTCGGCTCACCACCAGTCACCGTGGGTGTGCTGACAAACGCCGAATAAATGATGCAGGCCAGCACGATGACAGCGCCCTCCAAGCACACGCCGATATAGCTTTTTACAAAAGAAATACCCACAGACTGTGTGCTTTCCCCGGCAAAGCTCGCCAGCGGCAAGGGAGCCAGCGCCGTGTACATATACAAGCGAAAGAACCGCCCGTACACGGTGAGGATCATCACGAACGACAGCACGGTAATGAACAGACTTCCAAGAATCGTGACGAGCCACAAGGGGATGCTGGCTAAGAAACCGACATTTTCAATGGCAGACTGCATCTCACCGGGCAGTGTGACCATCGCCTGCGAGATGCCGCCCATACCGGCAGCCATATCGCTGACCACGCCGTTGCAGATGGAAAAGATGTTGAGCATGATGTCCATGCCGTATCCCACCAAGGCTTTGGCGGCCACAAAGCGGATGAGATAATGCAATGTCGCTTCGGGGCGCTTGAGTTCGTGAAAGTTCATGGTATTCTTGAACAACGATATAGCGAAGAACAGCACGATCAGCGCATAGCCTATGCCGACCATGGCGCTGTGCAGGCTTTGCATAACGCCCCACACAGCCCCGCCCTTAAAAGATTGGGGGCTGGTTGTCACCAGCCCCCAAAGCTCTGTCAGCTTGCCATTCCAAGTGGAAAAGGCGCTGTTTAGATTTTCTACGATCCAGTTTTGGTTCAAAGTTTCACCCTCTTTCGGATAAAAGAAATGACCGCCTTGCTAAAAAGCAAAACGGTCATGATTTCTTAATTAAGTTGCATTGTGATTTGCGTAAAGAATTCCTTGCACCAAATATCTAAAGTGGATGTATCGCGTATAAAAGGAATCACATCTTGCTTTGCCTGATTATAGTCTATGGAAGCAAAGCGGTCGCATAGCATAGAGCGAATTACTGAGATGTCAAAAGCATCATTTTCTGTAATAACACCACTTTGCATCAGGCGAGCCTGTAAATGTTTCTGGTTGACGGTAGCTCCTTTAGAGAGATAAAACACATAATCATAGAGATCGCGCCCTTTCACGCGATTCTGCCATGCACGGCATAGTACTGCATGAATTTTCCCTGCAAAAAGAGATGGTTCATCATAGAGATTTATTTCATACGGCATTGGCGCAAGACAGAACCGCCTCTCAAATGTTGCAAATGCTGGCGGCATGGTATCAATTTCAAATTTGATTTTAAGAGCCTCGTTTTTGGTGATACTGTTTGCCGTTACTTCATCCGCGTAAAAAAGCAAGAAATGCTCTTTGGTGTTTCCCTTTAAGAATGCAGAACGAATGGCAGATTCTTTGTTTTTCTCTTTCTCAGAAATGACAACATTTAACCCGAAAGAGCGAACGGTTTTTTCAAGTTCTGGAAAATATGCTTTCAAATCGAAATTCGGATTACTTGTCATAAGTGAAAAATCCAAATCTTCTGAAAAACGGTCAAGCCCATAAAAAATACGCAGTGCTGTTCCGCCGTAGAATGCAGCTTCCCTGAAGAACCCAGCACGGCTCAACCCATACAGAACGATTTCCTGCATGACCTCTTTCATAGCATTTTTCTGGTCATAGATATTTTTGCTGTCATATTTGCGCAGCATTTGTTCTATTACTGTGTTCATGCGATTTTCTCCATAATCTTTTGTAATTTCTGAATATTAGTGCAATGGTACTTCCCGTTGAGGAAAGCGACGTCCTCCACGCTGAGTTTGCAAAAAGCATCCCAATCTATGCGCAATCCATCAAACATCAATTCCTTTAGTTCGCCTTGACTTGCTACAGGTGATTGGATGTAGAGTTCATCACATAACGCTTTTTCTGGGCTTGCGATTTGAATCGCGTACCCCTGCTCGGAGAAACAGGTAATACCATAAGGATATACAGCAGATGGAACATCCCGATAGGTAAATATACCAAAAGGAGTTTTATAAATTTTTTTCTTTTTCTTCTCAAAAGTGGCCGAAGTAAAGTTGTACACTGCTTCCGGAATAAGACCGTGATAAGACAGAGCAAATTCAAAGGACAGGTACGACGGGGTACAGATACAGTTTGCAAGCCTATATCCGGGTGTAGAGGAATCTGTTTCGTACAGTCCCTGAATAATCGGAATGCATTCTTTGTTCTGTACCATACGGGCCAGCTTATCGCGCGGATTTCTATAGCTGTGCAATTCGTCCAACAGCATTGCAGTAGTTTTTATCATATTTTCACCACCATATCCAATAATATCAGATATGCTGGTGAAAATCAAGTGTTTTTCATTACAGAATCATATCCAGAATATCCTTGGCAAAGTAGATAATGACACCACCAAAGAAGGTCATAAAGCCCTGTGCGCGCTGGCTGGCATCGTGACCTTTCAGGGCAAGACCGATCTGCACAATGCCGAAGCCCAGCAGAATGGCACCAATCGCCTTGATGGCGCTGAACACAAAATCGCTGAGTGCATTGATGGTGGCAAGCGGGTCATTGGCGGCAAAGGCGGGCATTGCCATGGTAAAGGCAAGGGCAGCCGTGGTAGCAGTGACCAGATAGATGCGTTTGATTTTGCGCTGGCGGGCATCGTTTTGGTCGGGCGCATTATAGGTTTCTTTCTTGTTCATTGTGAATTTCCTCCATGATTTTTTGAATTTCATCGTACATTACTTCGGTGATCGCGGGCTCGGTCAGCCCGGTCACAACATCGGGCGATATGGTCTGTGCGGTTTGCGCATAATCGTCCGGCATACGGTAAGGGGCGGCTCCGCCGTCCGGTGTGAGCTTTACATTGGGATGGCGCATCAAATCAAACTTGTGGTCTATGACCGGCGGTTCGCTGCGCAGTAGTACCAGACAATCCCCATCATCCATGCGGCGGATCTCATCTGGGCTGCAAAGGTCGCGGGCGGCAAGCTGATAGCTGTCACTGCTGGAACCGCGGCTGCCGCGCCCGATGCTTTGGCTTTTGGTGCGTTCGGTCATCTTGCCGATGTACTTGGACAGCCATTCAAAGGTGGCATATTCGTTGCCGCCAAGGTATATCAGGCTGTCGCAGTTGCCGATCATGCCCTCCCAATCATCCTTGTACAGGCTTTGAATCTGGCTTTTGGACTGCAAAATAATATCACAGCTGATATTGCGGCTGCGGCATACAGCCAGAATATTCTTGAAATTGGCAGGCAAGGCGACATTGGCAAACTCGTCCATCATAAATCGCACATGGACCGGCAGTGCGCCGTCAAACTTCGGCTCAGAATCCGCCAGCCGGAAAAGCTGGTCAAAAAGCTGGGTGTACAGCATCGTGATGAGGAAGTTATAGGTTTTGTCATTGTCCGGGATGACACAAAAAATCACACGCTTTTCCAGTCCCAAACGCGGCAGGAACATGGTGTCGGTGTTGGTCATTTCGGCAAATTGCGCGGTGTTGAACATATACAGGTTGGCAGAAGCGGTGATCAGCACAGATTGCAGCGTTTTGGTGGAGCCCAGCTTAAAGCTGTTGAACTGCAGAACTGCCGGATGTAGCGGGTCGCGCTCCTGCAGCTCATTAAAAAGCATTTCCAAGGGATTCGGCCCCATGTCGCCCTCTTCCATCTGACAGTTCTGGATCATGTACATCAGGGTGGAAAAGTTCTGCTCAGATACCGGCGCTTCGTAAATGAGATACAGGATCAGCGCGGAAATCAGCAGCACCGAGGCATCGTCCCAGAATTTGTCGCCGCCGCTGGCCGGGGCATCCTTGGACTTGGTGTTGTTGACGATGGCATACGCCAGTTTAACGGCATCTTCATCGGAATCGATGTAATGCATGGGGTTATAGTGCCCTTTGAAATGCACAAGGTCGATCACTGTGATCGGAATGCCCAGTGATTCATAAAACCCGCCAAGGGAGCGCACAAGCTCGCCCTTGGGGTCCAGAAACAGATAAGAGCCGCTGGCCTGCATGGCATTCGGTTTCACATAAAAACGGGTCTTGCCGCTGCCGGAGCCTCCGATGACCACCACATTCAAATTGTGCCGGTGGGCATGGCTGTCTGTGCTGAATCGGATATTCTGTGAAAAGATATAGTTCTGCACCTTATCCTTGCGGTTTTGGTATTTTGCATTGAGCTGGCGCACACTGCCCCAATGGGCAGAGCCGTGTTCCTCACCGGGACGGCGGTCAGCCTGGTCGAGCTTGTAGCAGTAAACAGCCAATGGATAAATGACAAGCACCGCGAGCAGAAATTTCGGAGTATTTTGGCACCAGTGCAATGCGGCAGGGTTCTGTATTAGTTCTGACAGCAGCGCTGTGATTTCTGCAAGACCGTGCGCCTGCTCTGCCGCCTGTGCAAGCGCTGCCGCAAGCCAGAGCAGAGGCAGCAACAGCAGCGCCCATAAAATCAGCTCGGTTTTATCGGTGCGGTTGGAGCGCATTCGGCATCACCGTTCTTCCCGCTGCGGAGCAGGCTGACCGCGCTCCAGTTTCAGGCGCTTGCACACGGCATCCCCAAAGGTGACCGCCATTTCCCGCACTTTTTCCAGAGCTCTGCGTTCCTCGCCATCTGGGATGTGTTCTTTCATGCCCTCCAGCGTTTGAAATGCATCCGGCGGCATCGGCAAGCCCAGCCGTCCGCAGACTTCTACTGCCACTGCAGCGGCGGTCTGGCGCAGCAACTCGTTTTCCGAGATACCGGCATAGGCGGATTCGGCAGCTGCCATCACGATCTCCGCGGGCAGCCGCTGCAAAAGTTCCTGCGGGGGCATGGCGGCGCAGAATACCAGCTCCTGACGCTCGGCATCATAGCAGAACCCTTCGACTTCGTTTTTCGGAAGAACCGGGATCGGTGAGATCTCGCGCATCACATCAATGACTTTCTCGATCTGTTTCGTGCTTTCCACAGCGGCAATCGGGTACGGCTTGTTGCCGTAGGTCTGGGAAATATCAAACACCTTGGCAACGGCATAATATCCATTGCTGCGCACGATTTGCGCGATCCCCGTGCAGCCTTTGCTGACGCGCCGTCCGTACTTGCTCCAGTCGTCTGCAGACATAACCGCGCAGGCCAGCGGATGGGCACGCAGAATCAGCGCTGTATTCCCGGCAGTGATGTGGCTGCCCAGCCTGCCGCGCTGGTAAAAATAGTTAGCAAGGGTCTGCCCACTGACAAATACATCCTTCAGTGCTTCTTCCTGTGCAGCAAAGGTTTCCTGTCGTTCTGCCAGCTTTTTGGCTTTCCATTCCTCGATATTGAAACCATCTTCGTACATCATCGGGCCTCCTTCGTAACCGCTTCTTTGATTCCTTTTTGCAGTGCCTTTTGCGTTTCGGATATTGCTTTGGCGACCGCACGGTAATGGTCGATCTTCATCCGCACCGAGGGGCGCTTATCATAAGTCATAGAGCCTTTCTCTGGCACCCGCAATTCTGGCCCTTGCGGACTGCGGGCGGGCGCTTTTTTTCGGTCGGTCTGTCCCTGCGCTTTCGGAATGTTGTAACCCATCTGCTCATAGATGCGGTTGAGCTTGCTGACATCCTCCGCCTTGAACATAATATCTACCTTTTCCCCTTGGGCAGATTTATCCTTGATAACGGCAAAGAGTACGCCGTATTGCTTGGCGTACTCTTTGAATTGGGATACATCTTCGGTTTTGATGGGAATGACCTTCAGCTCCTTGTTTTCACGCAGAAGCCGGTCTAAGCTGGTTTTTCCTCGAACCTTCGGATTCTCTTTGGCATAGGCCAAGGCCAGTGCCAGAGAATTCTTAAAGCCGAGAGCCGTCAGCTTTATAGCTACCTCGGAAAACTGAAGCGCCTCTCGCGCCATCTGGTCGGCTGCTTCGCCGCTTGTACTCATCTTCCTTCACCTCGTTCCTTTCCTGTTGTGCGGTAAGCTCTGCCTGCCGCAGTTTCTCCTGCACCATGGCGGCATCTGCTTCAATGTCGGCGCAGATATAAAACTCATGGCGCAGGGCTTTGATTTGTTTGGTCAGCTTTTGAATTTGTTCCTCCCGCGCTGCCTTTTCAGGCCCCTGTTTCTTTCGGTACAAAACCTTGCGCTGGCGGGCAAGATGTTGAATCTGGTTTTCCAAATCTGCTTTGTAGGCTTGAACATCATCAAGAGTTTCCAAGCGATGCTCCCATAAAAGCTGTGTCTGCTTTTGGTATCGGTTGAATTTGAGAAAATCTTCCCGAAGCAGAAAATAGCAGCGTTTTGTTGCCTTGCCACGGCAGGCTCTGCGGAGCAGGCGGCAGTAGTGATAGTAACAGGCCATAAAGCCAGTCACTTTACGATATGGCTTTGAAAAACTGGTACGACACCGCATTCGCTTTACTGCTGGCGGGAATTCGGCAGGCCGCCACTGCGGCTGCGGAGTGTGCTGTTCTTTATACTCCCGGCGCATATCAGCCGGAAGCTGGTGCATTTGGCGGTAATATTCCCGCAGTGCCTGTTCGGAAAAGCGCGGGTCAAGCCGATCAATGCGAACATTACGCTGGGCATTTTTATGCCGAACGGATAAATGCTCTACACGCGGCCCGTATTTAACCGCATAACCCATGCCCTGCATTTCGGAAATAAAGCCTACAAAACTGTCAGCAGAAGCTATCGCCAGCTCTACATCTTTGTAGACCATGCTTCGGATTCTTGGATTTCCGGTTTTTCCTCCGAGCCATTCAAAATACGACTGGCCCTTGCCATCGGTTTCAATAACCGACAGATGATTCTCCCGGCAGAGGTTATCCGAAAGCTGACGAATTTTTCTATAATAGGTATCAAAGTCGTTGCGGAACATTCTTCCGTCAGCATAGGACACAGAGTTACAAACAATATGGTTGTGCAGATGGCCTTTATCAAGATGTGTTGAAATCGTGCATTCAAACCGATCAGCCAAAAAACGCCGTGCAAATTCACAGCCAATTTCATGTACTTTGTCCGGGCTTGCTTCACCGGGGCTGAAACTTTGGATAATATGATAGGCCAAAATTCCTTTGTCCACAGGTTTGCCCCATGTGCGCTTTGTCTGCTCCATAATCGTGCAGGCATTTTCCGGATCACAACCAAAGCCTGTAACATACAGCTGATGCTCGGTCTTATCCTTGTTTTGCGTATAGTCCAGAAGCCGGTTCAAATCACTTTGTGTAATGCGCTCGGTCTTGCGGGGATTGCTTGTGTAATCCAGACACCTCTGAAGGTGATTCTTTACCGGTTTGATTTTCGTATAGGCTATGTCTTACCACCACCTTTTATATAAATCCAAATCTGCTCCATGATTTTCCGGGCCGCCAGCAAATCGGCGTTTTCCACTTTCGCATTGATATTTGCCAAATGAGCCAGCTGGTTTAGGTTGTTGCCAAGGGCCGAAATCTGCCGAACCATTTTTATATAGTCGGCTGTTGGACGCTCCAGCAACGGTGCATTCATCAGCGCCTGCCGAAGCACCTGTTCTTGATTCAGACCTGTAGTTTTACTCAAATAGAGCAATCGGCTGTGTTCCGCTTCGCTCAAGCGAAGCAGCTTTTTATATGGTCTTGCTTTCATAATTTGCTTCTGCCTAATTCGGGGTATTAGGGGGTATTCCCCCTAACAAGTGGGCGATGTGATATCACATTGCCGTGCTTGCTCGTACTGTTCCTGCGGAACAGTACGCCGTCTGCCAAAAGGGGTTGCACACTGGTGCCGTGCCGCATAGGTGTCAATTTTTCTGCCCAGCTTGAAATTTGCCGCACGGTATTCGATGTTATATTCCGTGGCGACCACCTTTACACCGTGCTTCATAAGCTGTCTGAAAAACGAAATGAGGTGTCCTTCGCTGCGGCTGATATGGCGCATCCGGCAGATATACACGGTGTCGATTTCGCCTTTGCGGATATGCCGCAGCATCTCTCGGTATCCGGGGCGCAGCAGCCAGCCGCCATGCTCGTCGGTACTGCTGCCCACAACGGTGCATCCATCAGCATGAGCCTGTAAGGCACAAACTTTTATGCTGTCCATGGTTCCCACATAGTCGCCGGGAATTCTGGCATAAAGCCATACGCGGCAGGGACTAAGTTCTTTTTCCATAATTTTCTTGTTTCCCTTCAATATTAGATTTGTTTTCCAATCACAAGCCATCTGCCGTTATCGGTAATGTTGTCGCAGGTAGAAAGCGTGAGCAGCTTGTCACCGTATTGGGCTGAGATACCTGTATCGTACAGCGCCCGCGCTTTGCAGGCCGACACATAATCGGCAAATTCTTCCGGGGATGCTGCGTCCACAAACCGATAGAACGGGAACGCATCGGCGACATCTGCCTGCACGGTCGTGTGGATCACGGAAAAAATTTCATAGGCGCTGCTGTCCAGCGCGGTATCGAACCAGACGGTTTTGTGTGCTTGCCAGAAATCTTTGCTGCCGTACTTGGCAAGGTCTGCAAACATCGAACCGTCCTTCATGTTGTGACCGTAAATAATCAGGTTGTCGGATGGGCGAAGCGCATCGCAGTCTGCCTGCATAAAGGGGCAGCCGTAGTCGGTGTAGTTCTTTTCAAAGTTGTGCTTCAGGTAATAGTTGGGGTCTGTCGGTGTCTGCATCACGGGATAGTCAATGTTGGTGTCCTCGATAAGAATCCAGCCGACCATATCTGTGTTTTCCCAATATAAGTTTTGGTATGATGCCTGTTTCTCTGGTTCCGAAGCCGTTTCCTGTTGTGTGTCCTGTTTCCTTACGACGGCAAGGTCGCTGTAAAGGTGCGCCTGTTGTTTGGACTGTGCGGCATACATCCACAAGAATGCGATGCTTGTAAGACCAGTCATACCGAACAGCCCAATAAAAAGCGAATATAGAAAGTTCTTCATCGTCTGCTCAACGCTCCCCGTATGTAAAAAAGCTCAACTGTTCTCCCTCAAGGCTGAACCGTAAATCTAAATCGTGCAGCGTATAGCTGCGGTTAAACCGTTCTGTTGCCTTATTGGGGGCATCTTGCAATTCCAGCAACAATTGCCATAAATCGGGGTGGGCGTTGTACAGGTGCCGAAGTTCCCGCATGGACGCATTGGGGCAAAACCAGCAGCCGCCGCGCCCTGTGAACGCATATAGCGGGGACAGCAGCCCTTCGGTTTGGCACATCTTCCACGCATCTTTTTCGGTCAAGTTATACTTTGCCAATAAAGATGTTTGGTTTTCCTTAAGCCGTGCCAGCCGTATCGGTTCATCGGCGGCAATTCCCAGATAGTAAACTGTGTCCTGCGGCAGCATTTTTTGGTAGTTGCGTATAGGCGGCAATTTGCAGTCCCTTTGTATACTGCAGCGTCCGGTCAGCGGAAAAGACGCCAGCTTTCCCTTTGCATTGCCGCGGCTTACGATGCGGTAAAAGCAATCCAAATATGTCTTTTGCCCGCGCAGGATCTTTGTGGGAATGCCGCGCTTTTCAAAATACGGGATTGCTGTTTCATAGATGAACCGCTTATGCTCCGGCAGTTCCCCTGATACGGTATCGCTGAACATTACCTCGGAATAAACCAGCTCATCCAGCGGTTCGCCGTGCTGCAAGGCAAGCAGCGCCGTGGCGATGCTGTCTTTACCAAAGCTGCAAGTCAGAATATGCTTCATTCGATTTCCTCATAAAAAATGGGTGGCCCTCGCGGGTCACCCATTGTGGTTGGATGGTTCATTTTGGTGTTCCTTATTTCGTTTCGGTGTCATGCTCGGCAACGGATTTGCTGTGGGCACACTTGAAAATCAATACCGCCAGCCCGGCAAGCGAAATACCGGCTGCGGTCAGCAGCAATCCCAACGGGAAGGTGTCGCCGGTCTGCGGAATGATTGGCTGCGGTGCCGGAGTCGGCGCAGGCGTGGTGCTGGGGGTCGGCTGCGGGGTTTCCGTGGGATGTGGTGTTTCTTCCGGCTGCGGTGTTCTCTCAGGCGTGCGGGCATCCTTCATCACAACAGTTTGCACTTCGCCGGTGGGAAGAACGGTAAAGCTAATGCTCTCCGCAATATCGTACCCATCCGGTGCCGTGATCTCGGTCAGCGTGTACTCTCCGGCAGGCAGCTTTTCGATATAGTGCGGTTTGTCGGAAGATACCCAGCGGTCAATTTCTTCGCCATCCTTGTCGGTAATGGTCAGCTCCGCGCCGGGCAGTTCTTCCATTGTGGTCAGGTCCACCTTGGAGATTTCCACCTTAATAACATCGTCCCGCATCTCAAACTGCTGTACCTCACCGGTGGGCAGCACCGTAAACGGTACACTTTCCGCAAAAGCGTATCCGTCCGGGGCTTTCACCTCGGTCAGCGTATAATCGCCTGCGGGCAGTTTCTCAATGTAGTGAGGTTTGTCGGTGGATACCCAGCGGTCAATTTCATTGCCGTCCTTGTCGGTAAGGGTCAGCTCTGCGCCGGGCAATTCCTCCATTGTGGTTAAATCTTTCTTGGAGATTTCCACCTTGATGGTGTCATCGCGCATAATCACGGTGGCATCGTCCAGCGGTTTCCAATCGTCCCAAGTCCAGAACAGGAAGCTCTTTGTGGTCAGGTAATAGACCTCGGCTTCCTGCAGGTTGCTGCCGTTTTCGTCCACCTTTTGCAGCAGACGGAAGGTGATCTCATCCGCCAGCGCGTAACCATCGGCGGGGCGGGTTTCGGTCAGGGTATAGGCATCACCCAAGTGCAGTCCCGTCACCCGGTGGGGCGTGTCGGTGGACACCCAGCGGTCTACCACATTTCCGTCAGAGTCTTTAATGCACAAAGTGGCACCGGGCAGTTCCTCGTCGTTGGTCAAATCGCGCTTGCTTACCCACATTTCGGTAGGTTTGTCGGTACAGGTACTCTCCAAGACCTGCACAGCCTGCCCGTCGTAGGTAAAGGTGACTTCCATGGGTTCTTCGTTGACATAGTAACCCAGCGGGGCGCGGATTTCCTTGACGATGTATTTTCCGCTGTTGGTGGTAGCATCCTTGTGGGTGCTGCTGCCGTACTGTTCACCGCGAATGGGAATATCGCAAGTGAAGTAGGTGGTGCCGTCCGCATTGGTTTCGGGGCTAGTGGCTACCAGCTCACCGGCGGCAAAAACAAGTTTTCCGTCTGCATCGTAAATATCATCTGCGGTGTACAGGTTAAACACGGCACCGGCAAGGTATTTGCCGGTTTCCAAATCGGTTTTGTAGATGCCGACCTTTGCCTTTTCGCGCTCATTATGGAATTCAACAGTGTCTGCCGCAACAATTTTCTGCGTCTGGTTGTCCCACGCAAGGGTGACATCAAAGGCGGCGTCCGTGCCTGCATAGCCATACGGCGGTTTCGTTTCCGCAATGTGATAGCTGCCCAGCGGCAAGGTCACGCTGACTTCACCGATGGTGCCATCGTGAATAACGGACAGGAAATCATAGGTAGCCGCCGTGCGCGCAGGGGCAAACACGGCAGTGTCGGCAGCGCCGTCGCCTGTGGTTACCACTGCCACCACATCGCCCTTGGCGTACCAGAGGGTGCGGTTGCCGTAATTATCAAGCTGGCGATCCTGCGTGTAGATGTCCTCGGCTGCCGTGATGGTATACTCGGCACCTGCCAGCGGGCGGGCTTCGTAGGTGAAGTTGCCGCTTTCTGCCTCACCGGTCATCCACGGGTCAATGCCGTCCGGCTCAGACTGCCAGCCGGTCAACACCTCGCCGGTCTTGCGGATGGTCAGCTTGCCGAGGGTTTCGTGATTGGAATAATTTTCGCCGATCACAAGGGTGTCCATGCCGTTTTCGTTTTTATCACCGGTCGCCTGATAAATGCGGTCGGTGGTGATGGTAAAGTCTACATAGAAACTTCCGTCTGCATCGTCAGCAAGAATCCCGTTTTCATACCCGGCAGTGTCCAGCCATTCGTTATAGAATCCGTTGGGGCCGCTGATCTCCACAATGCGGTATTTGCCCAGCGGCAGTTTTTCGGGCAGGGTCAGGATGCCCTCATCATTGGTGTAGAACGTGCTGACATTTTTGGTGAGATGCCCGTTTACGGTGTCGGTCATGGTCACCAGTTTGGGATTGCCCTGATCGTCATAGCGATAGTGTCCCATGTCATCCAGCCAGTAGATCTGGAACGCTGTATCCGGCAGCAGCACGGGCTTGCCGGTTTCCTCATCGATCTTGGTGATGCGCAGATAGACTTCGATTTCCTCGTCCAGAACCGTGAATTTCTGATAGCTATCAGAGCCGGTCAGGGCGCTGTCTTTGGGCGTTGCCATGGAACACCAAGGGTTGTTATCCTGCGTAGGATCAACGCTCACAAGGAACGGCTCTGCCTGATACAGGTCCTGCGGGGTGGTGCTTTCCACCACAAGGTAGGTGCCATAGGGCAGCCCTTGCACGCGGATGTTGCCGGTATCGCTGCTGAAGATCTCGGCCAGCTGGTATTCATTGGCGCTGCCGGTGGGCTGCCAGCCGTCACCCTTGCCGTTTTTGTTTTCTCCGGCAGCGGTCAGGGTCTTGTTGTAGGCAGCAATCTCAGCGGCGTTGACCTCGTAGGTTTTTGCAATGGCCTGCGTTTCGCCGGAGAAATCCCACTTCAGATGCGCATTGTCATAGCTTTTGTTGATATAGGCATCCAGAATGCTTTGCAGCGTGTAGGCGCCGGTTCGGGTCTGGTCAAATTGCGCTGCCTTAGACAAATCCGAAACGAGATAGAAGGTAAACCCGGCGTTTTCCAGTTCCAAACCATTGGACTGCCCGCTGGAAGAAACGATCTTGCTGATTTCCACATTGCCCTTGGCAACCTGATCCTGGCTTTCGGCAAGGGTGTTGTCCGCGTGCAGGTGATAGTTTGCGCGATAGCTAGTCTTGTCGATCTGCTCACCGGCAGCCTGCCGGTTATCGCTGAAGGTGGTTTTCTCCACATACCAGCCCTCATTGGAATAAGCGGGCGTAATGTAATAGTTGTGCTCATCGCACAGATAGCCGTTGGCAAAGGAAAGCGAATAAGCATCATAGGTCCAGCTGCCGTCCAGTGCTTTGCTCTTGGAGATGGTGCTGAACTGGTTTTTGTACACCCAATCGGTGTACTGTCCGTTGCTGCTTGCCAGTGCCGCGACCTGCCCGGTGGCAGCCTTGGTGCGGCTGTCCACGGTGGGATAGGTGCCGGAAACAGCAAGAGCGCCCTCACGCAGCGGAATGACCGTGCCGGTGGAGCGCTCTACCACATAATATTTGCCGAGGTACAGGTTTGCGAAGGTCAGCCAGCCGTTCTCGATTTTTGCGCTGGCTACCAGATGGTCTTTTTTGAGCACCGGCAGGTAATCCGATACCCACTGCCCGCTGTTGTCACGGATGGTCGTATGCCAGATGGGACTACCATCGGCATCCACGATTTTGGAATAATCCACAACGCCGGTCACACCGTCCGGGTGGATGATGTCCTCGGCAGCGTAGAGGTCGTACACGGCACCGTCCAGCACAGCATCGCCGTGTGCCTGCCCGCTGGCAAATGCCGTACCATGGGCTGCTTTGCCGCCCACATAGCGCACTGCATCCAAGTCCACCTTGGAAATGCTGATTTCGCCCAAGGTGCGGTCGTTTTTCATCACGCCGTCCGTGGCAGTCACCGTGTAGCTGTCCTCATTGGCGGCTTTGCCGCTGTTGTCGGTGTTGTAAACGCGCGTAGGTTCTTTATACTGAATTTCCGCTGCGGGCACATCGCTGGCTTTGTAAATAACAACGGTGGTTTCCACGCCGCCGCTGGTCACCAGCTTGGTGCCGCCCTTGTCGGCGGTCAGAATATCGGCGCTGTAGTCGGCATTGTCCAGCCAAAGCACCGCATTGTCGTTGGCTTCGGTGATTTCGATGTAATAGGCGCGCTTGCCCAAGGGGGTGCCTGCTGTGCCGGGGTGGTCAATGTCCGTCCAATCACCAAAATATCCGGCAGGAGCTTTGGTTTCCACAAGTACGAACTTGCCCTGATTGCGCTGGGTGTAATACAGCGTGTGGCGCATGGCATCCGTGGTGGCATAGGCGGCGCTGTTGATGACCGCATAGGTTCCATCGCCCTGACGCTGCACGCTGTAGGTGTTGTAGCCCCCGGTGGGCTGGTATTTGCCGGTCACCACATCCCACTGATAGATCTCATACTGGGCATCGGCTGCGATCTGGCTGCCGGTTTCGCTGTCGGTTTTCTTGAGGTTGACCTGCAAACTCCACTCGTCATTTTTCATGACATAGTCATTGTTGGTGTTTGCGGGTACCGAAATCGTTTGGCTGCTGCCGTTCGTGCCCCAGTACTTGCCGAATCCATACGGTACTGTGATTTCCTCATAGCGGAACTGGATGCTTCCCAGCTGCGCTTTAGCCGCTGCTATAGCATTGTTGACAGCGTTCTGGGCCTCACCCTGCAATTCCGCAATGGCGGCGTCGCGGGCACTGTTGGCGGCCGCATCAGCAGCCTCCTGCGTGGTGAAAGGACCAACCTGTCCATTGCGAGTGCCCGATGTTTTGGTAACGGCATAGTGCAGACTCCAGCTTGCGCCTGCATCGCCACCGTTCTTCTGGTAGTTGTCATCGGCGGTATGACCGCTGGTGGTCACCGTTTGCTTTCCGGCAGGACTGATAGACCAGCTGCCGCCGTCAATGCTGCCGGATTTGGTGATGGGCTCGATCTCGATGGTCGCGCCGTCCACCTTTTCCTGTGTTTTCAGCTGGATCTTATCCGTGCGGATTCCGTAGAAAAAATCAAAACTGCCGCTGGCGGTCTGGGCGGGTGCCTCCCAGCTGGCGTAGTATTCCTGCACAACAGGTTCCGGCTCAGGTTCCTCCTCGCCGATTTCGGGACCAATCAGGGCAACGGTCTGCCAACCTGCACGACCGGGATTGTAGATGTAGGTGTAGTACCCGCGGGCGGAGGCGTAGGTTTCCACACCGTTCAGCAGCTCATCGGCAGAGGCAAGATAAATTTCCGCGGCAGTGCTTTCAGGGAAGTTTTCGATAATATACATCTGCACATCGTCATAAATTGATGTGCAGAAATCCAAAAGAGAGATTTCTTCACCCTCGTCAGCGGAAAAAACAGCGGGCAGATCGTCTGCATCGCCCAAAGAAAGCTGGTTCAAGCCGCCCCAGATGCGAATCTGGTTGCCGTAGTGGTCGCCGGGGATGCACTGGTCTGCACCAACCGTGGAAGTGTTCACATAGGTGTATGTCGGGCATCCCTCAGGCTGACCGTTGGCACCGTGGGTGCAGCAGTAGGCGGGTTCGCCGTTGAACCAAATCAGCCAAGTGCCATTGACTTTGGCGACCTTGGTGATTTTGCCGCTTGTTACGTCGGGGATAGGGCGTTCGCCGTAGGCAGCAATACCGGCATCAGCAAACGGAGATGCCACCGTGTGTTCACGGTCAATGGTGACATACAGCGTTTTAGTCTGCGTGCTGCCGTCGGGCGCGGTGTAAACCAACTGCGCGGTAAAATCCGCATCCGCCTGCACATACACGCCCAGCGCAACAGCGGAGGTTTCGCTGTACTCATTGTGCAGCAGGCTTTCTGCGTTTTCAACGGATGCGCCGTAGTAGTCCAGCAGGGTCACACCGTCCGGCAGAACCAGATTGAGCGTGCTTCCGTCGGCGGGGTACTCCACCTGCGCCAGAATCGGCACAATGGCGTAGTCGGTATCTTCCAGCAAGGGCGCTGCCAGCGTCAGGTTGTCGCTGTCCAGCGCCTCGGCGCTCAGATAACTATCCTGCTCTAAATCGGCATCCCACGCGCCAAGCCCGATTTTGGTCTCACCGGTCGCTACCGGCAAACCGTAGCTGCCAAGGTAGGAGCCTGTGGGGGCGTCCGGCATATCCTGATACAAAACCTCACCGTCAAAGGTGTAAGGCTCGTTTTCTTCAGCAGGCTCATCCGTGGTTGGTGCTGCGCTTTCCTCGGTAGCTGCTCCGGGGTCGGGGCTGCTCTCGTCGGTCTGGCCGTTGTCTGTTTCAGACGGCTCGGTCTGCTGCTCCATCTGCACGGTTTCCTCGGTGGGCTGCGGTGTGGGTTCCTCCGCAAACGCTGCACCGGGCAGCATGGAGCAGAGCATTACCGCCGCCGCAAACAGCGCGGTAACGCGATGCTTCAATTTGTAATGTGTTTCTTTCATTGTGAAATCCTTTCAAAACAGAGATTTTTTCACGAAAAAAAGCGCCTGCAAAAGGCAGACGCTGCGGTTATCTTTCGGGGGTATCCTGAGAGGGCTGGGCTTTGGCTTTTTCAAATTTTCGCAATTGGTTTACAAAACCGTCCAATAGGCAGGTATGCGCTTGTAGGTCAGCGTAGTAACAGGAACGGTCAAATCCACGGCGATCCATATCTTTGATCGTGCGAATAGAATCTGCCCATTCTCTATTTGTGCGAGAAATGCGACCATCTCCATCACGGGTTTGAATGGCCGCTGCCAACACATATTTTGTGCGCTCCAAACCATATTCCGCCACTACCTGTTCAACAGCGCCAGCGCCCAGCCGCATACCATCAAAGCGCTGTGCAAGCGCTGCGTCAATCTCGTCCCGACACCTTTCATTCAAGTGGCAAGACGCATGGTACTGCTGCAATTCGCCGTGTTCGCGGGCATATGTGACGGACTGTCGATATACTTTGGGTGGGTTCTGCTGCTGTTCCTTTTTCAGCAAGTCATCTGCGCGGTCTTCCACGCACTGAGCCACAATGCTCATATAATCGGTTTCCAGCTTGGAAAAATCCTTATACACATCCGCCAGCGGCGCGGGAGATTTCAGCAGCGCCCGCACCTGTGCAGGGGTGAGGTTCATTTCTTCCGTTGCCAGAATAATGTCCTCACGGACGCTGTACTCGTAGGCGTGGTGTAGAATTTCTTCTGGCGGCTGTGCAAGCAGCCACGCACGGTATTCGTTTTGCTCCTGTTGCATTTTGTTGTACAGCTTAGCGACAAGGGGATCGTTTTTCACATTGCATCACCGTCCGTATTGTGCAGAATTCTTTCCCAGAAATTCCGCTTTTCTGGCTCGGAAAGACTGCGGTAAGCGGTTTCGATCACCGCATTCACGACCTGCTCGGCGGCATCCTGCGCGATATGCAACTGTTTTGCTGCATTTCTCCCCACCGCAAGGCGGTGCAGCAGATGCTCCAAAACTGTGATTTTTTGCTTTTGCAGCGCGCTTTTTGTGCTTTCGTCTATGTCGAGCGCGGCAACAGGGGTGTCGTATACGCTTTCCGGCACACGAAATACCAACTCGCTGCGTTCTCGATTGGGGGCAATGTCGTTCAGCACGACCATGCAGCCGTCTTGCTCGGCTTTTATTAGCAAAGTTTCGATGTCCATAGAGTCCCTCCAATAAAAAAGCGCCCACAAATGTGAGCGCTCAGGTGCTGTTTCAGATCTAACAGAAATGCTTCCTTGGTCAATATGCGTTATTCTTGTAGTGAATCCCGTTGCCGTGCATCAGTTAAAGGTCACGACCCAATAGGTGTATTGTCCCTCTGCTGTCTGGCAGAACCAACAGCTGACACCCATGGACGTAAAGCTCGGTTCCATAATGTTGGCGTAGTGGGCAGGGCTGCCTTGCCAGCCGCTGCAAACGGCGCTTGCAGAGCCCAGCGGACCGGCTGCGCAGATCTCGCTGCGGGTAGTCATACCGCTGTGGTCAAAGGGACCGCCTGCCACAAAACTCTCGCATCGGGCATCGGCTGCGGCGCTCAAACCACTGTCCATTGTTAAGGCTGCCAGTCCACCGGCAGCGCGCATAGCGTTGATGTTTTCCTGCATCGCCCAATAAGCGGAATCCGAACTGTCAATGCTCCACCACTGTTCGGTGCCTGCCGCCAAATCAAAAGGCACAGCACCATAGCTCATACTGACCTGCGCCGGGGCAGGTTCTGCCGTCGGCGCTGCTGTGGGTTCCGGCGTAGGGGCAGGAGTCGGCGCGGGGGTAGCGGCAGGTGTTGCCGAAGGTGTCGGCGCGGGTGTGGCGGTCGGTTCCGGGGTTGCTGTCGGCTCGGCAGGCGAAATAGGCGCAGGTGTTTCGTCGGCGTCTGCACTTTCGGATGTCGCTGCCGACAGCTCTGTCAATTCAGTGCTTTCCGGTTCCGTTGTCTGTGCACAAGCTGTCAATAAGGACAGCATCGCAAGCATTACGATCCATTTTTTCATCTTGATAACTCCTTGCGGGGGGCCATCTCTGACCCGATTGCTTCTTCTTTCATTCATCTTAAAACCTTCTACCTTTCTTGTCCACGCTGTCGATTGTCCGAACGACACTGTTGCTCTTCGTCCGGTACGGTATCCAGCACAATATCTTTTTCGTTCAGGTTCAAAAGCGCCTCCAGCTCGGCAAGGCGCTTGCTTTTTTCAGCCAGCTCGTCCGCCTGGGCAAAGGGCTGCGCAAGCTGTTCCTTGGCGTTTTCCAGCTGTTTTTGCAGCTGCACCAATTTGGATTCAAGGTCGGTCACGCTCTGCGGCAGGTTGTGCAGGCAGTTGTCCAGACGCACGGTGTTGCCGACCGCATCCGCACCCAGCTGCACCGGGTTGATGCCGCTGCCCACAAGATACGCCAGATACATTTTGTCCATTGCAAAATAAGCGATCTGCAAATCAAAGCCCTTGTACCGCCCAATGGAAACCGGCTCGGTGCGGTTCATCGCCATACCCAGCAGCCCCAGCAGGGCTTTGCCCGCGTCCTCGCGCTTGGTATAAACTGTGTCCATCAAGGTAATGGTAAAAATATCCTTGCCGTCCGCATCACGCTTGGTGTTCTGCTGTAGCAGCGCTGTGTCCGCTTTGGCGTTTTCCAGCTGCTGGGCGGTCTTGCGCATTTCTGCGGGAAACCCTTGTGTAATGGCATCTTCCAGCCTGTAATGCTCGTTGTTGTAGGCGGTTTTCAGCGTTTTGAGCCGCGCCACCTGAATATCCAGGTCCATTTTCTCTTTGATCATCGGATTGCCCGCTGCCAGCGCCTTGACCTCGGCATAAGACAGCGCTGCGTCGTCCAAATCATCCGCGCTGCGGGCAGGGCTTTTGCTGGTCATGACCTGACCGATGAACTTCTGTTTGGTTTCCAAAAGCTGCCACATATAGCTGTCGAAGGAAGATTCCGTGACATAACGGTATTCATACACCTCGGCATTGGTGTTGCCTTGGCGAATCATACGACCGTTGCGCTGCTCAATGTCAGAGGGTTTCCACCCGCAGTCCAGATGATGCGTGGCAACCAACAGCCGCTGCACATTGGTACCCGCGCCCATCTTGCCGGTGCTGCCCATCAGCACACGCACATCGCCGCTGCGCACCTTGGCGAACAGCTCGGCTTTTTTCACCTCGGTGTTGGCACTGTGGATGAACTGCACCTCGTTTTCGGGAATACCCATGGAAATCAGCAGATTGCGCAAATCATCATACACATTAAAACCGTCCGGTTTCGGGGTGGATAAGTCGCAAAATACCAGCTGCGTCAATTTCTTGTCTTTCGTTTCGCTCCAGATGCGGTACACATTCTCGGCGCAGGCGTGAACTTTATCGTTGGGGTTTTCGGGCAAATTGGGGTCAATCAACCGCTGATCCAGCGCCAGCTTTCTGCCGTCGTTGGTCACCTTGAGCATATTGTCCTCGGTGGGGTCTACATTACCGGCGCGAATCTCCTCGGCGCGGTCGGCAAGGTCTGCCACCATCTGTTTTTGCTGGGGGCTGGGCGGCAGCGCCACATTGATGGGTTTGCCGCCCACCAGTTTGGGCACCGGCAGGTTGAGCATATCCGCCGTCTGCACATCCGCCACCTGCTTGAACATACTCATCAATTCCGGCAGATTATAGAACTTGGAAAATCTCGTTTTTGTGCGGTAGCCGGTGCCTTCCGGCGCAAGCTCCACGGCTGTCACGGTTTCCCCAAAGGTGGATGCCCACGCATCAAAGGAGGAAAGCCCGTGCTGCTCCAAGGTTTCCCGCTGCAAATACCGCTGCATGGTGAACAGCTCCGCCATAGAGTTGCTGATGGGCGTACCCGTGGCAAACACCACGCCGCGGTTGCCGGTGATTTCGTCCAAATACCGACACTTCATATACAGGTCGCTGGCGCGCTGACTCTCGGTTTGAGATATACCCGCCACATTGCGCATTTTGGAAAGCACTGCAAGATTCTTGAATGCGTGGGCTTCGTCCACCATCAAGCTGTCCACGCCCAGCTGTTCAAAGGTCACCACATCATCCTTGCGGGACTGGTCGTTGAGCTTATCCAGCTTTTTCTCCAGCTGCTTGCGCATACGCTCCATCTGTTTGACGGTGAAGTTCTCGGCGCGTTCTTCTTTCAGCTGTGCCACTTGGTTGATCACATCGTGGATCTGGCTTTGCAGGTATTCGACCTGCCGTTCCTGTGACAGCGGGATGCGCTCAAACTGGCTGTGCCCGATCACGATGATGTCATAATTGCCGGTCGCAATTTTGGCGCAGAACCGTTTGCGGTTGGCTTTTTCAAAATCCGTCTTACGGGCTACAAGAATATTTGCGTTGGGGTACAGCTGCAAAGCCTCTCCGGCAAGCTGCTCGGTCAGGTGGTTGGGTACACAGATCAGGGTCTTGGAGCAAAGCCCAAGACGTTTCTTTTCCATCGCTGCAGCGACCGTTTCGTAGGTTTTGCCCGCGCCCACTACGTGCGCCAGCAGCGTATTGCCGCCGTACAGGATGTGCGCAATGGCGTTTTTCTGGTGGGGGCGCAGCGTGATTTCGGGCGACATACCGTGGAACAGGATATGGCTGCCGTCGTATTCGCGGGGGCGCAGGGAGTTGAAGCGTTCGTTGTATTCCTTTACCAGCATCTGGCGGCGGGTCGGGTCTTTCCAGATCCAGTCCTTGAAAGCGTCCTCGATCTGCTGCTGTTTCATCTGGGCTTCCTGTGTGGCAGCGGCGTTCAAAACGCGGATCTTGTTGCCCTGCATATCCTCCTTGGTATCAAATATGCGCACATCCCGCAGGTTCAGGCTTTCCTCCAGAATGTGATAGAAGTTGGCGCGCTGTGTGCCGTAGGTCACGGTGGCTTTAATGTTGCCGCCCGTATAGCTTTTGTTGGTCACATTCCAAACGCCGGTCAGCGGAATGTACAGCACCTTCACGCGGTCCCGCACATAGTAGGGCGCATCCACCAGCTCATCGGCAAACTGCTTGATGAGATCAGGTGCCAGCCAAGTGGCACCCAGACGCACGGCAATTTCGCTGGCCTCCAAGTCCTTCGGCTGCACGGTTTCCAGTGCCTGTACATTCACGGCAAAAGCGGGGTTATTCTGCGCCGCCAGCTTTGCTACCTGTAATTTGTGGCGCACATCGCCGGATAGATACTCATCAGCGGTGTAGTAGCGCGGTTCGCCATCAGAATTCTTTTCCAAGGGGTCGGCAAAGATAACGCCTTGCAAATCCTGAATCAGTGTTTCTTTGTCCTTGCCGGTCAGCTGCTGCATATACCCAAAGTCGATGCCTGCGCGCTCACCGACACTCAGCGCCAGCGCCTCGCTGGCGGTTTCCACGCGCTCGGCGGGGCGGGCGGCGCGGATGGTGCGTTTTGAAAACATATCCGACTTGCCGATGAAGTTGCCCTCGCTGTCGAGATTTTCCAAGGAACACAGCAGAAAATATCCGCTGTCATCCCGCATATCCAGCGATGCGCCACGGCTGTTGATGAGCCCGAACTTATTGTGGTAGTAGTCGTACTGGCGGTTGAGTTTGGCTTGCAGCTCCGTGATGACCTCATCCGGCATATCCTCCAGCTGGGCTTGAATCAGCTCCCACGTGGTGTCCCGCAGTTCAATCAGCAACCGCATACGCGCCGCGGAGGTAGCGCCAAGGGAAACCTCGCGCATAATGGCGTTCTCGCGGTAGTAGAATTTTCCGTTACGGATACAAAAGCTGAAATTGCGCACATCGGGTTCGGCAGGGATGCTGGCTTCGACAGCGCCGGATTCCTGCAGCTCGATGTCCTGAAAGTGAAATTCAGCGTGCAGGTGGGACATTGCCTCTTGCAGCACATTGGCAAGGGGCTTATCGGCAAACGCTTCGCAGGTCAGGGCAGGACCATACGGACCGCTGACGGTCTTCAGTGTGCCGCAGACCATTTCGGGGTGTTCGGCAAAATAGCTATTTAGGGAAAGCCCGTCCTCCATCTGGGTGGTGTGCAGCCAGCTTGCGTCCTGCTCCAGAATGCGGTCACGCTTTTGCAGGAAGATGATGTCCGCCATAGCCTTGGTCCCGGCCGACTTAAAAGTGGAATCCGGCAGGCGCACGGCACCGATAAAGTCGCATCGGGCGTTGATGTACCTGCGCACTTCCTCGCTCTTTTTGTCCAGCGTACCGCTGGTGGTGATAAAGGCGATGATACCGCCCGTGCGCAGCTTGTCGATGGATTTGGCAAAAAAGTAATCGTGAATCTTGAAGTGCAGCCGGTTATACTGCGGGTCAACCACGCTGTAATCCCCGAATGGCACATTGCCGATGACCACATCGAAAAAGCTGTCGGGCAGGTCGGCTTTCTCAAAGCCGGTGATTTGGATGTTGGCTTTCTGGTACAGCTGGCGGGCGATTCTGCCGGTCAGGCTGTCCAACTCCACGCCGAACAGGCGGGTGGTCGGCTCATACAAATAGCTGTGGCTTTGCCCAAAAAACGCGCCCACACCCATACTGGGTTCCAGAATCGTACCGGCACCCACGCCCATTTTGCGCAGGGCGGTGTACATTGCGTCAATGACTCCGGGCGGGGTGTAAAAGGCGGTCAGGGTGCTGCTGCGGGCAGCGGCGTATTCTTCCTCTGTCAGCAGGCTTTTTAACTCGGTGTATTCGCCGTGCCAGCTGTCCTTGTTGGGTTCAAAGGCATCGGACAAGCCGCCCCAGCCGGAGTATTGGGCAAGGATTTCCTGCTCCTCGCCGTTTGCGTGGGGACCGCCGTCCGCCATACGCTTTTCGATGGATTTCAAAGTGCGGATGGCGGTAATATTGGCGGCAAACTTTTCGCGCGGAGTGCGCGGGGGTGCAGGGTCCTGCGGCGGGATATAGTTGTTCGGTGCATAGGCTTCTTTGAGGGCAATGAGTTCCGCAGCCTGCAAGACCTGCTCACCAAAACCAGATGGGGTTTCTTCTGCGGGTTCGTCTGTCGGTTCTAAGACTTCACCCTCAATAACCGCTGCCGCCTCACCGGTGTCCGGTAGATTGGGCAATTCAGGTGCCGCCAGCGCGTTGTTTTTGGGGTTCGCCGCCAGCAGCCTTGCAAATTCCCCGCGGCTGATGGCGCGCCCGATCAGCGGGAAATTCTCGTCCCGCAGATGCACATCGAAGATGCCGATCTCCTCCACCGTAAAGGGGTGACCGTTTTCCAGATAGACGGTATCTCCGGCAGCGACCGGCGTCTTTTCGGTTGCCTTTTGCGGGGCGTGCTGCTCTGCAAAGGCTACCTCGGCTTCGCTGATGAAATCCTCAAAACTTGCCCCGGCAATGCCTTGCTCTGCCAGCGCATGGTTATCGTCAAAGTGGTCGATATGTACGATTCGGTTGTCCACCTCATAGCGGATCTCATTGCGCATCAGGTTGGCATAGATTTGGACATCGTGCTTGCTGTCCTCGGTGGTGGAGTACGCAAAGTCGATGTGCGTAAGGTCGGAAAAATCCGGTTCGCCCAGACCTTCACACTCACAGAAATCGGAGATGGTCGTTTTGGCGTGGGTCAGGGCAGCTTCCATCGCTTGGCGGTGCAGCTGCTGCTCGGCAAGCCATGCGTTGTATTCTGTCTTTTTCTCTGCGGTCAAATACTGGTCGTTGTGGACCAAAAGCCGTATTCGCTTGGCAACCTCCGGCCAGCGCAGCAGACGGCGATAACTGTTGGTGTCGTTGTAGAAACCGCGCTGTACGGATAAGCCCTTGCCGTCATAACTCACCCAGCCGCTTTGCCCGTCTGCGAATTTCCAAGTGCAACCGCCAATGCCGTATTCCTTTTTCAGGTGGTCAGCCTGCTCTTTTTCCGTGGGCAGCTGGGAGGCGGAAAAGTATTCCTGCAGGCGGAAGTGACCGCCCGCAAAGCCGCTGCCGCTGCACAGCACATCCGTAATATCCTGTTCGGTGATATACTTGCCGGATGCATCGATGGTCGGGCTTTTCCAGTCCTTGCGTTTTGCAGTTTCCTCAATGACTTCCTGCTGCTTTTGCGAGTCCGAAAGCCCGACTGCATCGCTCTGCTCCGGGGTCAGGGTCAGCTGCTCCAATTCCGGCTTTGGGGCAGTGGTGCGGATGGGCACCAGCAGCTGTCCCTGTTCGATCAGGGAAGCAATTTTATCCGAAACCGCATCCCATGTCAGGTTGCTCTGTGCGGTTTTGGTCAGGTAGTTACCCTCCCAAAGTTCCAGATACTGGTCATGTCGGATAAATCCCGCCATGCGTTCTCCCACAGATAGTTGTGTGTAGATCTGCTTGTAGCTGGTTCTGCAAAATTCACTGCGAGAAGCAAGGTCAGGGTGTTTTTCAAAATACGCAAGAATGTCTGCGTTGTCGGCGCGGGTGCTGGTCTGCTGCGCCAGCAAGCCCAGAATCAGGCTGTCATCCAGCGGCGGCAGGTCGGGAGTTGGGATAGAAAAAGAGGAGGGCGTTTGCACGCTCTCCTCTAAAGGGGGTTCTGTTACAGGCTGTAGATTTGTTTCATCGCCAGTTCCTCGGCTTGGGCTTTCAGTGCGTTCATCCACTGCGTCCAGCCCAGCGGGTTTGTTTTCCGGTCGGGCGCTGCGGCCTGCTGCATCAGCAGTTGCACGGTCTGCTCGATCTGCCGGTTCATGGCGCTGTTGATCTCTGCCAGATGCGGGTACAGCGTTCCCTCCATCTGCATCATCTCGTACAGGATTGGTGCTTCCTCCGCCAGAAATTTCTTGCGCATACTGCCGTACTTGCCGATCTCCGGCTTCGGCGTTTCTTCCAGCATCAGGTTCGGGATCACGAACTCGTTCGCCATTTTGTACTCCATGGTCGGCCTCCTTGTTTGTGTTGGTTATCGCTTGTTCGCCACCATAATAGCGGACTTTTTCTTTCCTTGCAACACTGTCGATTTCCCGCGCGATGCTGCCGATTTGGTGCATAAGGGGTTTGGAGGCACGCTGGCAGGCGCTACCCAGACAAAACGCCATAGTTTTGGTATCAAACTGCCCAACATAATCAAAGGCAGACAGATCCAGCCGCTGCGTATCCACACCGCACCGCAGTGCTGCCATATACAGGCAGCTTTGGGTGATGAGCTGTAAAAACAGCTGCTGTTGTTCCTCCGGCTTTGCCCATTGCAAACTGCTGCCGTCTACCGACTGTGCCAACGCTTGCAAAAACATCCCGCGGCGTTGGGCAACATAGGCGGTGGAAAGCATCAGCAAGGCGTTCTGGATACTGTCTGCCTGATTGTCGCGGATGATTTTATTCCACACAGGTTTCCAGTTTTGGTCGGTGACTGCCCACGGCAGACCTTTGTCGGTTCTTGCCTGCGGGATCGTATCAGAAATATCGAACAGATACCGCAGTGCCATCATTTCCTTTTTGACATCCAGTATCGGGATGCCGTGCGCACCGCGCTTGACCTGACGCCCTGCTTCTTTGTTCCAGTATTCCATATCCGCCACGGCTGTTGCGGTTGGATTCTGGCAGTGAATCAGCAGCTGGTTGGGAAAGTTGTAGTTATAGGCGATGGCCGCTGTGTGCAAAAATGCTTTCCAGCACTCGCCATTTTTCGTAACGGCTTGCAGCTGCTGCTTGGCAAGCGCACGAATGTCTTGAAATTTAGCCATGGCACATCTCCTTATCGTTCGCCCCTCTCAACGCTGCGTTTCTTGGCTTGTTCCAGCCCCGGCAGCAGGTCATCCGCCTGTTTATAGCCAATCGGCTCCACATAATAGGCGTGTGCCTCACCGCCCTCATGCATCACAATAATATCACTGACCGACAAAGAGCGCATCTTTCTTCCGTTAGGGCGGTTTTCCTGATTGTGCAGGCAGTAAAGGCTGTCCAGCGTCTGCCAGCATTCCATCTGCCCGCGATACACCAGCTTATAGGATGCAGCATTTATATGGTCTTTGGTGTAGTCATACCGTAAAAACGCAATCTTCCGGTCGTTGGTCTGGTAGATTTCATACGGCAGCAGCTCATGCTTTTCGCTTCGCAGCCCCCACGGAAAAACGGTGCCCTTTTCAAATGCAAGGGGCTGGCGCAGATTCTCCGGAAAAACAACCGGAATGATGGGTTCCCCGCAATGCAACGAAGCATAAATTCTGGTTTTGAATTCCTCTGCATCGACATACGGAATACGCTCCCGAACACATCCGCCACTGTCAAGATATTCGATATAGCCGATGACATTATCGTGTTTGCTCATCTCGGTGATTCTCCTTTTTCCTTTTGCGGGGCAGGCCGTTTTCATCGTACATATTCGGGTTTGCAGCGGGGATATGCCAGCCAAACAACGAACCTGCTTCCATCGCGGCAATCTGCGCCTTGTCGGCACCATGGTATTGATTCAATTCTGCAATGCGTTTGTCTATCTCTTCCTTGCTGCCGGTAAGGCTTTTCAGCGGAATATATCCGGGTACACCGTATTTGATGGCAATGGGCTCGCCGGTGCTGCGCAGGCGCGTATTGCAAAACTCCGGCATATTCTTTGCTTTGCGCTGTACCTCCATCAGAGCCGCTTTGCGATAGGCATACAGGTAAAAATTGTACTCGCCGCGCATAGGATTGCACCGCAGGTAAAATAATCGGCGCTGCGTTTCGATGCACAGCGCAAGCTGGACACAATCGCTCAAAGGGATTCTGGCTTCCTGCCATCGCGCGATATGTTTAGCCATGGTGGCACGGTCTTTCAGCAAACCATTTTCGCGCAGCGCCGACACCACATGATCAAGCTCCGTGCAGAAAACCTTGTGCGCCTCCTCCGCCATGATTTTTCCGGTGTGCGGGGTCCAGCTTGTAAAAAAGCCCTCGCCATCCGTACCAAAATCCCCGCGCAGGTGCCCAATACAGGCGTTTTCCTGTGCCTCGTCTGAGGTGCTGTAACAGTAGATCTGTTCCTCAGCCGGGGCAGCGCCGATATGCATTACGGTGCCTTTATAATTCATTCGTATCATCGACTCAACCTTTCCCAAAAAGAGATTTTGCTTCCAAAGCGCTCGTCCTGCGGGCGAATCTTCGCCGCCGGAAAATCACCGAACCGCATATCTTCCACCTGCGGCAGAAACAGCAGGCGGCTGTATCGGTCTGCCTGTTCCTTGGATAAACCCACAATCTTATCTCCGTTCAGCCCACAGATCAAAAACCGCCCTCTGATGGTCAGCCCGTCATCGTTGATTTGCCGGTTGTATTTCAGTCGGCTTTGTTCACAGCTGCATATCAGCCCGATTTTGGGGGTTCCAAACGGTTTCAGAATCTGGTAATCTCCCTCAACGACCTGCTCTGCGGCCTCTGCCGCGCTGGCAAAGCCCGCCTGATAGGGGCAGTAACCGGATTCCACGACTAAATATCTCGTCATACGAACACCTCATCGGCTGTCATGCTGGTGGCTTCGATAGTAATTTTCCAACAGCTTCACAATGAGATTCTGCATTTGGTCACTGGTAAAACCTTTGGGGAAATAGCGCTCGACCTTGGAAACGGCAATCGTGAGTTGCGGCTCGCGCGGCTTTACGCTGGGGGAACGGGCAGACATAATCCCGTGGATTTTGTCTTTTGTCAGGACGCTCTCCTTGCTGGCGGCTTTGAGCTTTTGCGCCTGTGACAAAGACGGCGTGCAGCCCTCTTCTTCCATGTAAGAGAGAAATTCTTCCTGTTCCTCCGGCGTCAGGTAACTCAACTCCACCGCAGGGGTGGTCTTGAGTCTGCCGTCATCCACAAGCTGCATCAGGTCAGGGGTCAGTTTGTTCAAGCGGATAAAACGCTGAACTTGTTTTACACTTTCTCCGGCTTCATCGGCGACTATTTGATTGGAACGACGCTCAAAATAATTCGGGCCAACTTGGCCCGAATTTATTTTTGACGGTCTGCCGCCCTTTCTTTTTATCGCCTCCAACTTCATTTGGTACGCCTTGGCCTTTTCGCTTGGCAGAATATGCTCACGCTGGCAGTTGGAATCCACCATCAAAATAATGGCGGTGTCATCGTCCATATCCCGCACAATGCAGGGCATGGTGTCCACTCCGGCGCGTTGGCTGGCGTGGCAGCGGCGGTGCCCGGCTACAATTTCATAACCGCCGTCCCGGCGCGGGCGAACGATGGCGGGGGTCATTACGCCATATTCCTTGACGCTGTCCACCATCTTGTCCATTTCTTCATCATCGCGCACCTGAAATGGATGCCCCTCAAAGGGGTGCAGCTCAGACAGCGGCAGGATCTGGATTTTCTCTAACTTGGCGTCCTGTCGTTCCTGCTCGCTGGAAAAGAGATTATCGAGTGAGGGGAGTATGATGTTGCTGCCGTACTCTCTCATTGTCCACGACCTCCTACAATATATTTGTGGGTAGCCCCACGGCATCCAGCCGTGTTGCTATCCAAC
>ERZ773110.271-NODE-271-length-57749-cov-6.211166_pt1 | contig 57749 bp, 80 predicted proteins | sample MGYA00580568_ERZ773110 | MGnify/ENA primary metagenome ERZ773110 (study PRJEB29015, sample SAMEA2737870) | human gut metagenome | biome: human gut; feature: human-associated habitat; material: faeces | place: China | collected 2012 ... | reverse complement strand
ATTACGCTCAGCAACTTCATTAGTAATAATAGGAGCTGCATTAGAGATATTTGCAGATGTATGTAGTAAATTTGGACAGATGCAATGGCCTGATTTAGGTAAAGCAGGAGCTGCAATAGCTGGTATATTAGCTATATGCGCCGGATTCGAATTGCTATCGGGTATGTCTGGCAATATACTGGCAAGCTCAGCAGCTTTGGTGATCATGGCTACAGCATTAAATCTTATGGTACCGGTATTACAATCTTTAGGTAGTATGTCTGTTGGAGAAATAGTAAAGGGAATAGTTTCAATAGCTGCTACAATGGCAATTATAGGAGTTGCAGGATATGCTTTGGGACCAGTAGCACCGGTTATATTGGCTATTAGTGGTGCGGTTGCATTGCTAGGTGTGGCATGTTTGGCGGCAGGTGCGGGAGTTATGGCGTTTGCAACTGCTTTTTCGATATTGTCAACTGCTGGGGCAGTAGGAGCGGCCGCTTTTGTAGAAGCTTTAAGTGTCACGATAACTGGCATATTAGAACTAATACCTTCAATGGTTGGTGTCATAGCAGAAGCTATTGTAGGTATATGTAATGCTATTATACTGAGTGCACCAGCAATAGGACAAGCCTTTAAAGCATTATTGTTGGAAGCCATCAATATTTGTGTAGAATGTATACCAGCGTTAGCAGACGGTATTTTCAAAATAATAGTCGGAGTATTAGAGACCGTTAAAACATATTCACCTAAAATAGTCACTTTATTATTTGATATTTTTAAGAGCATAGCTGAAAGTGCGGTTGAAGCATTGGGTAATATTAGTGCTGAATCATTTATTACAGGTATAGCTGCTATTACAGCATTTATGTTGGCATTAAATGCTATGACGGCGTTGGCAGCAGGGGCAATGGTTGGAGTGTTGGCATTTGGAGCGGTTGTTGCAGAATTGTCACTTGTGATTGCTGCATTAGGTGCTTTATCTCAAATACCCGGATTAGAATGGCTGATATCCGAAGGTGGGGATTTTCTTCAAATAATCGGTACAGCAATTGGCCAATTTATAGGCGGAATTGCAGGAGGATTTCTTGACGGCACCACATCTGCATTACCAGAGATGGCATCCAATCTTTCTATGTTTATGACGAATTTGTCGCCGTTTATAGAAGGTGCTAAGAACATAGATGGTAGTGTGCTATCTAATATACAGACATTAACAAATACAATTTTGGCACTGACTGGTGCAGGGCTGTTAGAATCGATAACTTCATGGCTAACTGGTGAATCATCTTTTGCACAGTTTGGCACTCAATTAAAAGTGTTCGGCGAAGCAATAAAAGGATATGGCGATACTGTATCGGGTATAGATACAAGTGGTATCGAAGCATCCGTCGCGGCTGGAAAAGCTCTATCTGAACTGGCAAAGACTCTTCCGAACTCAGGCGGGTTAGCTGGAATGCTAGCTGGTAATAATGATATAGGCGATTTTGGTACACAAATAATTTCGTTCGGAAATGCAATAAAGAATTACGGAGATATAGTATCTGGTATTAACACCGGAGGCATCGAAGCGTCTGTAAACGCAGGAAAAATGTTGGCAGAATTAGTCAATGATACTAGTGGTGTCGATAGTCTACAAAATTATGGAGATTCTTTGAAATCTTTCGGGGAAAATCTTATGATTTTTGTTAATGATATTAGCGGGGCAGATTTTTCAGGACTATACAATAGTTTATCCTCTCTAAATACGGCATTTGCTTCAGCCGGAACGCAAGGAATAAACGATTTTGTAAATTCACTCATTTCTGCATCGGGAAACATTTCACAAGCGGTATCGTTAATAGTTGAATCAGCAGCTTCGGCATTGCAAAGCAGAATGGGAGAATTCCAATCAAGCGGTGCTAATTTGGGGAATTCTTTGGCTATAGGAATAGTATCGTCTAGTGTGACAGTTATGTCCGCTATAAACAACATGGCATCAGCCGGCATAAATAGCGCAAATAATCAAGTGGGTGGTTATAGAGCAGCAGGTTATAACATGGCATTAGGACTAGCGTCGGGTATTAGCTCGGGTAGTTCTTCGGCTATAGCTGCCGCAGTAAGCTTGGCTACAAGTTCATTAGCTGCCGCAAAAGAAGCGTTAGGAATACATTCTCCATCTAGGGCTTTTATAGCAATCGGTAGATATATCGGTGAAGGCTTAGCAAACGGTATACGAGATAACGCATATAGAGCAGTTGATGAAACTGAAGCGTCAGCAGCAAAAGTTAAGAGTGTGGCGAAAAAGTCTTTTGATGATGTCGAAAAATGGGTAGAAGAAGCAAAGTCTTTCGACGAGTTGAGTTTGGCGGAGGAACTTGAAATATGGGATACTATGATTTCAAAATACTCTGAGGGTAGCGAAGAGAGACTGAAGGCTGAAAAGAATGCTTATGCAGTTCTTAAGGAATTAAGAGAAGAGGATTATCAGAATTCTAAGGATTGGATCGATAAAGAAAAAGATTACAATCGTATGAGTACCAAAGAGGAACTCGAGGCTTGGAAACGAGTTCAAGAGCGATACATTGAGGGTACAGACGAACGAGCAGAAATCGATAAAAAGATTTACGATCTGAAACACGAACTTATTGATGGAGATGTATATGCACTGGAAAGAGAAATTCAGGCTAATGATGACTTAATAGCATCATTGGAAGAAGGAACAGTTGCTTATTCTAATGCTGTAAAAGAAGGTATATATCTTCGTAAGTTGTTAAAAGATGCGGAATATAGTACATCTAAGAATTGGATTGAAACTGAAAAAGATTATAATCGTTTGGACACTAAAGGCGAACTTGAAGCTTGGGAACGGGTTCAGGCAAGATATGAAGACGGTAGTGAAGAACGAATAGAAATCGATAAAAAGATTTACGATCTAAAACACGAACTTATTGACGGTAATATAGATGCGTTGGAAGACGAGATAGAAGCTAACAAACGTCTGATTGCAACTTTAGATGAGGGTTCGGTTGCATGGTCCAATGCAGTTAAAGAGGGCGAATACCTTAAGAAACTACTGGACGATGCTAATTATCAGAATTCTATGGATTGGATTCAAGACCAAGAGGATCGTGGGGAATATTCTTTAGCCGACAAATTAGCGTGGAATACTCGTATGCTGAATAAATACGGTAAGCGAAATAAGGAAACACGTAAAAAGTACGAAAAAGAAATCTATGCCACGCAAAAAGAAATCTACAACGCTTATAAAGACTTTCTTGATGATTGTCAAAATGTTAAGGATGATTACGTCGAGAAAGAAAAGGAATTAAACGAAAAACTCGAACAGGACATTAAAGAACTGGAAGATAATTATTCGGATACCCTCAATTCAAGGATTCAGTCACTTTATAATGCATATGGTTTGTTTGATAAGGTGGAGCAAAAAGGAAAAACCGGTGTTTCCGAATTGACAAAAAATCTTCAAGATCAAGTTGCAGAGTTTGAGGATTGGGACGATACACTTCAACAACTATCTAAACGAGGACTAAACCAAGCATTGATAGAAGAACTTCAGGAAATGGGACCATCAGCTATTGCTAATATTCGAGGCTTGAATTCTATGACTGATGCCCAACTTTCGCAATATGCAAATTTGTGGGCTGAAAAGCATAAAGAAGCAACAGACAGAGCAACTGATGAATTAACCGACTTACGCAAAGAAACAAATAGCCAGATTAAAGAACTTAAAACCACATATAATTCAGATTTGGACGAATTGAAGAAAGACACTGACGAAAAACTCAGTGAATTAAAAGATGCTTTCTTAAAGAATATCGGCGCTATCAAAGACGATACCGAAGAGAAATTCCAAGAAATTGTTTCTATAGCCAGCACGGTTTTAGGTTCTGCCGGTTGGGATGAACTCGGCGAATATATGGTTGATGGATTAATTGAGGGTGTAGAAAGCAAACAACCTGAATTTCTTAAAACTTTGGAGAGTCTTATTTCTGCCGGAACGGAAATAACTCAAGATACTGCCGAGATACACTCACCATCGAGAGTATTTGCCAGAATTGGCGAATATATGGTTGAAGGTTTGATAGGCGGTATTACTAATCGAAGTGATGATGCTTCTAAAGCGAGTGCGGATATGGCACGCGGTACAATTCAGTCTGTAAGCAGATTGATAAGTGATATGTCTACAATAATCGATAGCGATATGGAGATAACACCAACCATAAGTCCTATTTTGGATATGACAAATGTGCAGAATGGGCTTAATCAAGTGGATAGCACACTTTCGGCAAACAGAAGTATTGCTCTAGGAATGAGTGTTGTGTCTAAAAATCAAAATGGATTAGCATATCAGTTTGGCGATGCTATATCAAAGTTGGCAGATGCGAATACACAATCAAACGGTCAGATTGTAGATGCAATAGACGGCTTGAAAAGTGATTTGTCTGACTTGGTAGATAAAGTAAGTCAATTACAAGTCGTGATGGATACAGGCGAATTGGTCGGCGCAATAAGTCCTGAAATGGACAGAAGTCTTGGTGTAGCAGCAATGATGAAAAGGAGAGGTAATATATGATTCAATCGATAACATTTTTTAAAAGTCCTGACGATATTCTAAAATCGCATGATAAGAATACAAAAGTGGACTGTAAAAATACATGGGATGATTGGCATATATTAGCCGAATCCCGTCCGGTCTTTGCTCCACCCGAACCAAAGACAAATTATATAGATGTACCGGGAGGAAACGGATCTCTGGATTTATCGGAGGCTCTTACGCGTTACCCAACGTACAATAACCGTACCGGTACATTTAAATTTAAGGTTATGAATGATTACGAGGTCGGTAACCGTATTGTTTTAGAGTCGAATGATCGTAATCGTTGGGCTCAAAGGTATTCGGAAATTATGGAGTATTTACATGGAAAATGCTTATATGCGGTTTTGGACGATGATCCAACATGGTTTTATCAAGGGCGTTTTACAGTAGATTCGTGGGAGTCAGATGATACTTGGTCTGTTATAACAATCGGGTACAATGTGAATCCGTTTAAATGGAATATATCATCATCTACTTCTGATTGGCTGTGGGATCCGTTTAACTTTGAAACAGGAGTTACTTGGGATACCACATGCACTGATATAGAAATAGATAATCAAAATGGATTTAGTGAAATGCAATTTCCACCATATACTTTGGATTCTGATTCATTGAATACTTTCTTTGGTGGTGTTCCAATTTCACCAATGATAACATTTAAACCAAAATGCCCGACTCATCATAAGTTATTAACCTATAATAACGGAATATTGAGATGCCCTGAAAGCAGTTGCGGTAAATTGGATAAAGGTATAGATATTCGATTTGTCAATTCATATTTGGATATTGACATCACAATGAATTTTAAAGGCGGAACAACATTTGCTCCTGATTTCATTTTCTATGGACAAACCAGACCGTATAAAATGTATTTTAAAGGAGTAGGTACTATTTCAATAGATTTTAGAGTGGGGAGGTTATAATCAATGTATAGTATAATGGGTGACGGTGTTATGATTTACAGTGATGTATCTCCTACAGAGAGCCGAAAAGCAGACAGTCCAAAACTTACGTTAAAGGACAATGCCGCAGGCTCTCTGGAAATAACTCTTCCACCGGGAAACGCCGGATATGATATATTGAAACGTATGGCATCTGAAATAATCGTATATCGGGACAAACAAGAATTATGGAGAGGCAGAATACTCTCTGAAAAAATGAATTTCTGGAATAACCGAACTTTAACTTGTGAGGGTGAACTGTCATATTTGAATGATACAATTCAACCTCAAGCAAAGTATCCGGAGGGAACGACTGTCGGAAGTTTTCTGACTTCTGTTTTGGACAACCATAATAAACGATATGGCGATGATGAAGAAAGATATAAGTTTTACATTGATGAAGCATATATCTATAACTACAACGAGCCATTTACAGAAGAAATTGTTACCGATTACGGAAAGACATTAGATGCTATAAACGAAAATGTTGTCAATGCTTTTGAATGTCATCTCTGTATAAAAAGAATTGGCGATAAGAAATGTATAAGTCTGATAAAAGAAGAATACCAACTTAATGAGAACTCGCAAATTATAAGATTCGGAGATAATCTTTTAGATTTTACAAAGAATTGGGATTTAACAGATTTGGCAACGGTCTTAATCCCAAGAGGTGCAACCGTAGAACAGGAATCAACCGAGGATTCAGATGCGTTTGATACTTATGTAACGCTGTCTGATATTCCTAAGGGAGATGTGGTTGATAAAGAAGAAATCGGATATTATGAGCGAGATAAAGACGGAAAACTTACTCACAATGAAGATGGAAATTTGATTTACATTTATCCCGACAAAAAAGACGAAAACGGAAATTTAGTCTATAAATACAAAGTAGATAAAGACGGTTATATTATTATCGAAAGTAAGACGTTGGATAACTCGGTTACTGTTCCTACGATACGAGTAGACACCAAAACAAATAAGAAAGATACTGTTATGGTTGAATTCCTTGATTACAGTATCGATAGCGATAATAAGGTTACATCTACAATTACCGCTAAGATCGAAACAGACGGAACATATGCGAATGTGTACTTGAAGAACGAAAATGAGGAGTTCTATTGTCTTAAAGACATATACGGACGAGTTGAAGCCGTTGCGGATTTCAGCGAGACAAAGGATTCAATCGAACTATTAAAGAAGACGCGAGATTATATCAAAGAACATCAGTTTGACCAAATGACTCTTGAAGTATCGGCAGTCGATTTGCGATATTTGTCGAATATTAACGAGCCGGTAAAAATTCTTGATCGTATAAGATGTATTTCTTATCCACACGGAATGAATACCTTGTTTACGGTAACTGAACTGAGCATAGAGCTTGATAAGCCTGACAGTGCAAAATATACTCTCGAAAAGACTCTTTTGAATACTTCAGGTACATCTTCGTTATCTGAAACAATGAGTTCGGTGTCTTCGGAGATAGAATCACCGCATTCTACAATATTAAAGAACGCACAAGCAAACGCCGATAAAATGCTGAGGGAGAATACAAACGGTTATGTGTCATTGATTACAAATAATCAAAATGGACAACATTCAGAGGCTTTAGTTGTTTCTTCGGGTAAGGACTATACACGTTCGGAACACTTTTGGATATGGAACGTTAACGGCCTCGGTCATTATACGGAATATGCCGATCGGGATGCTCCTCAAGGCGATACCGATGATAAAACCGATACCTTTTGGAACAACGGAAAACCATATAAGCTAAATCTCGGTATAACTATGGACGGTGCGATTGTCGCGAATCGTATAACCGTCGGTCATATGAGTGCAGATAGAGTTCGCACAGGCGTATTAATGTCGCAAGACGGAAATGTCGTGTGGAATTTGAATAAAGGCGGAAGTATGGTTATAAAGAAAGGCTCTATAGATTTGGGAAATAGCTCATTCAGTGTTAATGACAATGGAGAATTAAGAGCTGTTAAAGGTTATATAGGTGGTTTCGTCATCGAGGCGGATAATCTGCATAATGACTGTATAACTTTGGATAAAAGCGGACTGGTACTCGTCAATGAAAAAACGAATGTCGGTAAAATCGGAACAACTCAATGGGAAAACGAACCGAGTAAAAAGATTCTGTCTATGAGCTTGGAACCCGATGGTGCTGCTATTGTTTGGGGATATAAAGAAAAATATACCGATGAAAAATACACCGCTCAATTTATCTATGCTGCTAAAGATTATGGACAATACAAAGCGGGTAATTTCTATATGCATGGCAATTTAGATTTAAGAGGTCGCGAATTGAAGAATTTTGTAATAGATCCAGTAAACAGTAAGAACAATATATCTGGCAGTATTACATTAGATGATCCAATTTTATTGGTAAAACCAGGTTTTATAACTGCAGATGGAACAGTCGATTATACAAAAACAATAAGTGTAAAGATTCAAAATGGTTTTGTCGTAAATAGGTAATATTTTCTTGCATAAATTTAAAACATATGCTATAATCAAATATACAAAAATTATATTAATTAGGAGGATAAGGTTATGAAAAAGATGATATGTAAAATACTATCGGCTATAATGATACTGACAAGTGTAACAGCTATTTCGGTATCGGCCGATGAAGCTGTTCCGACTACCTCTACTGTGTTGGTAAACGGGAATAACATTAAATTTGATTCTTATAATATTAACGGAAACAACTATTTTAAACTTCGTGATTTGGCATATGTTTTAAATGCGACAGAAAAACAGTTTTCTATAGGGTATAACGAGGTTTTGAATACGGTTTCATTGACGAGTCGACAGCCATATATCGCTGTCGGAGGCGAAATGGAAATCGGAGATGGTGACAATGTTCAAACAGAGCCTACGAGTTCTACGATTTTAAAAAACGGCGAAGTGGTTCAATTGCAGGCATATCTTATCGATGACAGCAATTATTTTAAGCTGAGAGATATAGGTGAATTGTTGGATTTCAGCGTAGAGTGGAATGGTGAAGAAAATAGCATTTCAATAGATACTTCTAAGAGTTATGTTTCAGAGAATGAAGGTGATAAAGTGACTGAAGATACATATTACTCTCAATACAAAACTGGTGAGTTTGTTGAAATAACAGGTAAACTGGTTTCTATCGAAAAAATTAAAGAGGTGATTTCAACATCCGATAATGATGTGTGGTTAGGATGTTTGAAAAATGCGGAAAACACTGAATGGATGGTATGTTTAAATGTGGAGGAATATGGAATAGGGCATAAGAGCGATTTTGAAGGTTGCCTTTATAGTGATGTGAAAATATCTGGAATATATGAAGGGTATTCAAAAACGTATGAAAAACCTGTCATAACATTATATGCTATGACTTGCTCTAATGGTAATAGCGTAAATGGTATACGAAAGGTGGAAGAAATGCTCAATAACGGACAAATACCTATAGAAAGTGAATTTGATCCATATGTAGGTGGGATGTCCATTGAATACATGAGTAAAGAGATGCAGTATCACTTGAGAGGAATAAAACGTAACTTACAATTAGTATAGTTTTATAAAGAATAAGAGCCTATATCATAACGATACGGGCTCTTTTGTACTTTTTATGCCTGTGATAGTTTTTTGATTGCATCAGTTATTTCGCTAAGCGAATTCGGATGGACATTGGCATATATAAAGCATAAACCAAGCGCAACCGTTGTTATTATAGCAGCATTTGTATCCATGCAGACTCACTCCTCTCAATCAATGTAATAAATTTTTAAAAAATGATAATAACGGCGATATTACAACAGAAACTTTGTATTTTTCAACAAAACCGTCAATTCCGCCACATTCTGTAAAGACGTAATGGTTAAAAGCAGCAGCACCGCATACGTCTTTTCCTGCATCATTCTTATACATAAAATCATTTGCTTTCATATGTGTAACTCCTTTCTATTTTACATGTTTAAAGCTTTTTTTAATTCTTCTTCGGTATATCCGAACATATAATCTTCGTCATATCCACTGGACATCCATATATCGGCGGCATCCCAGACACATAAGGATTCATCATCTTCCCAGTCATCGGTTGGTGGGTTTAATTTTGGCATTGTGTTCAACCTCCTCTATTGATTTATTTGTTAACATAAATATACCATATTCTATATTTGATGTCGATAACAATAAGTGTGAAATACACAGTCGAATTTTGCAAAAAATGAAAATGTTCTTACTGTTATTTACAAAAAATGCGGATTATGATATAATGTTATAGAAATATTTTCGGTGGGGGTATATGTGTAGTGAATGTATATAAAAAGATAAGGCAAGAAAGCGGATTATCCAGAGAAGAAGTATGTGCTATGACAGACGACAACGGAGTACGAAAGATTGATGCATCACGACTTGAACGTATCGAAAATGATAAGTTACGCATTTATCCGAACGAAGTAGTAATTTTATCTGAAGTTTATGATAAACCTATGTTGTGTAATAAATATTGCACAGAGGAATGTGAAATAGGTAAACGATATGTTTTTCCTATTGCTGACAAAGAATTGGAACTGGAAAAAATAGTTTTACCGTTAATTGCATCACTAAATTCTATAAAACGTCAACAGGAAAGGTTAATAGAAATAAGTTCAGACGGTAAAATTGATGAGAGTGAACTAAGCGATTTTGTGAAAATCGAAACCGAACTTCAAAATATTTCGAAATCTATCGAAACTTTAAAAATTTGGACAGAAAAAGAACTTAAACATACGCAAAAATAACAGCTCCTATTATGGAAAGGAGTGATAAGTTATGATTACTTGTGAATATGGAATCAAACGTATAAAGAAATAAACAAAAACCAAAGAGTCCTAACAAGGGCTCCTTCTTTTTTTTATGCAATTTTTCAACAACGGAGGTGATTAAAACTATATGAAACTAATGAATGTTGAAATGGAAACTATGCTCGGACAAGTACAATCAGTACTCGGGCATGTAGACAAAGTCGGCTATGTTGCCGCCAGAAATACTCGCCTATTAAACACGGCACTTACTGAATATTTTCAAATCAAGCAAGAGCTTATAACTAAGTATGGCGAGAAAGAAATAATCAACGGTGAGCTGACAGGCAGAATAGTTGTAACTCCGAAATCAGAACATTTTAAAGAATTTGAAAAGGAGTTTTCTGAAATTGCAACTATCAAGCATGAGGTTGAGTTTATGAAGCTCAATTACAACGAGGTCATAGGCATCTTAAGCGGTGAGGAAATACTAAAGCTTGAATGGATGCTTGAAGACGAGGAGGGATAACCATGGCGAATATATCCGATTGGTTAAACAAAATCAAGTCTGCTATTTACGGCAGAGAAGTACGAACAGCATTATATGACTCTATTAATGCTGTAAACAAAGAAACAGAGTCAAATACAGAGTCCTGCAAGAAGTTGCGTACCGACCTTACAGATCATTCGAACGCAAAAGCAACGGGCAGTGTTTCAGGTCATGTAACTTTATCAGACAGTGTAAGTAATACTTCTAATGATTCAAACTCGGTGGCGGCAACTCCATATGCGGTTAAAATAGCGCATGACAAAGCGGTTGACGCACGTTCGGCAGCAGACTCTAATAGAGCGGCACTGAATGACGAAGTGACAAAACGATCCAATGCAGATAAGGATTTATCCGAACGAATAAACGAACGAGTTAAAACTGATGAGGTTATGAGTGAAGATATAAGCACTCTAAAATCAAAAGCACATACGCACGATAACAAGGAAGTTCTTGATGGGATTAGTTCTACAGACATTGAAAAATGGAATGGCATTAAGGAACAGGTGACACAGGAACAACTTGATGAACATGCTGCTTATAATAACGAACAGATAGCATCTTTGATGCGAGAAATAATGCTTTTACAAACTGCACTTGGTATTGTAATATACGACGGTGGTTTATTTGAGCAAGACTATGATGAAATAGAATTTGATGGTGGAGATTTCGACAATGAACCGACAGATGAGTTTGATTGTGGAGATTTCGAACCGTTGAAGATATCAACACAAGTAAACGCTGTCTTAGATGGCGGAAAATATTAAAAAAATGGAGGAATTCAAAATGGCAAACACAATTTTAATCAAAAGAGGTTTAATCAAAAATCTTTCAAATCTAACACTAGCAGAGGGCGAATTGGCACTTGCTTATAATGATGACAAAACAAAAATTGCTCTTTATGCAGGCAATGGTGGATCAAACATTCTTCTGAATCCGGATGTAACAGTTCCGACAAAGGTTTCAGAGTTGACGAACGACAGTAAGTTTCAAACAGAAAGTGAAGTTGCTACTACCGTAGCGGCAGCAATTGCAGCAACAGGACACGCGTCATTCAAGAAAGTTGACAGCGTTCCATCTACAGAAACAGCAGAAGATAACGTATTGTATCTTGTTATGAATGGCAAGACTAATCACTATGATATTTATGCTAAAGTTGATTCGGAAGTAGTATTGCTTGATGACACAACTGTTGATTTAAGCGGCTATGCAACGGTAGAGGAACTTAATAAGAAAGTTGACAAAGTAGACGGTAAACAACTTTCAACTGAGGATTATACAACAGCGGAAAAAGAGAAGCTTGCAGGTTTGTCGAATTACACACATCCGACATCACATCCGGCAAGTATGATTACACAAGATTCAACGCATCGCTTTGTTTCAGATGCAGAAAAAACAGCATGGAACTCTAAATTGGACTCAACAAGTACAATAGATGGAGGAACATTTTAAGGAGGTTTAATCCATGGCGAACAAAATCTTATTAAGAAGAGGGTTAAAATCTAAATTGCCAACTCTTTCGGCAGGAGAACCGGCATATACCACCGATTCTCGTGAATTTTTTATGGGCACCGGAAGTGGTAATGTGAATATGGGTGGAAGTCAATGGTATACGGGTACTGCTATGAGCGGCACCAGTACATCAAGCACATATTCGTATACTTCTTGCCCATTGGTTAAAGTTGGCGATATTTATCTAAACACTTCGTACGGATATATTTATCAATGTTCGACTGCAGGTAGCGGAACAACAGCGAGATGGCAGTACAAAGCATGTATAAGAGGACCACAAGGAGCAACCGGTGCAACAGGTAGTTATTTTCCAAGTAATGGTTATGCATCCATGGATGACTTAACAAGTGATGTGAATGACTTGGTGGGTAATGAAAAACTTGCTCCGCCAACATCAATTACGATTGCTTGTAGAGACTCTCAACACCAATGGTTAGCTAATTATATTTGTCCGGATAATCAGGATCACACTTCTATATTCCAGCAAGCCATTAATCAATTATATATCGGTGGTAAAATTACAGTTTTAGAGGGTGACTATACTATTAAAGGTCCTTTATCACTGAGCGGTAAAAAAATAATAATTGAGGGCATGGGTCCTGGAACAACGATAAATGTTTCATCAACACTTATAAATTCAAGTGGTAACAATAATATTACTTTTAAAGATTGTAGTATTGAGGCTAGTAATATAGAGAACGGCATATTCAATTTAGTCGGAACAGATAACCTGTATCTTGATAATTGTGATTTCAATGTCTCAATAAAATCAGGTACGGTAACCCATAATCCAACAGCAATTGCTACAAGAGGTAATATACATATAAATCGTCTCAATACAAACATAACATTCAACGATAATGATGGGGAATGCGGTGCGGTATTTAGAGATTGTAAAATACTTGCTAATTTATTGGTCGCAAGAGCCAAAAGATCATCAGGCAGTTATAATATAAACATATTCTATAACTGCAGTGGTAGAGCTACAGGTTGTAAATTAATAAGCCCACAATTTATATCAAACGATGGTGCTGCTACAGGAATGACAATAGATTCTTCTTATGTAAAATGCACGAGTCCAACTCAAACAAGAAGTGGCTCTGGTACTATATCTAATTGCAAAATAGTAATAACGGGTACAACCATTTACTTCGGGTACTATATCGTAGATAATAATATAATTGTATTTACTCAATACAATACAACGGGCGTGTATACACAATACTGTGCTATATTCGCTAATAATATGGTATACAATAATAAAAGTAATATATTCTCGTTTAATCACTATTCGAGTGTAAAAGGAAACATATCTCGATACTCATTAACAAGTTCCACTCCTACCGGTTCTGATATAAGCGGAAATATAGTGAATGCTAATATGCAAGCAATAAGTTCAATGGAGGAATAGGAATATGAATGATAAGTTTTTTATAAAGGACAATAAAATATGTTTAAATACTCATAAAGTTGTTGTTAGACGATATCTCGATATTAATAAGACTGATTACGTAGATGAAACTCATTGTGTTGATTCGGATGGATTGCATGAACTAGAAGTTAACTTTGTACCAAAGCATAAATTAATTTCGATTGTTTCAAAAGAAGAACTTGATACTTCAGACTATGCATGGATGGAGGGTATCGAACTAACAACAGATAACGTACAGAAAGAACTTGATGATATTGCTGCGTGCGGAAGTCTTGAGGCTTATAATGCATCACTACCGCAAACACAAGACGAATTTAATCTTGATATAGATTACAGAATGTCTAAAATGGAATTGGGATTGTAAAGAGGAGGAAATGATATGACTTATGGTTATTGCAAAAAAATAATCGCAAGCGGTAAATACGATAAAAATGAAATGAAAGATAAATTGGATGTTTTTCTGTTGGCTAATCGTATTACCGATGAGCAATACAAGGAATTAATACAACTAATAAACGGTGGTGAGTAATGTTGGATACACCGATTACAAGAGCTGAACATGAAGAATTTCGTAGACGAATAGAGGAAGAACATAGTCGACAAAATAGACGCTTGGAACTTTTAGAAGAGAGTATCGAGCGTCTTAATGCTCTTAACACGTCTATTGAGAAACTTGCATTAAACATGGAGAGTATGCTAAAAGAGCAGGTTCGCCAAGGTAAACGTCTTGAAGTGCTGGAGAATAGGGATGGAGAGATGTGGCGTAAATTATTATCTCATGCTGTTACCACCGTGGTTGGTATAATTGTCGGATACATATTTACTCATATAGGTTTTTAAAAAAGGAAGTGTTATGTATGAGAATAGGTATAAACTGTGGACACACTGTTAGCGGACAACCAGGCTGTGGAGCTGTTGGACGTATTGATGAAAGTGTAGAAACTCGGGCTGTAGGAAAAATTCTTATCGATATGTTAAAATCGCAGGGGCATACTGTGCATGACTGTACGAATGATTATGCTCCATCAACGACGTCTAATTTAAGACAAATAATAGATATGGCTAATGCACATCCGCTAGATTTGTTTGTATCAATTCATTTCAATAGTGGTGGCGGTAGAGGAACAGAGGTATTTACATACGGAGGAAAAATATTTCCAGAGGCAGAGAATACTTGCAAAGCTATTCATGAATTGGGATTTAAAAACCGAGGCATAAAAGATGGTTCAAACTTATATGTCGTTAGAAGAAGTAATGCTAAAGCCATGTTAGTTGAATGTTGCTTTGTTGATACGGATGATGCAGATGAATACAAAAGTATTGGTGCTAAGAAGATGGCATCAGCAATATGTAAAGGAATAACAGGTCAAGCCGGAAACGAGGATGATGATATGAAAAATTATGATGAAATTATAAACAAAATGGGAGAAGAAATTGCATCTTTGAAAGAAGAAGTGAAAATTTTGAAAAATCCAATGATTTATAATTTTGTGGATGAAAATATGCCTGGTTGGGCAAAAGAGGCTGTTCAATGGTGCATAGATAAAGGTATCATATCGGGTACCGGAAATGGTTTAAATCTAACAGATGCCAAGCTATGGATGTGTGTTGTAATACACAGAACAGTAAAATTGATTGCCAAAATTATAAATGTGAAGATTTGATAGGGGGTATTTTTATGAAAATGAATGACAAGACGTATGACGTATTGAAATGGATTGCTACATATCTATTACCTGCTTTGGGAACTTTATATTTTGCTTTGGCACAAATATGGAATCTTCCATATGGCGAACAAGTTGTGGGATCAATAACCGCAATAGATACATTTCTGGGAGTTGTATTAGGTTTAAGTACGAGCCAATATAATAAACAGAAAGAGTCAGATAACTAGCAGTTTGATGTTATGCGACCGTATCAGAAATGAAAAAGTATAGGTTAAACATACACTATACATACATTTTTGATCTCAAAATGGCTTGAAACCTAACTTTATATGTTTCCGTAGAGGAAGCTGCAAAGGCCGGTAAGTTCTAATAAACATAGTAAGCATGCGTGTTTACGGAGTGGTAAAAAGTTAAAAAAGGTGGAGTAATGTATGCAATTCCTACATTACTCCTACACTACTCCTATACTTAAATTCCTACACAACTAAAACTGTAAATCAGTTAATCTTTTCTATTTCTGTTTTTAACCAGGATGCTTCTCTTTTTGTATAGACTTTTTCTGTCAAATCATTGATTTTGTGTCCAACAATATATTTTATAGCAAATTGGTCTACGTTATATTTTTTTGCTGTTGTAACAAAATATACTCTACCGTCATGTGGTTTGTGTTCGGGGTTTAAATTTAAACATTCTATAATTTTTTTGAAACGGCTTCTATATTTGTCATATGTAAGGTTGACACTATTTTTTGATTCAGGGCAGTTAAAAAGATATTTACTATGCAGTCTAACTGCTTCGTCATATCTAAATTTAACAAGCTCTTTTATTTTTGAATGTATCGGAACAATTCTTTCTGTTCCGGCTTCGGTTTTCATTCCACCAATAAAAGTATTGTTTTTAAAGTCTATATTTTTTAGTTCAATTAAACCAAGTTCTTGCGGTCGCCATCCAGAATAGCATTGTATTAACAAAATATCGACATATGGAACTTTATAAAGATTATCCCACAATATTGATATTTCTTCGTCCGAAAATGTTATATGACTGTCGGAGTTTTCTTCACATTCTTTTAAAACATCGGATGAAGTATTAAAAGTTCGAGCATAATTTCTATCTACTATTTCGTATTCTAATGCATAGTCTAGCATCAGGTTAAATAGCGATTTTATTCGGGATTGCATATTCGCAGAAGGCAGTCGTTTTTCACCTTTTATTATAGCTACACCATCGTCCATACATCCTTTGATGTGTCGAGCCCTAATATCCTTGGCTCTCATATTGTATATCGATGAACAATAAGACCATGCGGAAGTGATCGTACGAATACTCGATGCTGATTTTAATGTTTTAAAGTATTCACTTGTCCATTTTTCGTATAGTTCTGAGACTGTGATAGCTACATCAAGGTCGTATGGATTCTTATTATATTCTATTAACGCCTCGTATGCGGCGTTATAAGTAGGAAAATATGATTGCGGTTTGAGTGGTTTGCAAATACTTCTTCCTGTTTCTGTTTTACCAACAGTAATCATTGCACGAAATGGATTACGTAACTTTCTATTCTTAATTTCACTTATTTGACCAAAACCGTTTGGCAATCTTCTTCTTTTATTATTTTTTCCTTTCATTTTTTTTGGTAATTTCTCTGGCTTTAAAGGAAAGCCACAATGAGGGCAATATATTGCTTTGTCGCTAACATTTAAAGCACATTCGGGACATGGCATTAACATGTTTTTTCTCTCCTGTCATAGTTTTTAGCAAAAATTATACATCAAAGTGTAGGAATTGTCAACTCCTACATCTAAAAATACATTTTTAAAAGTCTATTTTTTTCGTTGATCCAACGATTCATAGTCATCTCGCAAGGATAGTCTTCGTATCCTAGAGTTTCAGGAGTAATCAGACCTTCAATTACACCAATGATTATTTCAGACTCATATTCTTTATATGGTATTATTGAACTTGGGAGCTCTCTATGTAATGATTTACACGAACTGCAACGAAGTCTGCGAATTACAATCTTTTTAGTTTTCCCTCTTTTAGTTTTCACTATTCTTTTTACACTGTCGTAGTATTTCAACTTATTTTTACAAATAGGACAATATTTTTCATTTATTTTAATCATGACGTAACATATTTTAACACTAATACGCGAAATTTACAAGGCGTATTATGAAGAGAAAGACATTAGCTCAGTTGGTAGAGCGGCAGATATATCTATCTGAGGGTCGCAAGTTCGATTCTTGCATGCCATTCTCTTTTTTATAAAACCAACATCGTAATTTATATTTAAGAAAGGAGTTTTTTTGATTACAGAAAAAAGTGGATATTTCCACTCGATGTGTTTTTACAAAAAGTCATTTTTAAGCTAGAATAGCAGTTGAAAGGAGACGAACGCAGATGCAAGAACAAAACGTTAACGAAAAAGAACCAATGAATGACATTAAATTTGCTGATGGATCGGTACCGGTTGCAGTAGCAGCAAGAGTATACGGAAAAGAGGCACATTGGGTTCGAGCAGGAATTATAGTTGGGTGGTTGCCAATAGGAACAGCAACCAGAAAAGGTCAGGTTGTAAAAACTATAAAAGAAATGGATTCGAGATATGGTAGAATCAATTACTATATTTCGCCCCAAAAACTATATAAAGAAACTGGGTACATATGGAAAGGAGAAAAGAAATAGAATGAGTACAACTATACGACCAAAAATTTCTGAAAAGAACAAATACTACATCAATGAACATCGTTATTACGAATTAAAACATTTTTGCTTACAGTACCCATTGTGGGAAAAACAATATAACGAGTTATCAGATTTTACTAAGATTTCTGATTTAAAGAAAAACAGTCAAACAAATAAAATAACGGACTATACAGCTGAAACTGTGGAAAAAAGATTATACTATCGCGAAAGAATGGATATGGTTAATAAGGCGGCAAATGATGCAGATATCGAGTTGGCAAGTTATATATTTAAAGCTGTTACACAAGGATTATCATATGAAGCTCTTCGATTACAAATGAATATGCCTTGTTCAAGGGATATATATTATGATAGATATAGACGATTCTTCTATTTGTTAAGTAAGTATAGAAGATAAACCTACGCATATTTATCATACCCTATTATGATAGGAGGAGATAAATATGAACAATACACTTAACAAACTTATGAATAAGTTCATAATCAAAACTCATCATTTTATTGTATTTGAAGATGATGTACTAAAAACCATAGAGGTTATTAACAAAAATCGGAATTGCGTCAAAACATTATTATATGGACGTATTAGGATTTGGTCAGATGGTCGTATATGGCATATAGTATTTAAAGCTTCTAATACCGAATGGTGCTCATTGATAAACGAACTGAAAGTTATTCGAGTTTGGGATATTTCTTGTATTCCTAAAACTATGAACGGTAGTATTTATTCAACAGATTAAAGGATTGAGTCCCAACAAGGGCTCTTTCTTTTTTGTTTATTTTCAGCACGCAGGTTACAATAATATATGTTATTTTATTATTGTGGTAAAGGATAGATAAGAACCGCATAAAAAACAGTTTCTTTTATGGAACTATGAAAAATTATATTTTTGAAAGGAGAGCTAAAATGAAAAAAAACATTAAAGATTTGTTAGATGAGGAAATTATAGCACAAATTGAAAGTCTAAAAACGCTAGATGACGGATCGAAAGAAAAGCAGTTAGCAATAGATGATTTAAACACGTTGTACCGTTTAAAAATCGATGAGACTAGAATGGGGCTGGAATTTGAAGAAAAGAAAGAACGACGCGAGATGGAAAATACTCTGCAGTCTGATGAGTTAATAATAAAAGAAAAACAATTAGATGCGGAAAACGATGCTCGTAGTTGCGAGGAACAATTCAAAGCAGAACAGCTTAAAGAACAGGTTAAAGATCGATATTTCAAAGCGGGAATAGCGGCGGCAGAAATCATAATACCGATTGTGTTTTATAGTGTCTGGCTAAAGAAAGGTTTTAAGTTTGAGGAAAAAGGTATATTTACATCGACAACATTTAGAAGTTTATGGAGTAAATTTAAGCCGAGGAAGTAATTGATAAGTTATAGTTCCGGAGTAAAAGATCAACATGGTCTTTTACTTTTATCCTTGGAGGCATAAAATGCGTTATCATTACGAAAAGCCACCTATTTACTTATCTATGTATGGAAAACTTTATATTTGTAATCATCCGGTTTACGACAGTTGTACGTTATATAAAATTGACGAAAAAGGTTTAGCTGTAATACAGCAGAGATATGATGTTGAAACAAAAAGTACATGGTGGAGCGAAGTCGATCCGTGGCTTACTGATGAAATATATTTACATCCTTATTTTAAAGGCTATTTTGAACAACGATCAAAAAAGTGTTCTGACGACGGATTATATCCAACGGTTACAGTTCGGCAAATAATGTGGGCTCTGAAAATGAAGCCTTTATCACGAGAGAGATGGGAAACGGTATTCGATAGACGTTATATTTAAAACACGCGAAAAAAACAATACGTATTATGGAAACAATAGACCACGAGTTTATATTTTGAAAGGAGAATTATTATGTTAGAAACAACAAAAAAATTATTCCGGGAGATTGGAGAGGTAGGATTTTTAGTGTGTAAGCTAATTGAGGAGAGACCAAACGATCCTTTAGTAGCTATGATCGCTTCAAAAACCGCCGAACTATCTACAACAGGAATGGCATGTGTGGATAAACAAAGGGAATTCACAGACAGACTTGAAAAATTACTCAATTCTGTTGTTCCCAATGAACAATAAGAAAACAGAGTCCTAACAAGGGCTCTTTTCTTTTATTTTTTCTGATGGGAGGAGGTGAATAGAATGAATAAATTATTAAGTAAAACAGGATGTTTCATTAAGAAAAACGTAGCTACCATTCTTACTGGTATAGGTACGGCAGGTGTAGTTATTACTGCTGTTAGTGCAATTAAAGCGACACCTAAAGCTTTATATTCTATAGAAGAGGCAGAAAAAGAAAAAGGTGATAAATTATCGAATAAAGAAAAAATCATAACTACGACTCATATATATCTACCTACTATAATTATAGGTGTTTCAACTATAGCTTGTATATTAGGTGCTAATATTCTTAATAAAAAGCAACAAGCATCTCTCATAAGCGCTTATGCATTATTACAAAAATCATATACAGAGTATAGAGATAAAGTTAATGAAATGTATGGAGATGATGCTGCTGTAGATAAAGAAATGGCTAAAGATATTTATCGTGATACAAAACCTGAGGTGTCTTCAGAAGAAAAAAGTTTATTTTATGATATGTTTTCAAAAAGATATTTTGAATCGAATAAAGTAGATGTGATATCTGCAGAGTATCATTTTAATAGAAATTTTACTTTACGCGGATATGCTACGTTAAATGAATTATATGATTTTTTAGGAATAGATAAGATCAAAGGTGGAGACACGATAGGTTGGAGTATAGATGCAGGTATGGCGTTTTATGGCTATAGCTGGGTTGATTTTGAACACGATTTTATAACAACAGATGATGGAATGGAAGTATGTTTAATTTCCATGCCCTTTGCTCCAACATCGGATTATCTCGATGGTTGGTTGTGAACACGCGTAAATAACAATCTCTATTATGAAGGGAGGTGAATGCATTATGATAAACATTAAGCAAGTTATGAAAGTAGCAAAACCGATTATATCTATATTAGCTATTGCGGTACCTATCGCAAGTAGCTTTACAGAAAAAGCGGAAATGAAAGAAACAATTGCAAAGGAAGTCGCAAAGGCAGTCGCCGATAAACAATAAGAAGATGAGTCCTAACAAGGACTCTTTTCTTTTTTAATGAAGGGAGATATGCATATGAAGTCGCCAAATGAATCAGCGGTTGAAATTATAAAAAATTATATATATTATCTGGATGAAATAGGTACATGGTACGGTTTTTCTTTTCTGACCGTTTCAAATTCTAAATGGGCGGCAAAAGAACTCATTGATATTTTATCGAGAGATAAATTAACACCACCGTTATGTGCGGTTGAAAGATTTAGGGATGAAATGTATAGACTTTCAACACTGAATGAAAAAACAGAACACATATTTGCAACAGCTGTTACAGTATCAAATGATATAATAGACCAGTTAATCAATAATTGAAAGGAGAAGTATGATGAACAAAAATTTGTCAGTTATAACAAAAAATATAGGTAGAAAAATAAAAAAGCATAGTCCTGAAATACTAACAGGTATAGGAATTGCCGGTATGATTTCTGCTACAGTGATGGCTGTAAAAGCCACACCTAAAGCTTTGAAGAATATCGAATGCGAAAAAGATGAACAACAAGTAAGTAAATTACAGCCGATAGAGGTTGTAAAATGTACTTGGAAATGTTATATTCCGTCTGCAATAACGATATTGATGTCGGCGACATGTTTGATAGGAGCGTCAACAGTAAGTTTCAAGAGAAATACGGCATTAGCAAGTGTTTATGCTATGACCGAAGCTACATTAAAAAGTTATCAAGAAAAAGTAGCAGAGACTGTAGGCGAAAAAAAGGCTGAAGAAATAAAAACAAAAATCGTAAAAGAAAAAATAGAGAATAATCCAATGGCTAATAAAGAGGTTATTATTACATCAAAAGGAGATACACTTTGCTATGATTCGGTGAGTGGTCGATATTTTAAGTCTGATATAGATACTATTAAAAAAATAGTAAATGAACTAAACAGGCGAATGCTTAGCGAGTCATATATATCTTTGAACGATTTCTATTATGAACTCGGGTTGAGTTTTACTAAAATGGGTGACCAATTAGGTTGGAATATAGATAGAGGTCTAATAGATATATCATATGTGCCACTATTGGCGGACGATGGAAATCCATGCTTAGCTATAGAATACGCAGTGTCACCAGAGTATGACTATTGCTAAAACTGGACACGCGAAAAAAACAATTTGTATTATGGAAGAACAATCTTTCAAGTTTTTATATTTTAAGGAGGAAAATAAAATGAATGAAGAACTTATGACGAACGAGGCAGTTGACACTGTTGCGGAAACATTGGAAAACGTAATGGAAAGGCGTTCGGGAAAGCCAATAGGCTTGGGCATAATAATCGGAGGTGCATTGGCATGTGCAGCTATTATGGGTGCTAAGCAAGTAAAACGAGTATGGGACAAGCACAAGGCAAAAAATGAACAGCCAGTTATGGTGGTTTCGGACAATGAAAATGAAATCGTTGAAGAGGAAGAATGATCCAAATAAAAACTGAACAGAGTTCGAAAAAGAGAAGATACCTTTAACTAGGTATTTTCTCTTTTATTTTTTTGTTGAAAGGAATATTAAAACATGAACAAATACATATATAAAGGTCCGATAAAAAGATTTGACACAATCGTTGAAACAAATTGGATCGGGACAACATATGCTGCATCAGAAACAAAAGCTAGAAGTAACTTGGCGTATCAGTATAAGAAAAACAATAATTTGACAGCAGGGGCAAGAGTTTCGTTGCCTGGAAAAATAGAATTAGTTCAATAAAAAGGAGGACAATTATGGAAAATTATCCATCTAATTCGCATAAAGCTAGAGAAGAAGTTGCAGAAAAAAAAGTAGAGAAAGTAGTTTCAGGAAAAACATCAACTAAGAAAAAATCAGGCATGCGCAAGTTATCTGATACATTTCTTAGTGAAGATGTCAGCAATGTGAAAAGTTATATTTTCTCAGAAGTATTATTACCGGCTGCAAAAAAGCTAGTATCGGATATTGTTACTAATGGCACTAATATGCTGTTGTATGGCGAAATAAAAAATAAGAAAGGTAATTCGTCTAAAGTTTCTTACAGTCGATATTATGATGACAGAAGTAGAGATTACAGATCACCAGTGGTTCGTAATAATTTTGACTATGATGAAATTATATTCGAAACGAGGGGCGATGCAGAAGCTGTACTAGATGCGATGTATGATATTCTAAATCAATATAAAGTCGTGTCAGTAGCCGAATTATATGACTTGGCAAGCATAACGACACACAACTATACTTGTAACAACTACGGTTGGATAGATCTAAGAGGATCAAGCGTTGTTCGGGTGCGAGACGGTTATATTTTAAAATTACCAAGAGCTTTAGCGATAGATTAAGAAAGGAGATTATTATGAAAACATATATTTTGGAGTATATAGTATACACAAGAATTATAGACGGTATGTTGGTATCGGAACGAAAGCAGAAAGCAGTACGTTCGAAAACATTACAAGGAGCTATAAAAAGATTATATTTGGAATCTGAAAAGAACTTTGGAGGATTAACGGCAATTCTAAAGGAGGGATGATTTATGTATGAATCAAAAGATGTGATGGTGAGTCATCCATCGCATTATAAATCAAAAAATGGTATGGAAGTAATTGATGTGATTGAGGCTTTTACTTCTGAATTAAAAGGTGTTGAAGCTACGGATACGGGAAATGTCATAAAATATATTTGCCGTTGGAAGAATAAAAACGGCATCCAAGATCTGGAGAAAGCTGAGTGGTATTTAGTGCATCTAATAGATCATGTGAGATCTTTAAACGAAAACAAAGAAAAGGAGAATAAATAATTATGAATGCGAAAATTACAAGAACTATAAATAGAATAGGATTACAAATAAAAAAACACAGCCCTGAAATCATGATGGTTGCGGGTATTGCTGGAACAGTGGTAAGTGCGGTTATGGCTTGCAAAGCTACTACTAAAATCGATGATATATTGAACGAGACAAAAAACAACGTTGACAAGATACACGCTGCTGAAGAAAAAGGCCAAATAACTACCGATAAAGATGGTGAACTTATAATTGAGGAGTATACAGCGGACGATTGTAAAAAAGACTTAAGTATAACATACGCCAAAACAGGTCTGGAATTAGCTAAGATTTATGCGCCGGCAGTCGTGTTAGGAGCAATAAGCATCGCGTCCATATTAGCTGCTCATAATGTACTTCGTAAGCGTAACGTTGCTTTGATGGCTGCATACACGGCTATCGATAATAATTTTAAAGATTATCGCAAACGTGTTATCACAAGATTTGGTGAGAAAATCGATAAAGAATTAAAGTGCGGAGTGAGAACGGAAACCGTTACCGAAACAATTGTAGATGAAAATGGTGAAGAAAAAACAGTTGAAAAAAACGTTACAATTATCGATGATATAGCTTCATCCGAGTATAGACGAGTTTACGATGCCGGTAATGATGGTTGGGAAAAAGATGCAGACCATAATCTATACGTATTGCGATCGGTTCAAAATTGGGCAAATGATGTTCTTCAAAGTAGAGGGCATATTTTCTTGAACGAGTTGTATGATCAACTCGGATATGAGAGAACTAAAGCCGGACAGATAGTTGGATGGGTTTATAGACCGGATGATCCTGATTATAAAGGCGATGGTTATGTTGATTTTGGAATTTACGATTACACAAAACAAGAAAATCGTAATTTCTTGGATGGGGACGACCCAACAGTTATATTAACATTTAATGTGGACGGACCAATATACGATTTAATATAGGAGGAAAGATCATGAGAAAAATATTAGCTATATTATTAGCGACAGTAGCATTGAATTCAGTATCAGTTTCGGCTGATGAGTACATAGAATTGTCAACACCAAATATAGACAGCTCATTTAAAACATATATGGATTACCGAACAATTACAAGTCAGTCCAGCGATCAGTATAAATATATTGATCGTTGGGGTTGGTCTGATTATGACGGTTTTATGCGTTGTGATGGCGAACGTGATTTGGGAATAACTGATGATTACTATTTGATAGCTATGGGCAGTCATTACGGTACAGAAATTGGTTCTAAATATAGAATTACAACTGATACTGGTAATATATTCTATGGTTGCTTGGCTGACCAAAAAGACGATAGTGACACAAATTCGACTCATCAGTGGAGTTATAATGATGACGTTATCGAGTTTATAGTTGACACTCGTAAATTGCCTAATGTGATAAAACTATATGGTAATTGTAATGTGTACATGCCTCTTAACGGCAAGATAGCCAAAATCGAAAAAATTATATTTTAAAAGGAGTATGAGCATGGGACAAGCGATGATATTTGGATTGATAGTAGCTGGTAGCGGTGTCATTGTGTGTTTAAAAAACTATCAATTTAACAAAATAAAAGCAAAAAGAAAATATGAACGCAGAAAAAAACTGTTCGAACATAAAAATAAGATACTTGATGAATTATGCCGATGGGATAAAGAACATCCTGCACCTATATACGCCGTTAGAGAACAGAAAGTTATATATAAAGGTGACAGTAATCTTTTGCAGGATGAGGAATTCAAGCAAGCATTAAGAGTAGGAGGTGTTATAAATGCATAACGGTTTGAGTTTTATATTTGCAACAATCTCCGGAATTTGTTTCATAGGTGGATTGGCAGTGTTGAGAGGAGGCATTAATTATGGAAGGAATAGATAACATTATTTATATGCTGGATGAAATGCTTGACACACCGAGAAAACGTCATATTACTGGGGGAATACTATTGAGTATTTCTGCTTTATTTGGAGGATTAGCAATAACGGTAATGTCTATTGGTAAAGAGGAGTAGAGGAGGATTATTATGAGAAATTTTATGTTTTTTGTTTGTGGTGCTATTTGCGGATGCGGCGCAACATATATAGCATTAAAAAAGAAGTACGAAGATTTAGCACAAGAGGAAATTGAATCAGTAAAAGAAGTATACAAAAAGAAACAAGATGTTCAAGAAGAAGTGTCGAATCAAGTGGATGCTAATACTGCCGAGTCAATAATAAAACAAAGCGGATATAGCCCGATAAGATATAATGAGACAAAGTCAATACAAGTTATATCACCCGATGAATTCGGAGATAATCTAGATTATGATAAAATTGAACTTACATATTACACTGACGGTTTTTTAGCTGACGATGACAATAATATCATTAATGATATTAGAAAAATAGTGGACGATGCACTAGATCATTTCGGCGACTATGAAGAAGATGTTGTTATGGTTGTAAATCATAATTTACAGGTCTATTATGAGATTGTAAGAGATCCAAGACGTTATGTTGATGTGATAGCCAAAACACCATACAAAGTGGAGGTATAAATGACAAAAGATGAGTTGATTAATGAATATTTTAGATGGATGTATCAGCTCGTAAAACCATCTCGGGGATCGTATAAAATATTACTTTGTCAGCTGTATGATATAGATTTTTATAATTTAATTGATATGGATGCCGATAGAGCAGAAGATGGTATAAATCTTCGTTATCGTTTTGGTTATGAAAACGGTTACGAGAGCGCGATGATTGCATCTTATCTCGATGATCGTCCGTGTAGTGTACTAGAAATGATGGTTGCTCTCTCAATGAAAATGGAAGAACAAATAATGGATGATCCCGATATTGGTGATAGAACTAGTGTTTGGTTTTGGAAAATGATTGATAATCTCGGTCTGGGGACTATGCACGACGGTATAATTGATACTGATCATGTAGAAAGAATTATATTTCGTTTCCTAGATAGAGATTATAAACGAGACGGAACAGGTGGACTATTTAAAGTACACGGACATGGAGATTTGAGAAATGTTGAAATTTGGTATCAAATGTTGTGGTATTTGAATGATATTTTATGAGGAGGGAGGTGATCTGTATATGGATAAAACAATTATAGAAATGCATATGACTATAGATCGTTTAAAGAATATCGAGGAATGCCTTAATAAGCAAATAGCATTTCAAAGAAAAATAACGGTGGCGATTTTACTCGCAGGAACTTATGCAATTTATAAAAAGATAAGGAGTAGACAAAATAATGATTGACTTTATGATTGTTGCTACAAGATGTAGCAAAAAGGGTGTGATCGAAATATATCCAAAGTTCATCATTAAAAAAAGTTCCGATCTCATGATTAGAGGTGGTGATTTCTATGCTATCTGGATTGAAAAGCGTGGCTTATGGTCTACGGACGAACAAGATGCGTTGCAATTAATAGATGAAGAATTAGACGTATTCGCTAAGGAAAATAAAGAACGTTTTGAAGGAACGGTGAAGATATTACATATGTGGGACGCAGAGTCAGGCATGATAGACTCATGGCATAAGTATTGTCAAAAGCAGATGAGAGATAATTTTCATATGCTGGACGAAAAACTTATATTTTCAAATAGTCCAACAAATAAAAAAGATTATGCAAGCAAAAGACTGAATTATCCTCTCGAAAAAGGAGATATTTCAGCATATGATAAACTCATGTCAACTTTATATTCTGAAGAAGAACGTCATAAGATTGAGTGGGCTATTGGCTCAATAGTAGCAGGTGATTCTAAACATATTCAAAAGTTTATGGTTCTGTACGGAGCAGCCGGTACTGGTAAATCAACAGTTTTAAATATTATACAACAATTATTTCAGGGTTACTATTCGGTATTTGATGCAAAAGCATTGGGATCGAGTAGTAACTCTTTTGCGTTGGAGGCTTTTAAGAGCAATCCGTTAGTTGCTATACAACATGATGGTGATCTGTCAAGAATCGAAGATAATACAAGATTGAATAGTCTGGTATCACATGAGTTAATGACTGTTAATGAGAAATTCAAGTCTACATATTCTAATCGCTTCAAGTGTTTCTTATTTATGGGAACAAATAAGCCTGTTAAAATTACAGATGCAAAATCAGGATTGATTCGAAGACTAATAGATGTATCTCCGTCGGGAAACAAACTTAGCCCGAAAGAATACAAAACTATTGTAAAGCAAATCGATTTTGAATTAGGAGCTATAGCAAATCATTGCCTAGATTTATATTTAGACAACACCGGGTATTATGATGATTATATACCCATAAGTATGATGAGTGCGTCCAACGATTTTTATAATTACATAACAGATTCGTATTATATATTTTCTAAAGAAAACGGAACAACATTAAAAGCTGCTTGGGAAATGTATAAACAGTATTGTGACGAAGCAAAAGTGCCTTATCCGTTATCACAAAGAGCTTTTAAGGAAGAGCTAAAGAATTACTTTAAGGATTATAAAGAACGTCATACATTGAACGATGGAACTCGTGTCAGGTCATATTACAGTGGGTTTAAAACTGTCAAAATTGATAATTTGACAGTTATTAATCAAGATAAAAATAATGGTGACAGTTCAATTGCGTTTGTCAGTCAAGAATCTATATTTGATAGAGAATATGCGGATTGTATTGCTCAGTATGCGAATAGTAATGAAACACCGATGAAACCTTGGGACGAGGTAACAACTAAACTATCGAGCATCGATACAACTAAACTTCATTATGTAAAAGTTCCAGAAAATCATATAGTAATTGATTTTGATATCAAAGATGAAAACGGAAAAAAATCATTCGAAAAAAATCTAGAGGCGGCTAGTAAATGGCCAGCTACATATGCTGAGTTAAGCAAAAGTGGAGCGGGTATCCATCTTCATTATATTTACACGGGAGATCCAACACGCCTAAGTAGAATATATGACGAAGATATAGAAATTAAAGTTTTTATAGGAAAAAGTTCATTAAGACGTAAACTGTCTAGGTGTAATGATTTACCTATTGCAACAATTAGCTCTGGATTACCATTGAAAGGAGAAAACAAAATGATAAATATAGAAGCTGTTAAAAGCGAAAAGGGACTTAGAACATTAATAAAGCGTAATCTTAATAAAGAAATCCATCCAGCAACAAAACCGAGTATTGATTTTATACATAAAATATTGGACGATGCTTATGATAGTGGTTTGAAATATGACGTTACCGATATGAGAAATGCTATACTAGCGTTTGCTGCTAATAGTACAAATCAATCGGATTACTGTATAAAGCTTGTAAGTAAAATGAATTTTAAATCAGAGGAACCATCTGTCGGAAAAAATAATGACGATGCAAAGCTTATTTTCTACGATGTAGAAGTCTTCCCTAATTTATTCTTAGTCAATTGGAAATTTGAGGGTAAGGGTAAGCCTGTTGTACGGATGATTAATCCGTCACCGGCTGAGGTAGAAGAACTTATGAGATTCAGACTGGTTGGGTTTAACTGCCGAAGATATGATAACCATATACTCTACGCACGGCTAATGGGTTATACAAATGAACAGTTGTATAATTTATCACAGAAAATAATTAATGGCAGTCCTAATTGTTTCTTTGGAGAGGCATACAATGTATCATATACAGATGTTTATGATTTTTCAAGTAAAAAACAATCATTAAAGAAGTTTGAAATTGAATTGGGTATTCACCATCAGGAACTCGGATTGCCTTGGGATCAACCGGTACCTAAAGAATTATGGGCAAAAGTTGCAGAATATTGTGATAACGATGTTATTGCGACGGAAGCTGTATTTAATGCCAGAAAAGCAGATTTTATTGCCAGAGAGATATTAGCTGATGTGGCGGGCATGACTGTGAACGATACAACAAATTCTCTTACAACAAGAATTATATTTGGTAAGAACAGAAAGCCGCAGGAACAATTTAATTATCGTGATATGGGACTTCCATCGAGTGACGATATTCTAATGGACGGATTTGATGATTATACCAGATTTGATAATCAGAATAGACCTATATTTCCGGGTTATGAATTTAAATTCGGAAAATCCATGTATAGAGGTGAAGAAATCGGTGAGGGAGGATATGTGTATTCCGAACCAGGTATGTATAGTAACATTGCGTTATTGGATATTGCTTCTATGCATCCGAGCAGTATTATAGCTGAACAGTTATTTGGCTGTGAATATACAAAACGGTTTCAGGAAATAAGAGATGCTCGTGTTGCGATTAAGCACAATGATTTTGAGACTGCCAAAACAATGCTGGATGGAAAGTTGACAAAGTATCTTACAGATGAGGGAGCTGCAGCAGATTTGGCTCAGGCTTTGAAAATCGCTATTAATTCAGTTTATGGCTTAACAGCAGCGAAATTCGATAATCCATTTAAAGATAATCGAAATGTCGACAATATCGTCGCAAAACGTGGTGCTTTATTCATGGTTAATCTAAAACATGAAGTACAAGCAAGAGGATTCACAGTTGCTCATATAAAAACCGATTCGATAAAAATTCCAAACGCAACGCCTGAGATTATTCAGTTTGTATCAGATTATGGTAAAATGTATGGTTATATATTTGAGCATGAGGCTACATACGACAGAATGTGTCTTGTAAACGATGCTGTTTATATCGCAAAGTATAAAGACGGAAAGCATGCCGGAGAATGGACTGCCACAGGAACACAGTTTCAAGTACCATATGTATTTAAAACGCTATTTAGTAAAGAGGATATTGTTTTCGAGGATATGTGCGTAACAAATAGTGTGACTTCTAGTTTATATTTGGATATGAATGAGAAATTGCCTCAATTAACAATTGAAGAGGAAAAAGAATTAACAAAATTACATAAGGCTTGGGATTCTGAAGATTCTGAGAATATGGAAAAAGTGCTTAAATCGTATAAGTATGATACTGAATATGCCGGCGAAAGATATTCCGAACTTCGTAAAAAAGAGGAAGAATCGCATAACTATGTATTTATCGGAAAAGTCGGGCAATTTTGCCCTATAAAACAGGGATGTAATGGCGGACTTTTAATGAGAGAAAAAGACGGCAAATATTATGCCGCAGGAGGTAGTAAGGGATACAGATGGCTTGAAGCCGAGATGGTAAAAGAACTCGGAAAAGAAGCAGATATCGATCGCTCTTATTATGAAAATATGGTCAACGATGCCATTTGTGATATTTCACAATATGGTGATTTTGAATGGTTTGTAAATTAATAACAATGAAGAAAGAGGTAACAAAAATGTCAAGAGTAGAAAATTTAGCTATAGAAAATGCAAGAATTATATTTAGAAATTTCGCAGGAAACGAGAGTAAATACAACAGAGCCGGAGACAGAAATTTTTGTGTGATAATAGATGACGCGGATGAGGCTGAACAATTAGCCAGAGATGGTTGGAATGTAAAAATTCTTCCGGCTAGAGACGAAGATGAAGAATCAAAGCATTATATTCAGGTTTCGGTAAGCTTCCGAAATATTCCGCCTAAAATCATAATGGTAACCAAAAGGGCACAGACACAACTTGATGAGGAAAGTATCGAGACGCTTGATTTTGCAGATATAATCAACGTGGATCTTATTTTGAATCCTTATGAATGGGAAGCAAACGGTAAAAGCGGCATAAAGGCTTATCTGAAAACTATGTATGTAACTATTCAAGAAGATGAATTTGCGGAAAAGTATGCATCTAAACAATAAAAAAGATATTCGCAAGGGGTGTCTATGCTAAAATAGGCACTCTTTGTTTTATTCGAAAGGAGTTATAATCATGCTAACTATAAAAATTCCAATGTTGTCTAATTTTTCTTTAGGACGACTTGTATGTACCAATAGGATAAACGACAAAATAGAGCAAGATAACGAATTTAAAAAATTTGTAGAGGAATCGTTGGCTAGATATACCAGTGGTGACTGGGGTGATACATGTGGTGATAGAATTTTAGCTGTTTATACACAAAAAAATACAGATGTTACAATCTGGATTATAACAGAGTGGGACAGAAGTGTAATAACGATTCTATTTCCAAATGAGTATTAAATACGGAGGATAAAAATGTCAAAAATCGGATTACGGGATTATCAAAAAAGTGCAATCGAAAGAATGCAAAATGGATGTATCTTGTGTGGTGGCGTGGGAAGTGGTAAATCTCGAACGGCACTCGGATATTATTATGTCCAAAATGGTGGAGATATTGATAGTGATGAATATGTACCAATGGATGATAACGATGTAAAAGACTTATATGTTATCACTACGGCACGAAAAAGAGATACGAAAGAATGGGAAGCTGATATGATACCGTTTTTACTTTCTACAAATAAGGATGTAAATTTATACAGCAATAAAGTTATAGTTGATTCATGGAACAACATAAAAAAATACGAGAATATCAAGAATGCGTTCTTTATATTTGATGAGCAAAGAGTTGTCGGAAGTGGTACATGGGTAAAGGCTTTCCTAAAGATAACCAAAGATAATGAATGGATTTTATTGTCGGCGACGCCTGGCGATACTTGGCAAGATTATATTCCGGTATTCATAGCTAATGGTTTTTATAAAAATCGAACTGAATTTACTCGTGAACACATCATATATAAACGATTTAGTAAATTCCCTCAAATAGACAGATACATTAATACGGGACGCTTAATTCGGTTACGAAATAAAATTTTGATAACTATGGATTTTCGTAGGAAAACAGTATCACATCATGAAGATATATATACAAAGTATGATATTTTGACATACAAGGATACTATGCGTAATCGTTGGAACCCATATAAGGATAAACCGGTGGAAACCGCGAGCGAGTTATGTTATTTATTAAGGAGAATAGTTAATAGTGATGACTCACGTCAAGTAGCAGTCTGTGAACTATTCGAAAAACATCCGAAACTAATTATATTTTACAACTTTGATTACGAGTTGGAAATATTAAAGGAAATTTCGTATGGCGACGATGTTGAAATCGCAGAATGGAACGGACACAAACATCAGCCTATTCCAGAGAGTACCCGTTGGGTATATTTAGTACAGTATAATGCAGGTTGCGAGGGGTGGAACTGTGTTAAAACCGATACTATTATATTTTATAGTCAAAATTATAGTTATAAGGTTATGGCTCAAGCTGCCGGACGAATAGATAGATTAAATACGCCCTTTTCAGATTTATATTACTATCATTTAAAATCTCGAAGCGGGATTGATTTAGCCATTAGTAAGGCTCTGGAAAGTAAGAAAAAATTTAATGAATCGAGGTATCTTAAATGGAAGTAGACTATCAAGAGGTATATTTTAACGACTATTGTAAAACGTGTATTTATAAAAATAAAGACGAACGTGAGGAACCGTGTAATGAATGTATAGAGCAACCGTACGTTTTAAATTCTCACGTGCCAATTAATTATAAAAAAGGAGAAAAAAGATGAGTAAATATGTTACAGAGCGTATAGACAACGGAGATATAAAACAAACAAAAAAGAATATTATTGCTGTAGACTTTGATGGGACTTTATGTACGAATAAGTATCCTGATATCGGCGAGCCGAACAAGAATTTGATTGCATATCTGAAAAAGAGACAGTCTAATGGGGACAAGTTAATTCTTTGGACTAGTCGAAATGAAGATCAGACGCGACAGGCAGTAGAGTGGTGCAAAGCACAAGGTTTGACTTTCGATGCTGTAAATGAGAATCTTCCAGAGATTATTGAAGCATTCGGCGGGGATTCCAGAAAGATATTTGCAAATGAGTACATAGACGACCGCAATCTAATGATAGAGTTATTTCGAGAAAAATCCAATATGGAATTATGGGCTGAGAATGAGGTTGCTTTGGCGTGTAAGCATGAGGCGCCAGAACGAAAAGATGGTGAATGGGATTACGGTTGTGCCTGCTACGAGAGTGCTTTAAAGGCATTCAAAAGTCTTTGTAAGGACGGACACTCTGGTATGAGTATCGGCTTTACTAAGACTATTCTAAACCGTATGATAGATCGTAAGCCCCTTATGCCTATTGAAGATACCGAAGATGCATGGAATCTGTGTACTCTTGATGACGATGGTAGTATAAAGCAGTATCAGTGCAAAAGAATGAGCTCTTTTTTTAAGTATGTTGCGGAAGATGGTACTGTTACCTATAGCGATGTGGACCGATATTGTTGTATAAACAACGATAATCACAATGCTAGCTATCATTGTGGACTGGTTGATCGTGTTATGAATGAATTATATCCTATTAGAATGCCCTATATTCCGTTTGATAAGTCGTTTAAGGTTTACACAGAAGATTTTCTTACGGATTCTAAGAATGGTTCTTTTGACACTATGGGTCTGCTGTATGCCATTGATCCTCATGGACGTCGGATTGAGATTAACCGTTATTTCAAAAATGCTCTAGTAGGCTTTGATGAGATTGATAAAACTGAATATGATGAACGTAAAGAGATGGCAAAGAAACGACAAGAGCAGTGAAAAGAGTATAACAAAGAATAAACGATGGTATGAACGAGTAAAAGGTGTTTAAATAATATATTGAAAATAAATTATTAATGGAGATGAGAAGTTATGAAAACAAAGCAAAACAGAAAGATAGGAATAAAACCAATCATAGCATTTGTAAATCCTATAGAAAATCGAAAGATGAGACGAAAAGAGTGTGTGGAAGTAACTTGTGGTAATTGTGGCGGACACATAAATTTATACGACAAATATTGTAGACACTGTGGTGCACGAATAGCAGAAAGGTAGAAAGTTATGGGTGCAAAAAAAGAAAAAGTTCCGGTAACGTTTTTCGATTATAAAAAGTATGCCATAAGAGCAGCAAAGGAACTATTATATCCTTATGAAATAGTTAAAAAAATCAGACAGGCAAAAAATGAGAGTGAGATATCGCACATAATGTCGAACGCACGAAAGAGCAATGCGGTCAAAGAATTAAATAAAGGAAAGGACGAAGGAAAGGACGAAGAACAAGATGGATGATAATATTGTATGTTATATCGTATTAGTAGCTGGTATGTTGTCGATAATTAGTTTGCCATTAAGAGGTATATATATTGAAAAGAAATTTTTTAATATTGGTATATGTCCGTGTTGTGGTAATCCGTTAAGAGATTGGGCAATTAACTGTAAGGGCGAACGAGGTTATTTGTGTGAAATATGTGGTTATCATACTTGGGTGAGTTATAAAACTGTTGATAAAAAATATCGGAGAAATGGAGGTACAGTCCGATGAGTTACGAATATGACCAGTATTTGCAGCAGCATCGAAACAATGTCAAAAGAGGTTTTGAATGGCTTCTGACAAATTTGCCGACGGTTCTGACAGGACAGCCCGATGCAAGCTGGCAGATCATATTTGACCACGATTCGTCAAAGAACAATGATGATGAATACTTGGCTTATGACACCTATTTCTATGGTAACAATCGTTCGTATGAGGTAATGGAAGAATTTAAAAGAGCATGGCTTCGTCACATTCACCGAAACCCTCATCATTGGCAGTATTGGGTGCTCATCAACGACGACCCAAGCGAGGGCGAAATTATCCTTGATATGCCATATAATTATATTATCGAGATGATATGCGACTGGTGGTCATTCAGCTGGCAAAAGGGTGACCTTGGTGAGATATTTAATTGGTATGATGAACATTCCGATTACATAAAGCTTTCTCCCAAGACAAGGAAAACTGTCGAGGATATTCTTGAACAATTACGCGAACGACTTGGATTAACCACACTTGCACATCACGGCATAAAAGGTCAGAAGTGGGGCGTGAAAAACGGACCGCCTTATCCGCTTGACAAAGCTGAAAAACATGATACAATAGTAGAAGATGCAATAAGATCAGGTGAGGTTTCTACAAAAATCAATCGTGAAAAACAGCTTCGTCACGCGTTTGACGCTCATAAACCGGGAAGAAGTTATTTGAATGGTGATTTGGATTTTGCTCAGAAACTGGTAGACAAATTAAGTGGAACGGGTGAAGCAAAACTTGATTCAAACGGAAAATGGACAAACAAAGAAATGGTCACCGATAATGAGAATATCGGAACGCACGTTAATCCGGTAAATGGAAAAGAAACAAAGACAAATAAAGCCATCATCATATATTCCAAAACCGGAACACATATATACCCAAGATTGGAGGACTAAATATGTCATTAAATGAATACTATGAAAAAAAAGTTCGTATAGTTTCAAAAAACGGAGAAACATTTGAAGGTAAGGTCACGGATTATTTTTATCCGGAAGATAACGAACCGGAAGAAGAAAGCATCGCTATCAGATGCGAGAATGGTCCATTGATAGGAAAGTCTGTAGAATTTCCGGAACATGATATTGTATCGATTCAAATCATATCATGAATAAAGACAAATGCCTTGGTGGTATTAAATCATGAAAGTCCGTTGGAAAGGAAAAACAGATTAACTTGTGCTTACTCACAATAAAATCTATGCAGTTCTTGCTGTTGAAAGAGGTTGGTACAGGTTGATAGATGATAGTGGTGAAGATTATTTATATCCTCCCGATAATTTTGAAATTGTCGATGAGTGATACTTTTGCAAACGAATGCTCCGAATTGTGTATAAAGCAGTTCGGGGCATTTTTTTACCTACGCGAAAAATGCAGGTTCCTTTATGGGAAACCCAAACGAAAGACTCGGTGGAAACATCGGGTCTTAACTTTTTTATATTTTGAAAGGAGTAAAAAGTTATGAGTAAAAAAGAGCTCAAATTATCACCCAAACATGGGGTAAATCCGTGTATTCCTATCTGCTGTTGGTGCGGTGAAGAAAAGAACGAAATTGCTCTTCTTGGCAAACTTAAAGATGATGCGGGAGCACCGAGAAATGCTGTCATTGACTATGAACCATGTGAAGAATGTCAGGCTAAATTCAATATGGGTGTTGTATTTATTGAAGTGACAAAAAATCAGCCGTATAAGAATTTAATGCCCATCAAGGTGCAGAACGGAACCCCTTTTTACCCGACATTCAGATATTCGGTCATCAAGCTTGAAGCCGCAAAAGAGCTGTTCAGAGATGAGACACTCGTAAACGGCTCACGGCTTCTCATTGAAGGTGATTTATATTCAGAATTGATAGTGATTTGGAGTGATAATAATGGGTAACGAAAGAAGAGATAAAGCAAGAAAATTCTTGGCAATGCTCGAAAGAAAAATTGATAACTGGGATGAGAGGTCTTGCTTTACTGTATGCGGTGTGAAAAATTTGAGCCGTTCAGATATGGATGACCTCATATTATACACAGAGCGTTTCATAGAATACGGATATTTTATAGGACTTCGCGAACCGCTCGGAAGCATCGCCGAGGTTTTGAAAAATGCTGATTTGAAAGGAGAAAACAATGATCAAAATTGAAAATGTAGAAGTAATGGGATGGGAGGCTGCAATTAGAGGTATGCGCAATCCGATGAATTCTTGGGAGAAGAGTGATAGCTATCGTTGCACTATTCTTAAGGAACTAACGGATAAAAATTACTCAAATCGATGCGCTGGGTGTAAAAATGAATTTTCAGTTAGACCTAACTGTATATGCATTGGCCCTAACGACCTCGACCTCATGAAGAAACTTCGCAATGCCGGTACAGACCATCGTAAATTTATGCGGATGATTACTGTGTATGTTGATATTACTGCACCACTTTATTGGTAGATTCTTTCTGCCAATGAAACACTTTTCCTAGTTATCGCTAGGGGTCGCTTATGCGGCTAACGGGGAACCACCCATTGGAATCCCGTGGGAAACATTTCGAAAATATATTCGCGATAAAAACAACTCCTATTATGAAAGGAGTGATATTTATGAAATTTAAAATGACGAAAGAACGAATTGATACTATTAACGAATTACTAAAAACACATGGTGATACACTTACCGCGTTCTACGATGAGGCATTACATCAAGGAACGACGAAAGGAATCATGGCTGGTGCTTTAGTTGGCGTAATAGCATCCAACATGTGCTGGGTCGCTAAATGCATTAAGGATCACAAAAAATCAGAAGGGGAGTCCTAACAAGGGCTCTTTCTTTTTATTTATTTCGAAATGAACCTGTAGAGGCTATCCCCTATGCCTTCCGGGCGGGGGAGTAGGGCTGCTATTGATACGTAGCTGGGTTTTAGGAAACGAAGCCCATGAAAACCGAAATGGTGTCCTATGATAAATATCATGGTAAAAGATAGTCCATTAATGGGAAAGAATTTGATACGTATAAAGTAGGTACTGTCGCAAACTCTTGTTCGACAATGCATAAGATTGCGGATAAGGAGTTTGAACTCGACGATTTCAGCTGTGAGCATCTTTTACAATCTTCTCCGACGCAACTCGAACTTTATTCGGCTTTAGCTTGCGCTCCCACTTGCGATGGAAAACCTCAATGGACACCAATGACGCATTTGTTAAGCACTATTGTGGGGTTAAATCGTTATCGCGAAAAGTATCTCGAAACCAAAGACAAATTATATTGGTGGCAGATAATCCAGCTCTTGCCGAGCTCTTATAATCAGAGACGGACGGTCATGCTGAACTATGAAGTCTTGGCAAATATTTATAAGTCTCGTCGTAACCACAAACTCGATGAGTGGGTTATATTTTGTGATTGGATAAAGAAATTACCATATTCAGAATTAATTACAGAACAAAGTGAAAGGGATGAAAGATAATGATTAGAAAAAATATAGTGGATATTGTATATTCGCAGATTTCAAACACAGTGGAATTAAGAACGTATAATGACGATGGGTTAAGACGACCGCTTTGTGCGGCGGAGATTAGTAAAGTCTTAAAATGCTTCCCGTCAGATGCCAAAGTTATATTGGCTGATGGATGCACAGGCGTTGTAAATATCAGAGGAGGTAAAGCGGAATGATATTTTCAAAAGTAATAATTTTAGTTGGAATTGCATTCCTGTGTATATACATATTGATTGACAGGATTGCAAAGTGTATAGAAACTTGTACGCAAGTAAAAGCTTATGGAAAATTCCTAGAGTCATCTAAAAAATCTTCGGATAATAGTAGCCTGAAAAATATTGTTAATAAATATGCCGAAAAGGAGATAGAGCATGGAGATCAATAAAGAGAAATTGTTAAGAGAAAATGCATCAGGCTGCAATGATCCCACAGCATATAAGGCTTTAAAAAATATAGAAGATGAGGACGAACGGTTTCATAAATTATTGCATACGATTTTTTATATTTGCAAATTAGCAGATTTTGAAATTGAAGAAAGAATAATTTTAACAGATAGGAGGACGGGTAAAACATGGAGATAGGATATTTTGAAGTATATTTGAAAGATGGAATTAGATTCGATTTTGATGAGAATTGTAATGAAATTGACTATGCTGATCCGAATTATATTGTCTGCAAAGAGGTTAAAAAAGATAACTCTTTTAGAACATTAGCAATCATTCCACGCGAAAATGTGAAATACATATTGTCTGTATAAAGGTTATATTATTAAAAGAATTACGATATTCGCAAAATTTTCATTTTCCTTTATGGAAGGAGTGTGATATTATGAAGTATTTTTTAGCGGTAAATAATAAGCAACTTGGATTATGTCTAAGAATGTTGTATGCTAAAAAAATTCAAGGATTCGTAGAAACTGTTATGAACAGTAAAGGGAGAATTGAATTTCATATCAGTATAGCAGTGGACGACGATTTATTCGAAAAGCTGAACGAACGCTATAGAATATTAATATCAATATCGTAGTCAGTTCCTAAGGGTAAGAGGTCATAAACATGGCCTTTTACTTTTCAGCTAAAGTATGATATAATATACAAAAAGGAGTGAAAAACGATGAAAGTAAAATCTAAAATGTCGTGTCCTGTTCGTAAAGAGGATGGAAACTGGACAACTATCATCAAAGAATTCGAAGAAGATATTCCCGATAAAGGGCGACATAGTATAATTTGTAATAAATGCATTGAAGACTCATATCCGCAATGTCGAGAATGGTGTCCAATGGAACGAAAAAAGCAATAGGTGTATTTGAAATTTTTTGGACATTTATATTTTATAAAAATGACCAAATGCCCACTTTTATAAAAAAATACGTTAATCATCAATAGATTTGTTGTATATTTTCAAGTTGAAAACGGCAATAAAAATGGCCAAATGCCCACTTTTAGCCCACTTTTTAAACAAAAATGACCACGTAAAAATGGCTTACCTATGCGGTTTGTAAGGACTTGTGGTCAAATACCCACTTTTATTTATATTTAATTGCGAATAAAAAAATATATAAATATATATAGTACAAGAAAAATAAACGGGTTTTTGACCAATAAGTTTGTTTTGACATTTAAACTCATTGAATTAACCGAATGAATGTGTTATAATAATAATAGATTTAATATAATAAGAACGGAGGGATTGAATATGACAACACATGATAAAGAATATGAAAAACTTTACAAACAATACAAACATTCAGGATTTGAATTCGGTTATGGAACACGTATAGGAAAATCTAAAGTTATATTTGAAGACGTCATTAAGTTAATACCATCTTCAAAGAGAAATCACGATGATATTCCTTTATTTGTGAAATGCAACAAATGTGATGAATATATGGATTTTCAACAAGGTAAAACAGATGTGCTCGATGGTAGGTGGATATGCCCAGTGTGCGGAAACAATGTTCGAGAACGTACAGTATATAATCAAATTGAAAGAGAAAATTTTAATGATAACTATGAGTACGAAGAAATATATAACGAAAAGTTATAATGACTTTTGTTAAATGATAATTTATATTTTTTATTGAGAGCTTGTGTTAACTACACAGGCTCTTTCTTTTCGTACGCGAAAAAAACATGCCCTTTTATGGAGAGAAGGAGATATACGTAAAAAAATACGCATCATTTTCTTTTTATATTTTTGCAGAAAGGAGAATTTAAAGAATGTTAGAGAGAAATTTCCAAGCTAAATTAAAAAAAGAGCTTAAAGAAATGTTCCCAGGTTGTATAGTTACAAAAAACGATGCTAACGACATTCAAGGATTACCCGATTTAACAATATTTTATAAAGATAGATGGGCGACTCTGGAATGCAAAAAATCAGCGAACGAAAAGAAACGACCAAATCAAGAATATTACGTGGACAGAATGAATGAGATGTCATTCTCAAGATTTATTTGTCCAGAGAATAAGGAGGAAGTATTGAATGAACTTCAACAAGCATTCGAATCTTGAAGGTAGACATGCTTTCTTAGGTGCTAGTAAATATCATTGGATTAGATATTCTGATGATAAAATAGCAGAATCGTATTCTAAATTTCTCGCTATTCAAAGAGGAACTGAGTTACATGAATTTGCGGCACAATGTATAAGATTGTCGCAAAAACTTCCAAGATCTAAGAAAACCTTGAATTCTTATGTAAATGATGCTATAGGGTTCAGAATGATACCTGAACAAATTTTATATTACTCAGATAATTGTTTTGGTACAGCTGATGCTATTATATTTAAAAACAACTTTTTAAGAATACACGATTTGAAGACTGGAGTAATTCCGGCACATATGGAGCAGTTACGAATATACGCTGCTCTTTTTTGTTTGGAATATGGAATTAAACCGGGTGAAATTGGTATGGAACTTCGAATTTATCAAAACGACGAAATTATATATGATGTTCCTACCGCCGAAGATATTGCACCTATAATGGATCGAATAGTTGTTTCCGATAAGATTATAACAAAAATGAAAGAACGAGAGGAGTAAGTCATGAGTATTATAGACGAAATAAAATCATATTTTGGTTGCGGTTCCAGTGGTAAGGCATTAGCCCATTATGGTACACCACGACACTCAGGACGTTACCCGTGGGGGAGTGGAGAAAATCCGTTTCAACATAGCGGAGATTTTCTATCTAGAATAGATGAACTAAAAAAATCTGGTATGACGGAAACTGAAATCGCACATGAATTGGGTTTAAGCACTACCCAATACAGAGTGCAAAAACAATTAGCGTCGCATGAACGACGTCAATTGGAAGTTGACCGTGCTAAATCACTAAGAGCGGATGGTAAATCCCTTAATGAAATTGCAAAAATCATGGGATACCAATATGATTCTTCTGTTCGTTCACTTTTGAACGACAATACTGCCGAAAGAGCAAATCGTGCTCAAAAAGCTGCTGATATTTTAAAGAAAGAATTAAAGAAAAAAAGTATGATAGATGTTGGTGCCGGTGCAGAGCGAGAGATTGGTATATCGGAAAATACTATGAAAGAAGCTCTTTATATTTTGGAACGTGAGGGATACAACGTTTATGGTGTAGGAATTCCTCAAGTGACTAATGCCCATCAGCAATCGAACACTAAAGTTTTGTGTAATCCGGAAATTGAATATAGAGATGTATATCAAAATATGGGTGATGTGCAATCTTTGGGTAATTATCATTCTACTGATGGTGGTGCAACATTCAACGAATTAAAAAAGCCAACCAGTATAGATTCTAGAAGAATTAGTATATGCTATGGTGATGAGGGCGGTTTGAATAAGGATGGTGTCATCGAAATAAGACGTGGTGTACCCGATTTGGATTTAGGAAATTCACACTACGCGCAAGTACGTATACTTGTAGACGGTACCCATTACTTGAAAGGTATGGCTATGTATTCTGATGATATTCCAGATGGAGTAGATATCGTGTTTAATACAAATAAAAAGTCGGGGACCGATAAAATGAATGTGTTAAAACCAATAAAAGATGATCCTGAAAATCCGTTTGGTGCATTAATCAAAGCCAATGGTCAAAGTGAATATATAGATCCTAAAGATGGAACTAAAAAACTTTCTGCCATTAACAAACTTAAAGAAGAAGGGGATTGGGATACGATGTCAAGAAATCTATCCCAGCAATTTTTATCGAAGCAACCTTTGAGTATGATAAAGAAACAGCTGGATTTAACATATGCAGATAGAGAGGCAGAATACTCAGAGATAAAATCTCTTACTAATCCGACGGTAAAAAAGAAAATGTTAATGGATTTTGCAAATGATTGTGATGCAGCGGCGGTACATTTACAAGCAGCCGCATTGCCTAGGCAGAATACTCAAGTTATTTTACCTATATCGGCAATGAAAGAAACAGAAGTATATGCTCCTAACTATAAAAACGGTGAACAGGTGGCATTAATTCGTTTTCCTCATGGTGGTACATTTGAAATACCGGTATTGACGGTTAATAATAAAAATCCATCAGCGAAAAGGATATTGGGAAATGTTGTCGATGCCGTTGGTATTAACGCTAAAGTGGCTGAACGATTATCAGGGGCTGATTTTGATGGCGATCAAGTAACAGTTATACCAGTAAACAATAAAGTTCGTATAAAATCAACACCACCGTTAAAAGATTTGGAGGGATTCGATCCTAAGACTCAGTATGCTTATCATGAGGGAATGAAAGTCATGACTAAAAGCGAAACCCAAAAACAAATGGGCATAGTGTCAAATCTTATAACTGATATGACACTGCGCGGGGCACCTGAGAAAGATATAGCTAAAGCTGTAAAACATAGTATGGTAGTAATTGATGCTGAAAAGCACAAATTAGATTATAAACAATCCGAAAAAGACAACGATATAGCCTTGCTAAAGAAGACCTACCAGCGTCATCAAAACATGGATGGAGAATTAAAAGAGAGCGGGGCGTCAACCCTACTATCAAGACGTAAGCAAGAGACTCAAGTGCCTGAAAGAAAAGGTTCAGGGAGAATAAATCAAAAAGGAAAGAGTTGGTATGATCCTACCAAACCTGAGGGGACCATATTATACAAAGAGTCAGGCAGAACATACGTTGATCCGAAGACCGGAAAGACCAAACAAGCGATGACGAATGTGTCATTGATGTCAGTAACAGACGATGCACATAAGCTGTCATCGGGACACCCTAAGGAGAATGCATATGCTGATTATGCTAATAAAATGAAAGCCATGGCTAACGATGCTCGTAAGGAGGCGGTATATACTGGTAGACTTGCTACCAATGCAAACGCCAAACGTATCTATCAGTCAGAAGTGGATTCATTAAATGCGAAACTAAATCTTGCTGCACTTAATGCACCGAGAGAAAGAAGAGCTCAAGTTCTTGCTAATTCTGAAGTAAAGGCGAAAAAACAAGCTAATCCAGAATTAGAAAAAGATAAGAAAGCATTGAAAAAAGTAAAACAAATTGCCATTAACAAGGCTCGTATAGCAGTCGGTGCAAGCGGAAAAGGTACGCGAATTAACATAACAGATAAAGAATGGGAAGCTATTCAGTCTGGTGCAGTAAGCGATTCCAAATTGACAAAGATACTAAGGTATGCGGATCAAGATGTAATAAGACAAAAGGCTACCCCTAAGTCTAATGGTGCGTTATCCTCTGCTCAAGTTAGTAGAATCAAAGCTTTGGCTGCATCAGGTTATACAAATGCTGAAATCGCAGAAGTTTTAGGAAAGTCAACATCAACAGTTTCGAAATATTTAAATAGTTGAAAGGAAGTGTGAAGTTATGATTAAATGTGCGTTAACCACAATCGATAATCCGTTCGATCCATTTGACCAATTCGATCAATGGTATATGTTCGATCTTGACAAAGGTTACAATTCCTGTTCGTATTTGGATCGCGTTTCTCATACTTCTGATCAATTAAGTGAAGAAGAAAACGATCGTGAAATTGAACGAGCAATTGATGAAATTATTAAATATGATTTTATGAACATTTATAAAAAAGTCACTAAAAAATTTAAATCGTCATAGAATTTGTTGAGCTTTGAAGTAATTATCATGAAAAAACGGCAATATCTAAAAATAGATGATGATACTTTGACAGAAGTATAAAAGCAGTTTGACATTTACTGAGATATAATGGCTTCGATCATGTTTGGCTATAAACATTGATTTAGCAGTATGAAGACATTAGCATTCATTTAATGTGTTGTTCTATACTAAACCTCTATTAGTGGAATGCGAATATGTAAGTGTATGCCATCGTATAAGCTACCATAAAAGAGTGACACTTTTGTGCCATCATAAAAAGATACAAAACACATTAATAAGTCGATATATTGTATGATAATGAAAATTTTATGATTTAAAAATGACGGTATAGATAGAATATCATGGTCAATAGTCGTTGCATTGTAATGTTCGGCTTTGAGGTGTAAGGGGGGTCTCAAAATTAGCACCCCCCTCCCTCATCGCCCGCCTCCTTGAAAATTCTCCGGGGGCAATTTTTAAAAAACGTTTTATATTTTCATGTAGTATTCTAAAAGGTTCATAAGGTTGTTGATGCGGTGTTGGTTTTTGTTTGTTTTTGGATCGCGCTTAACTCCTTTCGGCGAATAGAGTCATATAACTTTATGAACCTCTTTGAGTGCTACATGAAAACTACGTAAGAACGATAATCTTATAATACCAATCTTTCAGAAAGGATGACCAAAGTATGGCTAAAATAAAAAAAACAAACGCTATTCCAAATGCCAAGAAAAATAGAGTTGCAACTTCGCCGGAAGCGAGGGAAAATCAACTTATATCTTTGGCAGTAGATCTTGCTGAACAGCAATTGAGAGATGGAACAGCATCGTCTCAAGTCATTTCTCACTTTCTTAAGCTAGCTTCAACAAAAGAGAAGTTGGAACGAGAGATACTTGAAAAACAAAAAGATTTAATAACCGCCAAGACGGAGAATCTTCATTCTGCTCAAAGAATAGAAGAATTATACGAAAACGCAATGAATGCTTTAAAAGGCTATAGCGGACGAGATGATAGCGATGATTAAAACATATTCTGAATTGATAACGTTTGACAGATACATAGATAGATTTAAGTATCTTCAATTGAACGGATATGTCGGAAAGGAAACATTTGGGTTTGATAGATATATAAATCAAGCACTCTATCATTCAGCTGAATGGATGAGATTCAGAGATAAGGTTATAATCAGAGATTGTGGGTGCGATCTTGCTACGATTGGGTATGAAATATATGGACCGATAACGATACATCATATTAATCCTATAAGTAGAGATGACATTATTAATCGTAATCCATGCGTGTTTGATTTAGAGAATGTTGTATGCACCACAAACGATACCCATAATGCTATACATTACGGAGATGAAAGTTTATTAATATGTACGCCTAAGGTTCGTACTAAAAACGATACATGTCCGTGGAAATAATAAAAAAGGAGAAAATCAAAATGAGTAAAAACAATAAAATACCAGAGGAAGTTCTTGAAAAAGAAATTTTGTATGATGAAAACTCGGATTGCGTAGAAACAACGGTTGATGAGCCGGAAGATAAAATAACATACGGAATTGTATGCGGATGCGATAAGTTAAGGTTAAGAGAGGAACCGTATGTTGATAGTAGAATAATATCAGAGTTGCCAAAACACACAAGAGTTATCGTTGATGAAAATATCACTAATGACGAATGGGCTTATGTGGAAACTGAATTTGGATCTGTCGGTTATTGTATGAAAAATTACATAGATCTCAACACAAAAGGTGATTGGCATGACAGATAGCATATTAACTACTATAAAAAAAATGTTGGGCATATCAGAGGAATACGAGCATTTCGATATCGATATAATAACTCACATTAATTCTACTTTTTCTATACTTGCTCAATTAGGAGTTGGACCTGATAAAGGTTTTTCTATACACGATAAAACTGCAAAATGGTCTGATTACATATCTGATGAAGACGCAACATTGGAATTGGTAAAAACATATGTTCAATTAAAAGTACGGATGCTGTTCGATCCACCATCAAGTAATGCTGTTATGGAGTCGTTTAACAGAACCATAAACGAACTCGAGTTTCGACTTAATATTTCTAAAAGTTTTGAATAGTCAAGGAAGGAGATGATATTCATGATAGATGATCAACTATATCATCACGGAATCTTAGGAATGAAGTGGGGTGTAAGGCGTTATCAGAACAAAGACGGTAGTCTTACTAACGCCGGCAAAAATAGATATGACCGAGATGTAAGAGAAAATAATTCTAAAAAAAAAGATAATCGGATCAGAATAGACGGACCAGACCCGAAACGTTGGGTTAAAGAGGATCTAAATAGAGCTAGAAGAGTTGTTGATACATCTTCTGATTTATTAAAACAGGCAAAGAATATAGAACAAAATACAAGATCACGACATAGTTCGAATGAAATGAATCTAAAAAACATGACAAATCAGCAACTTCGTGAAAAGATTGAAAGAGAAAATCTAGAGCAACAGTATAAACGTTTGTTTAATAAAAAAGAAAAAATATCAAAAGGACGACGTTATGTAGAAGATGCCCTAGAAATAGGCGGAACTGTTTTGGGTGTAGGCAGTTCAGCACTCGGAATAGCTCTTGCAATTAAGGAATTAAAGGGATAGTAATAAGGAGTGAACGTTTATGGCATTGTCGAATACTGCTGTACCTAAATATTACGGTATGTTTAGAGATGCTGTAATTAGGGGAGAAATACCGGTATGCAAAGAAGTCGGCATGGAGATGTATAGGATAGACGATCTTATTGCGAATCCCGGAATATATTATGACGATCAGGCAGTTGAGGGCTGGATAAAGTTTTGCGAGGCAGAATTAACTCTAACTGACGGTTCTGATTTAACATTGCTTGAATCATTTAAATTATGGGGAGAGCAAGTTTTCGGATGGTATTATTTCGTGGATAAAGATGTATACGAACCAAATCCTGATGGACATGGAGGTCATTATGTTCATAAAACTGTGAAAAAGAGACTGATTAACAAGCAATTTTTAATAGTCGGCAGAGGCGCTGCAAAATCACAATATGAATCCTATATGCACGAATACTATTTGAATGTTGACACATCAACAACACATCAAGTGCATACATCCCCGACTATGAGACAAGCTGAAGAAGTGTTAGCGCCAATGCGAACTGCAATAATGAGAGCACGAGGACCGTTATTTAAGTTTTTAACAGAAGGTTCGCTGCAGAATACAACAGGCTCTAAAGCAAACCGAATGAAATTAGCCTCGACCAAAAAAGGAGTAGAAAATTTTCTTACAGGTTCGTTGGTTGAAATCAGGCCAATGTCAATTGATAAACTTCAAGGCTTGAACAGTAAGATAAATACAGTTGACGAATGGCTTTCCGGAGATGTACGAGAAGATGTCATAGGTGCACTCGAACAAGGTGCATCAAAAAACGATGATTATTTAATCATTGCTGTCAGTTCGGAAGGTACCGTTCGTAACGGTCCTGGCGATACAATCAAAATGGAGTTAATGGACATTCTCAAGGGAGAATACATTAATCCGCACGTATCTATCTGGTGGTATAAACTTGATTCTGTTGATGAGGTTGCTAATCCTGATATGTGGATAAAAGCCAATCCCAATTTGGGAAAGACAGTCAGTTATGAAGCGTATCAAATCGATGTAGAAAGAGCGGAAAAAGCACCGGCAGCAAGAAATGATATTTTGGCAAAACGTTTCGGGTTGCCTATGGAAGGTTATACGTACTATTTTACATATGAAGAAACAATTCCACACAGAAAAAGAGATTATTGGAAATTGCCATGTTCACTAGGTGCTGACTTATCACAAGGTGATGATTTTTGTGCGTTTACTTTCTTGTTCCCATTATCTAATGGTAGTTTTGGAGTTAAGACAAGAAATTATATTTCTGAAATGACTTTGATGAAATTACCCCAAGCGATGAGAGTAAAATATGAAGAATTTATCAACGAGGGTAGTTTAGCGGTATTACCAGGTGTTGTACTTGACATGATGGAAGTTTACGACGATCTAGATAAATTTACAGTTGAAAATGAATACGATGTTCGTTGCTTTGGGTTCGACCCTTATAATGCAAAGGAGTTTGTTGCAAGATGGGCTACCGAAAATGGTCCTTATGGAATTGAAAAAGTAATTCAGGGTGTAAAAACGGAATCGGTTCCATTGGGCGAATTAAAAAAACTAGCTGAGGAACGTTTGTTGTTATTCGATGAAGAACTTATGTCGTGGGCTATGGGTAATAGCATCGTTATGGAAGACACTAATGGTAACAGAAAGCTTCTGAAAAAAAGATACGAGGAAAAAATCGATGCTGTTGCAGCTATGATGGATGCATTTGTGGCATTCAAAATAAACAGAGAAGCATTTGAATAATATTTTACTCGCTTATTAAGTGCTGCTAATAGCAGCTTTTTTTTTATTTAAAAATAAAGGGAGGAATTTAGAGTGAATATATTTAGTAGACTCCAGCATGGCTGGAACGCTTTTATGAACAAAGATCCAACTGTGGTATATAAACCTCAAATAAATACATATTCGTATCGACCGGATAGAGCTAGATTCTCAGGACGCAACGAACGTTCCATAGCGACATCGATATATAACCGAATATCTATGGATGCGGCATCTATAGATATAAAACATGTTCGGTTAGACGCGAATGATCGTTATACAGAAATGATGGATTCCAGTCTTAATAACTGTTTGACACTAGAAGCCAATATTGATCAAACAGCCAGAGCATTCATGCAGGATATATACTCATCATTGTTGGACGAAGGATGTGTTGCTATTGTTCCGGTAGATACTACGCTTGATCCGAATATTAGTAATTCATATGATATTTTATCAATGCGTACCGGACAAATAATTGATTGGAGAACTGATTCAGTAAAAGTTAGATTGTATAACGAAATATCCGGAAGGAAAGAGGATATATGGTTAGCTAAAAAAAATATAGGCATCGTGGAGAATCCTTTATACGCAGTTATAAATGAGCCTAATTCGACAATGCAACGCTTGATAAGGAAATTGTCTTTATTAGACGGAGTAGACGAACAAGCCAGTTCTGGAAAATTAGACTTAATAATCCAATTGCCGTATGTAATAAAAACCGAAGCACGAAAAAAACAAGCTGAGGAACGTCGTAAAGACATAGAAGAACAATTATCAGGTTCTAAATATGGTATTGCTTATACAGATGGCACAGAAAAAATAACACAGTTAAATCGTTCGGTGGAAAATAATCTAATGAAACAGATTGAGTATTTGACGAGTATGCTATATAGCCAGTTAGGAATAACTCAAACTATCATGGATGGTACTGCTGATGATAAGACTATGTTGAATTATTATTCTCGCACTATAGAACCTATGGTTGCTGCTGTTGCGGATGAAATGAAACGAAAATTTCTTACAAAAACAGCAAGAACACAAGGACAATCCATACGTTATTATAGGGATCCATTTAAGCTTGTACCGGTATCTGATTTGGCAGAAATTGCAGATAAGCTTACTCGAAATGAAATATTGACTTCGAATGAAATGCGACAAATTATAGGTATGAAACCTTCTGACGATCCGAAAGCAGATATGCTAATCAATAGTAACATCAACCAATCGCCAGAAATGCTTAATGAAAATAAGCCATTAGTACAACAAGAAAAGGAAGGAGAAAATCAAAATGAATAATTATGATTTTAGTGGTTATGCCACTAGAAATGATTTATTATGCGAAGATGGTAGAACCATCCGAAAAGATGCGTTCAAAGATAACGACGGAGCAACGGTTCCTTTGATTTGGAACCATAACCATAAAGATTCACAGGCGGTTTTAGGACATGCTTTATTAGAGAATCGCAAAGATGGTGTATACGCCTATTGTACATTTAATGATACAGAGGAAGGCGAGCATGCAAAACAACTAGTACATAACGGCGATGTAAGGTCGTTATCAATTTATGCTAATAAACTGAAGCAAGTCGGTGGCGACGTGATACATGGTTCTATAAAAGAACTAAGTCTCGTGCTGGCGGGATCTAATCCAGGGGCGTATATCGACTTCGTTATGGCTCATGGTGAAGATGAGGACGATGGATTATGGGCAAACTATGACGAAAATGCACTTGTGATCTATCATTCAAGCGAAAAAGAAAGCGGGGGAAACAAAATGAACAAGGAAGAATTAGACCAACAAAAAGAAAATGGAGATGATAACGAGAAAAAAGAAAAAAAAAGAAAAAAAGAAAAAAATATTCAAGAAGTTTTTAATGAATTAACAGAAGAACAACAAGAAGTTGTGTATGCACTTATTGGAATGGCGTTGGAAGACGCGAATAAAAACGAAAACGACGATGACGATAAAAAAGGAGACGGAAATATGAAGCATAACGTATTTGATAACGATGAAAGAAAACAGGATTATCTATCGCATAGCGTCCAAGAGGACATTATTAAGTTGGCTAAATCAAGTCAAGTCGGCAGTCTACAAACGGCACTAGAAATTTATGCCGATAGCAATGGGTTGCAACATGACGCTTTGAGTGGTGGATTCACTCAAAACGGAACAGGTAATGTAACCATGTTATTCCCTGAATATCAAGAAGTTCGTCCTGGTGCGCCGGAAATCATCACAAACGATCAGGATTGGATCTCGGTTGTTATGAGTAAGGTACATAAGAGCCCTATCTCAAGAATAAGAACCAGCCAAGTCGATATAAGAAATATTAATGATTTAAGAGCAAAGGGCTATAAGAAGGGTAAAGAGAAGAGTCTTGCAGGAAACTTCAAACTTGTAAGAAGAACAACTGATCCACAGACTGTATATGTAAAGAATGCTCTTCACCGAGATGATATCATCGATATTACAGATTTCGATTATGTGAAATATCTATATAATATTGATAGAATAATGCTTAACGAAGAACTTGCTACGGCAATGATGCTCGGAGACGGTCGTGACGAAGGTGCTGAGGATAAGATTGCACCAGACAAAATCAGACCGATTTGGACAGATGACGATCTATATACAATTCACGTAGATCTTGATATTGATAAAGCTAAGAAGGAACTTCAGGGTACTGGAACGGGTGTAAGTTTTGGAGAAAACTATATCTACGCAGAGGCAATTATTAATACGGTTCTTCATGCGAGAGAAAACTACAAAGGAAGTGGTACACCTGATTTCTTTATGACGCCACACATGTTGAATGTTATGTTACTTGCTCGCGATATGAATGGTAGAAGAATCTACTCATCAAAAGCAGAGCTTGCTTCAGCACTTAATGTTGGTAATATCTATACAGCCGAGCAGTTTGAAGGCAAGACAAGAACAACTACAGATTCTAAGAAGAAGAAAATTCTTGGCATTATTGTAAATCTTGCAGATTATTCTTTGGGTGCTACAAAGGGCGGAGAAGTCACTCATTTTACACAGTTTGACATCGAATTCAATCAAGAAAAATCACTTCTTGAAACTAGATGCTCAGGAGCACTTACAAGAGTTTATTCGGCTATTGCAATTGAAGAAGATGTGACAGCCGATTCTCGCAACATAGTCGGCTGATATTATAGGAGAAATTCAAAATGACAAAATTCTTTGGGAAAATCGGTTATGCTATGACGCAGGAAACTAAGCCCGGTGTATGGATGGATCAAATAATGGAACGTGAATATTACGGGGATTTATTGAGAAATTCTTATAGATTTCAAACATCGGATAAAGTAAACGATGATGTTTCGATAGCTAATGAATTTAGCATTATAGCCGATTCATTTGCTAAAGATAATTTTCATTTAATGAAGTATATCGAGTTTGAGGGTACTAAATGGAAAATCACAAATGTTGAGGTTAGGTACCCTCGACTAAATTTAACGGTGGGAGGTATATATAATGAAAACTAGATATGAATTGCATGAGTTTTTATGCGAGATTTTAGGCAGTAGAAATGTATATTTCCAACCACCGGAATCTGTTAAAATGAAATATCCGGCTATAGTTTACGAACGAACCGAAATAAAAAATCGTTTTGCAAACGATGCCGTTTATAAACAGAATAACGCATATTTATTAACGGTCATAGATAAGGATCCTGATAGCGAAGTGTCGAAGCAATTAGCTAATATACCATTGTGCAGATTGCAACAACATTTTGTATCTGATAACCTTAATCATGATATATTTAAAATTTATTATTAAAAGGAGGACTACTTGAATGAGTAAACTAACATGGGATAAGATCGGTGAAAGACTATATGAAACCGGTACAAAAAAGGGAGTGTTGTATCCTGCGTCAAAGGACAAACAAGGAGCTACCCAATATCCAAAAGGTGTGCCTTGGAACGGTTTGACCGCTGTAACAGAAAGCCCATCGGGAGCAGAAGCAACACCTATATACGCTGATGATATTAAGTATTTGAATATTATGTCTGCAGAGGATTTTGCGGCAACACTTGAGGCATATATGTATCCTGAGGAATTTGCAGAGTGCGATGGTTCTAAGTCAATAGTTGCGGGTGTAACAATCGGTCAGCAAAAGCGTAAGATGTTTGGATTGTCGTATGTTACCACTTTGGGTAATGACGTAGATGGAAACGATTACGGATACAAGTTACATATCGTGTATGGATGTATGGCTACACCATCAGAGAAAAACTATGCAACAATCAATGATTCACCTGAAGCGATTACTATGAGTTGGGAAATTTCTACTACACCAGTAGATATTCCAGGAGTGGATGAAGATGGTAATCCATTTAAACCAACCGCAATCATGACATTTGACAGCACGAAGACCGATCCAAAGATAATGAAAGCAATTGAAGATATTCTTTACGGTACAGCTGATGCCGAAGCAAGACTTCCATTGCCGGAAGAAATTATTGGAATTCTTAAACCAACTGATACATCAATTGTAGGCTAAAACATATTTAAAGGGACGGACTATTAACCGTCCCTTATTTTTTTATTTGAAAGGAGAATAATATTATGATTAAAAAAACTATAACTTATACAGATTATAACGGAGTAAGCAGAACCGAAGATTTTTGGTTTAATCTTACTACAGCGGAACTTATGAAAATGGAATTGGGCACAAGAGGCGGCTTCTCAGAAATGATAACCAGAATCGTTCAAGCCAATGATGTGCCGACGATGATGAAAGTATTTGATGATTTTATCAGAAAATCATACGGACAAAAGAGCCCGGATGGAAAAAGATTTATCAAGTCAGAGGCTATAACCGAAGAATTTTGCCAAACAGAAGCATACTCAAATTTATTCATAGAATTCATTACGGATACCGATAAGGCTATCGAATTCATGAATGGTATCGTCCCGGCGGAAATCAGTAAAAAAACGAATCTGGTTAACCAAAAGTCATTGATGGACGGAACCAATATCAATAATTAAGAAAATAAATGGGAGGAAGAAGAATGCTTCAAATAATTATACCTGCTGAAGAACGATGGGATGAAGAACATGAAGAATTTATTGTGTCTAAAAAAGAGCAAAAATTGATGTTGGAGCATTCTTTAGTGTCCCTTTCAAAATGGGAATCTAAATGGCAAGTGCCTTTTCTATCAAAAAAAGAAAAGACATATGAGGAAACTTTAGATTATATAAAATGCATGACAATTACACAGAATGTAAGCGATGATGTATATAATCGTTTAACGTCGAAAAATCTAACAGACATACGAAACTATATCGAATCACCTATGACTGCTACAGTTATACACGACACTCAACCGTCAAGTCGAACAGGAGAATTTTTAACAAGTGAACTTATTTATTATATAATGATAACCTTTAATGTACCAATGGAGTGTCAAAAATGGCATATCAATCGTTTGTTCACACTTATAAAAATATTCGAAATAAAAAACAGAAAACCAAGAAAAAAGAGTAAGAGTGAAATTATGAAAGAAAATGCCGTTAGAAATGCAAAACGACGAGAAAAATACAACTCAAAGGGGTGAATAAAAAATGTCAATTATAAGCTTTAGGCATAAGGGCGATTTTGCTAAGGTAGATAAATACTTTGGAAAATTAAAAAATGTGTTTAAAATAGATATTTTCAATCGATATGGTCAAAAAGGTGTTAGTGCTTTAAAATCAGCAACCCCTATTAATTCTGGTAAAACTGCGTCTTCGTGGTTTTATAAAGTAAAAAAAAACAGCGAATCGGTTGCTATCGAGTTTTATAATTCGAATGAAAATAAAGGAGTACCCATAGCTATTATATTGCAATATGGTCATGGAACTCGTAATGGCGGATATGTACAAGGGAGAGATTATATAAACCCTGCCATTCAACCAATTTTCGAACAACTGGCTTCGGAATTATGGAGGGAGGTTATCACTTCATGAGTACGTTAATTGATAGCAGAGTTGCAGAAATGAGGTTTGATAATCGTAATTTTGAGAGAAATGTTGCCACAAGTATGTCCACATTAGACAAGCTTAAAGAAAAATTAAAATTAAAAGATGTGGCAACGGGCTTGGAAAACATAACATCCGCAGCAAATAAAGTAACTTTTTCACATATTGGTAATGAAACAGATACTGTCGGTGTTAAATTTTCAGCGATGCAAGTTGCGGCTACAACAGCATTAGTAAATCTTACGAATGCAGCAATGCAAGCGGGAACGAGTATTGCAAATTCACTTATTAGTGCTGCCAAATCGGGATTTCAAGAGTATGAAACTCAAATCAATGCTGTTCAGACCATTTTAGCTAATACGTCGTCAAAGGGTACAACCCTTGAACAGGTAAATAATGCTTTAGATGAACTAAACCATTATGCTGATATGACTATTTACAACTTTACGGAAATGACACGTAATATAGGTACTTTTACTGCTGCCGGTGTTGATTTGGATACTTCTGTTGCCGCAATTAAAGGTATTGCTAATTTGGCTGCGGTATCAGGATCGACTTCACAGCAAGCAAGTACAGCAATGTATCAGTTGTCGCAGGCATTGGCTGCAGGAACTGTAAAATTGCAGGACTGGAATTCAGTTGTTAATGCTGGTATGGGTGGACAAGTATTTCAGGATGCTTTAAAAGAAACAGCTCGTGTACATGGAATCGCCATAGATCAAATGATAAAAGATGAAGGCTCATTTAGAGAAACCTTACAAAAAGGGTGGTTATCTTCTGAAATATTGACAGAAACCCTATCTAAGTTTACTGGCGATTTGACCGAAGAACAGCTAACATCTATGGGATATACAGCGGAACAGGCACAAGAAATAATGAAACTCGGTCAAACTGCTAATGATGCAGCAACAAAGGTAAAAACTTTTACTCAATTGATTGACACTTTAAAAGAAGCAAATCAATCAGGTTGGACGCAAACATGGGAAATATTAATTGGTGACTTTGAAGAAGCAAAATCACTTTGGACTTCAGTGTCTGATCAGTTAGGTAATATGATTCAACAATCCGCAGATGCAAGAAATAATCTTTTGCAAGGTTGGAAAGATTCCGGCGGACGTACGATGATAATTGATTCAGTAAAAAATGTCTTCGAAGGACTTGTTACAATTTTAAACTCTGTAAAAGAGGCTTTCACAGATGTGTTTCCGCCAATTACAGTTGAGCAACTTGTTAAGGTGACAGAAAAGATAAAAAGTTTATCTGAAAAATTCAAAATAAGCGAAGAGCAAGCCAATAAATTAAAGTCAGTATTTAAAGGTGTCTTTTCTATACTGGGTATAGGAGTTACAATAATAAAAAATGTCGTATCAGCAATAGTACAATTGTTTAGTCATTTTACAGGATTGGGTGATAGCGTTTTAAACGTATCGAGTTCTGTAGGTGAATGGATTTCGAAGTTACATAATTCTATAAAAGAGACTAACATATTTGGGAACGCAATCAATACTGTAATCGGTTTTGTAGGAGGAGCAATTGATCGAGTCAAAGAATTTGTTTCGGTTTTAAGTGATAAAATAGATATTCACGGATTTAAAGATATCGTCGATGTTCTGAAAAATATTTGGAATATGACATCTGGGGTAAGAGCATCACTTGCAAATACTATTCAAGGTATAGGTAATGCTTTTAAAGATGCTTTTCATAATGGTGATATAAAATCTTTTTTAGACATTGTGAATGGTGGTTTATTAGCAACTGTTATTGTGAAAATAAAGAAATTTATAAGCGGTATTGCCGACTCATTTGACAATTCGACCAGTATAATAGATCACATAAAATCCATATTTGGCACTGTAAAAGATTCTTTAGAGAGTCTGCAAAAAAGTGTAAAGGCAGATACTTTGAAAAAGATTGCAATAGCCATAGGAGTGCTGGCAGCTTCCTTATTAGTATTGTCCATGATCGACCCTAAACGCTTGACATCTGCATTGGTAGCCATAACTGTTCTATTTGGAGAATTAATGGGAGCAATGGCAATATTCGAAAAAATAGCAGGTAAAAGCAAAGGTGCATTAAAATCAGTAGGTGTAATGATTGCTATGTCTACCTCGGTACTGATTTTGGCGAGCGCCTTGAAAAAAATATCGGATCTTGAATGGAACCAATTAGCGATTGGACTAACCGGTATATTAGGACTTATGGCTATAGTCGTATCGGCGGCAATTGCAATGGGCAAATATGGAAAGAAGTTAAAGAGCGGAGCTGCTCAGATGGTAATAATGGCTACTGCTCTAAAAATATTGGCATCAGTGTGTGGAGAGTTATCACAATATAGTTGGCTTGAATTGGGAAAAGGTTTATCGGGAATCAGTGGAATGCTATTAGCGTTTGCCGGATTTCAATTTCTGATGAAACAGATTAAACCGACTAAATTATTACGCTCAGCAACTTCATTAGTAATAATAGGAGCTGCATTAGAGATATTTGCA
>ERZ773110.241-NODE-241-length-61099-cov-5.513908_pt1 | contig 61099 bp, 58 predicted proteins | sample MGYA00580568_ERZ773110 | MGnify/ENA primary metagenome ERZ773110 (study PRJEB29015, sample SAMEA2737870) | human gut metagenome | biome: human gut; feature: human-associated habitat; material: faeces | place: China | collected 2012 ... | reverse complement strand
ATGGATGCCGGCATTTATAGCACTCGGATTTCTTCTGGCATTTCCGGTGACTGGTATGGTGAAGCTGAGTTCCTGGAGTGATCTGAAATATTCAGCTTTGCAAAGTCAGATTTTGTATAACAATTTGTGGAAGGATGGCTTTGTACTGTCAGGCCTGATCATTGCATCAATAGCAGCTTTCATAAACAGTGTGAATGGATTTATTTACCTGTATTCTGGCAAAAAAACAGACTATTATCATGGACTTCCGATGAAAAGATCAGAAATGTTTCTGGAAAGAATATTTTCAGGATTATCATTTCCTATAATAATTGTAATTTTATTTTTTAATTTGCCCAGACAAAAAGAAATATTTGCATTTGTATAACCCAATTTCTGACAGGCGTATACATATTTTGAATGAGATTTATTTCTGTGCGATGATTCAAAACATCCTAATATATCTTTTTCATTTACTTTGTTTTGATTGTAGAAATATGCGGAAGTAAATCTCTCGTATATAATGGATTTTCTTGTTTTTATGTTATATATAAAAGTACCTATAACAGGCATATATAGTATGTTTTTTAATAATTTGCTCTGTTTAGAAGGAACTTTTGCAAGTGAAACTAAGCTTTGAGGATTTATCATTATAATACGATCGATTAAGGTGTCGTCATTTGCACATGTCATTAAAACAAAAGGAGAGGAGTCCCGCGAAACAATGACGTCTGTTTTTTCACCTATTACATTTTTGATAAAATCGGTAAGCAGCTGCACATATAAAAAGTTAGTATATGTTAAGATCGGACGTTCAGAACAACCACATCCAAGCAAATCAATAGAATATACAGTGTTTGTTGCTGAAAAGTGATTTATGATCTTATTCCATTCATGAGAAGATGAGAAAACATTAAAATTGTGTATAAGAAGAAGAGGCGTTCCTGCCCCTTTCTTTTTATAAGAAATTTTTCCGTATTTCCAATCATAGACGTTATAATCATCTGCACCAAGAAGATTATCAGCAGTAGCAATATATGTAGAGATTCTGTTAAAAACATGCATTGCCGTTAAAGAAACACCTGTAAAAACAGCAATTCTCTTTAATAACTTATTCTTATCCATAGGATTTCACCATCTTTCAATACTTTATTTAATTATTATACTACACTGAATTTATCAATTCAAGAATGAAAGAAATAATAAGAATATTTTAAGAGATAATAGAAATGATTTATAAAATGTTTCACGTGAAACATTTTATTGTAATAAAAAGCAGAAGTAGAAATAAAAAAGTCAAAAATAAAAAATGATTTTTTGTTAGTAATGGTAGATATAAAAGGTTATTTTAAAAGATAAAAACGTGAAAAGTTAATAAAATGTTTCACGTGAAACATTCAAAAGTTATAGATTAATAATTTAAAAAGTGGTATAATATAAAATACGCAAACATAAGGAATTTAGATTGTGAAAACATCAGTGTTCTTATTGCGAGCGTCTTGGAATATGAAGCAATATTATATAAAATATGTTAAAAGAACGCATATGAGGAGGCAAAAATGGGGAGAATAATAGCTATTGCCAACCAAAAAGGCGGGGTAGGTAAGACAACAACTTCTATAAATCTATCGGCTGCTCTTGCAAGTAAAGGGAAAAAAGTTCTTGCTCTTGATATGGATCCACAAGGAAATATGACAAGTGGTTTAGGTGTTGATAAAGACGAAGCTGAAAAAACAGTTTATGATCTGATAATAGGAAATGCGGGAATTGAAGAGTGTATATGTAAAGATGCACTTGAAAATCTTGACGTTCTTCCTTCTAATATAAACCTTTCAGCGGCAGAGATTGAATTGATCGGTGTTGAAAATAAGGAATATATATTAAAAACTGAAGTGAAAAAAGTAAAAGATGAATATGATTTTGTTGTAATTGATTGTCCGCCTGCATTGAGCATGCTTACAATAAATGCAATGACAACGGCTGATTCTATAATAGTGCCTATACAATGCGAATATTATGCATTGGAAGGACTGAGTCAGTTGATACATACGATTGAACTTGTACAGGAGAGATTGAATCCGAATCTTGAGATAGAAGGCGTCGTATTTACAATGTATGATGCAAGAACGAATCTTTCCCTACAAGTTGTGGAAAACGTTAAGGATAATTTGAATCAGAATATTTATAAGACAATTATTCCGAGAAATATTAGATTAGCGGAAGCTCCTAGTTATGGAATGCCGATCAATCTTTATGATCCGAAGTCAACAGGAGCTACGAGTTATATGCTGTTGGCAGAAGAAGTTATTCATAAAGGAGAAGAGTGATTATGGCAGGGAAAAGAAATGGTCTTGGAAAAGGATTGGATAGTCTTATCCCGAATAAGACTGTGAAGGAAGAATCAGCATCTCAGCAGAAAGTAAGTAAAGAAAAACAAGAAAAAAATGTTGGATCCGGGGAAATATTAGTAAAAATAAATGAAGTTGAACCGAACAGAGAACAGCCAAGAAAAGAATTTGATGAAGATTCGCTTATGGAATTGGCAGATTCTATCAGGCAATTTGGAATATTACAGCCGCTTCTTGTTCAAAAAAAGAAAGATTATTATGAAATCATAGCGGGTGAGAGAAGATGGAGAGCTGCAAAGCTTGCGGGAATTAAAGATGTTCCGATTATTGTGAAAAACTATACGGATCAGGAGATTGTTGAAATTTCTCTTATTGAAAATATTCAGAGGGAAAATTTGAATCCGATCGAGGAAGCAATGGCATATAAACGTCTGCTAGAGGAATTTGATTTAAAACAAGATGAAGTTGCAGAGCGGGTTTCAAAAAGCCGGACAGCGGTAACGAATTCCATGCGGCTGCTTAAACTAAGTGAGCGTGTACAGCAGATGATAGTTGATGATATGATCAGTACAGGACATGCAAGAGCTTTGTTGGCGCTTGACGATGAAGAACAGCAGTATATATTGGCAAACAAGATATTTGATGAAAAATTAAGCGTTCGGGAAACTGAAAAACTTGTAAAAGCTTTAAAAAATCCCAAAAAAGAAGTAAAAGTACAAAAACAAGAACACATGTTTGTGTACGATAATCTCGAAGAACACTTGAAAAATATAATAGGAACAAAAGTGAGTGTTAACCCAAAAGCGAATGGAAAGGGAAAGATTGAGATAGAATATTATTCAGAGGAAGAACTTGAAAGAATCTATGATTTGATCATGTCTATTCAATCAAAATAGAAGAAATAGAAATGTGAAAAGGAAGAACGTATAGAAAAAAGATGAAGCAAAAGTCATAAAATATGGGGAGATGAAAAGAAATGAAAGGTATATTGGATAGTTGGGGAGTAGATCCGTTTTATCTGTTTATCGTTATGTTTATCATACAGATTGTAATGATCGTATTGTATGTGATGCTGAATACAAAATATAGACGTTTACAGAAAAGTTATGTAACATTTATGCGTGGAAAAAACGGAAAAAATCTTGAAAAAAGTATTTTCGGCAAATTTGATGAACTGGATGAAATCGCAGAACTTGTGAGAGCAAATGAAAAAGAAGTAAAAGAAATTTCGGAAAAAATGAAAACACATTATCAGAAGGTCGGAATTGTCAAATACGATGCTTTTCACGAAATGGGCGGAGAATTGAGTTTTGCACTTACAATGCTGGATGAAAACAATAACGGATGGATCTTCAATGCAATGCACAGCAGAGAAGGCTGTTACACTTATATAAAAGAAGTTGTAAACGGTGAAAGCTATATTGAGTTATCATCCGAAGAAAAAGAATGTCTGGAAAAAGCGGTGTATCAAGAAAAATATGATTTGAGAGATATGGAAGAATAACCGTATAGAAAAGTGTGATCATAAAGAAAAGATATAAGTTTTAGCAATAATAAAATGTGAATTTTAATTAGGAAAAGAGTAAAGAAGAAAAAGGAGTATATGTTATGTTAGATATTAAATTTTTAAGAAGTAACCCAGAAATCGTAAAACAAAATATTAAAAATAAATTTCAGGATGAAAAACTTCCTCTTGTTGATGAAGTAATTGAATTAGACTTAAGAAACAGAGAGATAAAGCAGGAAGTAGAAGCTCTTCGTGCAGAAAAGAATAAATCTTCAAAAGAAATCGGAGCAATGATGGCTCAGAAAAAATTTGAAGAAGCAGAAGTTCTTAAGAAAAAAGTAAGTGAAAGCGCAGGAAGAATCGAGGAGTTGTCTGTAGAAGAAAAAGAAGTTGAAGAAAAAATCAAGAAAATCATGATGACCATTCCGAATATTATCGATCCGTCTGTTCCGATTGGAAAAGATGACAGTGAGAATGTAGAACTCGAGCGTTTTGGAGAGCCGGTAGTTCCTGATTTTGAAATTCCGTATCACACAGAGATTATGGAAGCGTTTAACGGCATTGATCTTGACAGTGCGAGAAAAGTTGCAGGAAACGGTTTTTATTATCTTATGGGAGATATAGCAAGACTGCATTCGGCAGTGATATCTTATGCCCGCGATTTTATGATCAACAGAGGTTTTACATATTGTATACCTCCGTTTATGATTAGAAGTAATGTTGTTACAGGCGTAATGAGTTTTGCGGAAATGGATGCGATGATGTATAAGATTGAAGGAGAAGATCTTTATCTTATCGGAACAAGCGAGCATTCTATGATCGGAAAGTTTATTAATACACAGCTTACGGAAGAGGAACTTCCACAGACACTGACAAGTTATTCACCTTGTTTCAGAAAAGAAAAAGGAGCTCACGGAATCGAAGAAAGAGGAGTATACCGTATTCATCAGTTTGAAAAACAGGAAATGATCGTTGTCTGCAAACCGGAAGAAAGTATGGAGTGGTATGAAAAATTGTGGAAAAATACAGTTGATCTGTTCCGTTCTATGGATATTCCGGTAAGAACACTTGAGTGTTGTTCGGGAGATCTTGCAGATTTGAAAGTGAAGTCTGTAGATGTAGAAGCGTGGTCTCCGCGTCAGAAAAAATATTTTGAGGTAGGAAGTTGTTCAAATCTCGGAGATGCACAGGCTAGACGTCTCGGTATTCGCGTGAAAGGTAAAGACGGAAACTATTTTGCACATACACTGAATAATACAGTTGTCGCTCCGCCGAGAATGCTGATTGCATTTTTGGAAAATAATCTTCAGGCTGACGGATCGGTAAAAATTCCTGAAGTTCTCAGACCGTATATGGGCGGAAATGAGAAAATAGAAGTCAAGAAAAAATAAGAGTAAAAAGATCTGAAAACAATCAAGACAGAAAGATGAAAAATAGATGCATAAGTATTTAAAAGCGTTAGGATTTGATAATATTCAAACAAGATCAGACTTAAAAAAGCTGTTGGAAGAAGTTGAAGAGCAGTGTACTCATCAGACAATAGTTTCTTATAAGCCGGGAGAAGATTTCTGTGAGCTGAAAAAAGAATACGGACAAAGTATGGGAATTGCACTGTGCGGCGGATTAGATGAAAGAGAATATTTTGATCCTTATTATTATTTTCCGTATTTTGAAGGAAGCGGTATAAGCACATATGCAGAAATTGCCGTAGAGAGAAAAATTGAAAAAGAACAATATCTCGGAATGTGTGAAGATTCTAAGATCGGAATAAGTCTGATATTTACGGTGCAGAACGGAATCGAATATATGAGAGAACGTCAGGCCGGATTCCCGGCAGATCCGACGACGTCAGTTACTTTATCCGGGCTTGCTTTATCAGGAATGATATTGCTTCCGGTAAGCAAAGACGAGAAAAGCGTAAGGTCGGAAAAAGAAGCTTCGGATAACCGGAAGATGCTCATTAATGCAGCAAGAAACGGAGATCAGAGCGCGATAGAAACACTGACATTAGACGATATAGATATGTATTCTCAAGTTTCAAAAAGACTTGCAAATGAGGATATATTTTCTATAGTGGATACGTATTTTATGCCGTATGGAATAGAGTGCGATCTTTATTCTATCATGGGAGAGATACTGGCAGTCCGCAGACGAAAAAACATCGTCACGAACAGGGAAGTTTATCAGATGAAGCTTAATGTAAATGAACTTCAATTTGATATATGTGTTCCCGTATCCGAGACGATGGGAGAACCTGAGATCGGAAGGCGCTTTAAAGGAACGATATGGCTGCAGGGATATATTAATTTTTAATATGAATAATCGCCGGAAGAGCCGAAAGGCACACTACGGGATCATCTTTTGTTTTCGAGTCAGCATAAATGCAGAGATTGCAGAAGCGGCTGGAATTGTCAGAACAATTCCGAATGTTCCGCATAGTCCCTGAGCAATTTCGATGCTGAGATAATTAGAATTGATAAGTTGGTTAAATTGTACTTGATATGAGAGGAACACAAGTAATGTGATGAATGCACTGCCTGTAAATGCAAGGATCAGTGTATTCGTCATTGTTCCGATCATATCTTTTCCTATTTCTATACCGGATCTGAAAATATCTTTTGCAGTAAGAGTCGGATTATGGTGATAAATTTCGTAAAGTGATGAAACGACAGACATTCCGACATCCATGATCGCACCGAGAGAAGAAATTACAACTCCCGCAAAAAGAACGTCTTTAATCTGTAGACCGGTTTCTTCATGTATTAAAATCAAACCTTCGGCATCTGCCGAACTGAATCCGTCCACATGGATCATGGCAGATGTGATAAGGAAAAGAATAAGCGCAAAAAACATTCCAATCATTGTAGATAAAATCGCGGAAAATGTTTTCCCGCTTTGTCCGTTTAACAGAAGAAGAGTAACTGCCGTGGACAGTATGGCACATATGATACTGGATGCGATCGGCGGCCATCCTGAGAATACGGCAGGCAGGAGAAATTCAATGATAAGAAGCATAGAATAAAGAAGCCCTGCGATTGATTTTAATCCCTTTCCTCCGCCGATACAAAAGATCGCGGCTGCAAGAACGGCGGCACATGCAAAAAGAGAAAATGTGCGGTCATAATTGTATACAGTATAATATGGCTCAATATTATCAGGCTGATCGATATTGATAATAAGAGGCATATGGATTTTCGCATGAACATTATGTGTTTTCGTTAGATAATTTGTTACTTCTATAATTTTACCTTTTTGAATTCCTTCGGACATTTTTATTTTTAAATCCTGACTGCCGAGGTGAATTTTAAGTTCTTTATCATATTCAATGTCCTCATTAGAAATCTCCACTACGACACCTTTGTCGTAGTGGAGTGTATCTGTGCTGTATCGAGAATAGCTTTTAAACCCGAAATTCTGAAGAATAAGTATAGTGAGGACACTGAGGAAAATAAGTATCAGTACAATATAGTTTTGCTTTATTTTTCTCAACATCATTTTATCCTATCTGATCTTAAGCAGATCTCCTTCTTTTTGTAATAAATGCAATAACGGAAAGTGATGCGGCAAGCAGCAAAGCTATCGGAGCAAAAGTGGTGATATCGCCGGTTTTTGCGGACGGAGCAGAAGTATTTGCTTTATTACTGCTGTTGTTATTGTTGTTGGCATTATTATTGCCGCTGTTATTGCCATTGTTGTTATTGCCGTTGTTGTTATTGCCGTTATTGTTATTGCCGTTATTGTTATCGCCGTTATTGTTATTACCATTGTTATCATTACCGTTTTGATCATCGGTTTTGACAAGATTCTCGTAAGCTGTCTGAAGATCTAAAAGCGATGCATCCAGCATATCTTGTGTGGCATCAGAATTTTTTAACAGTTCTTCTGCTGATGTAAGAGCATCGGAAAAGGACTTCCAACTGTCTTTTGTATAATCAGACTCCGATAAATTCATATTTTTAAGTTCATTTATCTTATTGAGAAGAGCTGTATTATCCGCTTTGTAGATTGTAAATTCATCTAATAAAGATAGATCATCGGCGTAATAAGTTTTCATTGTGTAAGAAGTATCTGTCACTTTAATATCTGTTACCGTTCTTCTGTAAGATTGATCCATCTTAGCGGAATATTCGGCATTCGGAGCTTTGATATCATAGTATTTACTACCGGAAGCAGAGTTTGCGGTAAGATAAAGAATTCCTGTCGGATTTGTAACGCTGCTCTGAACTCCTTTACTTGTGTCAGGAGTTGTTCCGTCCATCATATAAGTTCTTGTGTAAACATGATCATGTCCCATTAATACAACATCAATATCAAGATCTTTGAAAACTTGAGGAAGTTCATTACGTCTTGTAATGATATCGCCGTCGTCAACATGACTTGCAGTTGAGAAAATAGAATGGTGAAAAACAACTGTTTTCCATTTTACATTCGGATTTGCAGCGATTGCTTCTTCGATAAATGCTTTATGTTCTGCGGTGGATCTGTCATTGGAGTTTAAATTAATGAAAAGTGTATTTTCGTAAACAAACCAGTAGTCGCTTCCGGCAGTTGTCTGTCCTTTATCAGCGCTTTCGTTTGGCAGGTTAAAATGCTGATTATATGCGGCAGAACCTGAGTCGTGGTTTCCGATTGTCGTAGCGCTCGGAAGGGAAGTAAACAACTCATTTATGTATCCTGTATACTGTGTTTCATTTGAGGCCGTGTTTATCTGATCTCCGCCTGAAAGAAGAAAGTCGGCGTTAAATTTTGAAGAAATAGTTTTCAAAGTTTCATTCCATCCTTCAATATCGCTGTCTGTGCTGCCGGCGCCGATCTGAGGATCTCCTACGAAGGCGAATTCATAAGAACCGTCGTTGTTTCCGGAAGTAAAACTATAAATATCACTGATTGTATCGCCATTTTTTACACGATACACATATTCTTTATCAGGAAGAAGTCCTGTAAGAACCGCTTGATTAGAATAGAATCCTTTTTCGTTTGCAGCTGTTGAAGAAGCGGGTACAGTTAAGTAATTTTCAGGGAATGTATCGCCTGTTTTTACCGCATACTGAACTTCTCCTGCCGTTTCTGTGTCGGCGTACCACGTAATTCCCTGACTTGACGTATCGTTTCCTACAGTTAGAAAAATAGATTTCTGCGTTACTTTTTCATCATTGCTTCCGCTGTTATCGCCGTCTGTATTATTTTCATTATAGTTTAAAGACAAATTCTGAAATTCAAAGTAAATATCAGAACTGGATTCACGGTCTTGATGAAGTTCTACAGAAAGAACGTTTGATCCCTCTTTTAAGATGCTTTTCAGTTGATCTTTTGTAAGAACAACTGAAGCTTCTTTAGGAGCTCCTGCGCTTACTCCTGCATAATAAAGATTATTTTCATGCTTTTCATCCGGCATGTCGGCTGAAGTGATCAACTGTCCGTTTAAGTAAACGGCAACAGCGTCGTCATGGAAAAGAGTTCCTGTGACAGAAGTGATCTGATCAATATTTTGTGCATTAAAAGTTGTACGGAAGAAAAATGTCGGAGTACATTTGCTGTTTTCTTGATCTTGATATTGCTGTAAAAGAACTGTCGGAGTAAATCCGTTAAAAGATGTAAGAGCGCCCCTTTTCGCACCGAATTTTCCGGCGGCAGACTTCCATGCAGAGTCATTAAAATCAGGAGTAGTCCAAGCAGTGAGCGAGGACAGCCCGGATGCCGGATCTGTGTTGTTGTCAAGATATTTCCATGTTGTCTTTTCATTGACTACGGTTACATTTTCCTCGGTATTCTGCTCTTTTGCGTAAGCAGTGACCAAAGCGGCGGAACACGGAAATGCATTTATAACGCTTCCCGTTCCGAGAATTGCTGCAATCGCCGCAGCGCCGATCTGTAATTGAACGATTCGTTTTTTCATAATAACCTCCTGTAAAAGTTCCTGTTTTATTCGTATGATGCCGTGACAGTAAAAGACGGTCACATGCCGATAGTTATCGTAGCATTTGAAAAAAACACATACAATAGACCTTACAGTCATTTAAAATAAATGACAAAGATTTAAAATAGAGAGAAAAACTTAACAAAAATAAAAACCAGAATTTAACGTAAAACTAACAAAAATAAAAATCATGGAAAAAATAGTGGAAGCAAAATGATTTCAGAAAAATACGAAAAACGGTTGTAGCAGACAGATGAAACTGTTATAATAGATGAGGTATTTACAAATATTAAAAAAGTAAAATAATTGTAATTAACAGCTTCAAAAGAGCTGATAATTAAAATAAAGGTTGCCATAACAAAAATCCTGAAAACAGAATGTTTTCAAGGAAAAGCGGCATTTGTCTCGTTAGTTAAATGGATATAACAGGGTCCTCCTAAGACTCAATTATAGGTTCGATTCCTATACGAGACGGTAGATATAAGCGGGAATTATTAGCTGGAAAGGCTTTAATAATTACCCGCTTATCTCATTTTCTGAAGAAGAAAATTACCCTGAATGGGATGAAAATCCAGCTAATACACTGTCAAAAATTAGCGGATCTGGCTAATAAAAAAGCTTTGTGGCTAATAATTTTTTTCCAGGCAGATCAGCTAATAACAGTGCTCAGTTAAATGTCAGCCTGTATTTAAAATAGTAAAACATGGTAAAAGCGTGGTATGCGGACTGCACATTTTTCAGAGGTTCATCTGGAAGCCGATACAATATCAATTACATATAATAGTCAAACGGGAAGCTCGTTTGGATCAGATTTACAAAACTGATCTGAACGAGCTTTTTTCGTATCAGAGGAAAGGAGAAAAATTGGAAGAAAAAGAGAAAGTTATTGAAATTGAGATTGAGAGGCTTCGAGACTTTAAAGAGCATCCGTTTCATGTAAAAGATGATAAGGAGATGTCTCTTCTTAAAGAAAGTATCAAAAATTACGGAATTCTAAGTCCATTAATTGTTAGACCTGTTCTGGATGGCGTGTATGAAATAGTATCAGGTCATCGGAGAAAATATGCCGCACAGCAGTTAGGCTATTATAAGTTGCCGGTGATCATCAGAGTAATGAATGATGATGAGGCCATTATTTCTATGGTGGATTCTAATCTCCAAAGAGAACGAATCAGATACAGTGAAAAAGCATTTGCCTACAAGATGAAAAATGAGGCAATGAAAAGAAAAGGCGGTCGAAAAAAAAGTCAATTTGACCACAAATTAAAAGGAAAAAAAACTATTGAGCTTATTGGAGAAGAATATGGAGACAGTCCGAAACAGGTTCAGCGCTTTATTAAGATAACAGAACTGATACCGGAATTGCTTCAGCAGTTGGATGATGAAATGATAGGCTTTAATCCGGCAGTAGAGATAGCATCTTTGAAAAAGGAGGAGCAGAAGCAGCTTCTTGATGCTATGGATTACGCACAGTCAACTCCGTCTTTGTCGCAAGCTCAGCGGCTGAAAAAATTAAGTAAGTCAGGAAGTCTCACAAAGGAAAAAATGGAAGATATTATGAGTGAAATAAAGAAGGGAGAAATCTCCAGGGTAACCTTTACAAATGAACAGCTTCATCGATATTTTCCGACAAGCTATACACCAGAAAAAATGAAACGGGAAATTCTGGCAATATTGAAACTTTGGGCAGAAGAGTACTGGGAACAGTAATTTAGGAGGAAAGAATATGTTTAGAGTAATTTCAATCGCAAATCAAAAAGGCGGAGTCGGCAAAACGACAACAGCAGTTAATCTGGGAATTGGATTAGCACGAAGCGGAAAAAAGGTCCTGTTGATTGATGCGGATCCACAAGGTAGCTTAACCGCAAGCCTCGGTTATGTAGAACCGGATGAGATCCATGTTACATTAGCAAATATCCTGACTTCCGTGATCAATGGCGAAGACGTAGATCCTTCTGATGGCATCCTGCATCATGAAGAGAATATTGATCTGCTTCCCGGGAATATAGAACTTTCCGCTTTGGAAGTACTTATGGGAAATGTGATGAGCAGAGAGCTTATCTTAAAAGATTACATTGAGATGATGCGATCAAGATACGATTATATCATTATTGACTGTATGCCCAGTCTGGGAATTATGACGATCAATTCGCTGGTTGCCTCTGATTCAGTGATCATCCCGGTACAGGCGGCTTATCTTCCTGTAAAAGGATTAGAACAACTGATCAAGACAATCCATATGGTGAAAAAAAGATTAAACAGGAATCTGATGATCGACGGGATTCTTCTGACAATGGTGGATTTCAGAACAAACTATGCAAAAGATATTGCCTTAAAGCTACGGGAAACTTATGGAACAAAGATAAAGATTTTTGATAATGTCATACCTTTATCTGTAAAAGCGGCAGAAACAAGTGCGGAAGGGATAAGCATTTATTCCCACAGTCCTAAGAGTAAAGTATCCAATGCATACAGTAATCTGACACAGGAGGTTTTAAGCAATGAGAAATAGAAGCGGTGAGAAAATCAAATTATCAGGTATTGATGAATTACTTGGCGTTGTCAATGAAGAATCCGCAATGGAAATCGATATTGCAAGTATTCATCCTTTTGCAGGACATCCTTTTAAAGTAATTGATGATGATAAAATGCAGGATCTGGTAGAAAGTGTCAGAGAAAATGGTGTAATAACGCCGGTATTGATCCGACCTGCAATGGAGAACCAATACGAAATGATTTCCGGGCACCGGAGAATGCATGCTGCAAAGCTGGCAGGTCTTTCTAATATTCCGGCTATCGTCAGAGAAATGACCGATGATGAGGCAGTAATTGCAATGGTAGATGCCAATATCCAGAGAGAGGAGCTACTGCCTAGTGAAAAGGCCTTTGCCTATAAAATGAAGTTAAGTGCGATGAAGAGACAGGCTGGCAGACCTGGAAAAAATAATTCGTCCCAAAATGGGACAAATTTAAGATCTGATCAAGTATTAGCTGAAGAAGTAGGAATAAGCAGAAATCAAATTCAGCGCTATATACGACTTACAGAACTCATCCCTGAATTATTAAATCTCGTAGATGATAAAAAACTTCAGTTTACGGTCGCCGTCGAAATCTCCTATATAGACAAAGAAATACAGAAATGGATTTATGAATATATCCGGGATAATGGTTTTATCAAACCCATTCAGATTACAGCATTACGGAAACAGTTAGAGACGGAAAAAGTAAGTCAGAACTTTATGATTTCTATTTTTAATAATGCTATTACCCCGAAAAAAACGAACCGGAAGATCACGTTAACAGAAAAGAAGCTGACAAGATATTTTCCACCGGAATATTCACAGGAAGAGATGGAAAAGGTTATTGAAACATTATTGGAGGAATGGACAAAAAGACAGGAGGGATAATCCTATGAAGTTTAGATATTTTTATGGATCAAGCGCAGATCAATATTCATTCATTAGAATTCCGAAATTGTTAATTACAGACAATCAGTTTTCAGAACTGACAATTCAAGCCAAGATGTTATATGGTCTGCTATTGGATAGAATGGCAATGTCCATTAAAAATAAATGGGTAGATAATCAAAACAGAGTTTATGTTATTTATCCGATTGCTGAAATACAGAATGATATGCATATTACCAGAAAAAAGGCAATGGAGTGTCTGTCTGAATTAGAACGAAAAGGATTGGTTGAAAAACAGATCCGGGGATCCGGAATGCCGAACCTCTTATACATAAAACAATTTGTGGCAGCGTGATGCCAGAGGTGCTGAAAACGGAACTTCAGAAATATTGAGAAAGGAGGAACATATGGATAAAAAAGTAACATTTCAATATTTTTACGGTACGCAGGCTGATCAATACAGTTTTTACAGAATACCGAAAGCATTATTCCAGGATGAGTATTTCCGCTGCTTATCCAGTGATGCAAAGATTCTTTACGGCCTGATGCTGGACAGGATGTCATTATCTATAAAAAACCAATGGTTTGATGCCGAAAACAGGGCTTATATCTACTTTTCCATTGAGGATATCATGGAATTGCTGAATTGCGGAAGAAATAAGGCCATTAAATCTCTGCAGGAACTGGACAGCGAGACAGGGATCGGCCTGATCGAGAAGAAAAGGCAGGGATTTGGAAAAACCAATATTATCTATGTTAAATCATTTGTGATGAAAGAAGAAATAACAAAAGAGGGACAAACACTGAGCAAAACGGAATCCGAATCAGAAGAGAAGTTTATAAATCAAACTTATGAGGAAGACAACGGTTCACAAGAAGTTTATAATGTAAACTTCAAGAAGTCCCAAAAACAAACTTCAAGAAGTCCTGAAAATAAACTTCAAGAAGTTTACATTTCAAACCCTAATTATACTAATATCAGTTATAATAAACAGAGTGATAATGAATCTGATCTAATCCGATCTGAGGGGATGGGATTTGATCCTGATGGGAAATCTATTCTGCCGGCATATGAAGAGCTGATAAAGGAAAATATGGACTTTGATGCCTTATTAGCTTCATATCCTCTGGATAAAGAGCTGGTGCAGGGGATTTATGAACTGATTCTGGAAACTGTGTTATGCCAGAATGACAGGATTTTAATTGCCAGCAGCTGGTATCCTGCAGAACTTGTGAAAAGTAAGTTTATGAAATTGAAATATGCTCACATTGAGTATGTCATGGAGTGCTTTCGGAAAAATACGACCAAGGTAAAAAATATCAAGAAATATCTTCTGGCGGCATTATTTAACGCTCCCAGTACCATTGACGGATATTATACTGCAGAGGTGAACCATGATATGCCACAGTTTGTAGTTTGATCGAGAAAGGTGGAAAAAATTATGCGTTTCTTAATATTTTTGGTAAAGCTCCCACTGAAGCTTATACTGATACCTGTATGGCTGTTCTTAGCTGTTGCCGGATTGATCGTAAGTCTCATCGTCGGCATATATAACTTTGGCAGAACGATTGCGGCTTTTATCCTCATACTGCTTCTGATAGGCGTTCTTGTCTGCTATCAGGACTGGATACAGGCAGGGATACTGATCACATTGTATTTGATTCTGTTTGCGTTGCTATTTGTTGGTACGGCGGTGGAAGTAATCCTGGAAGAAATCCGAAGCAGAGTAATGGGATTTATTCTTTCGTAGAGAAAAAGGAACGGAGAGTGAAAAATATTGAATTACATACATGAAATTTTTGAAAAGGCAACGATCCGGGGCATTGCTGATTACCTTCTATTCGGTAAAGGCCCGGATCCGGATGACAGAAGCTATGAAGAAAGGCTGGAAGAGCCATATATGCGGTTTGAAAAAGCAGTGGCAAAATATGATAAGAATCCGGCATCGGAGTTGCTTGATCTGTCAAATGAGATCACAAGTGAAACTGCCAGTGTGTATATGGAGATAGGGATGCAGATAGGGATACTTTTGATGCAGGATATGTTTAACAATATCAATAGAGAAAAGGCAACAGATTAATTCTAGTGTTTTCTGTGATGATTGCAGTATCTAAATCGGTAAGTAATGAAAATAAGTACGTGTCAAACAGATTTGACATGCCTGAAATCCAGTGATGTCCAATAGTTTTGATAGCAGAAATCCGGTTCGATGAAATAAAATAGCAGCAGGAGGAAACGAAAATGGAAATCGGAAGACAGATTAGAAAGTATCGTCAGGAACTGAATATGTCACAGGAGGAACTCGCTGATCACGTTTTTGTCACAAGGCAGACGGTATCCAACTGGGAGAATGATAAAAATTATCCGGATATTAACAGCCTGCTTCTGCTCAGTTCTCTTTTCGGAATTTCTCTGGATATTCTGGTAAAAGGAGATATGGAAAAAATGGAAGAAATGATTAAAAACGAGGACATTAGAAAGCTGAAGCAATATAGTTGGATTTATACGATATTACTTATCATTGTTTTTGTATCTGCAGTGCCGCTGTTTTTTCTTTTGTGGCCGGTCGGAATTGGAATCTGGATCTGTATTTACGGAGTGACTATGTGGGTTGCTCATAAGATTGAGAAAGAGAAGAAAGCGCATGATCTTGGAACGTATAAGGAAATTAAGATGTTTATGGAAGGGAAACGACTGGACGAAATAGAAAAGCTCCGGGAAGAGGGCAAAAGGCCCTATCAAAGATGGTTCCTGGCGGTGTTGTTTGCAGTGGTTGGTTTTGCTGTTGCGGCAGGAATTGCAGCTGTGCTCTATTATTTTGGAATATTGTAAAATAATAACAGCTATGAGAAATAATACAATTATAGATACAGTGGCACGTTCATTTGAGAACGTGCCGATTTTATTTCGCCAGAAAACCACTGTTGATATCCATTGGCATATTATATTTCTGCCCTCTTTTCATAAGGCTGTACAGCTTGAAACTCATCAGTTCCGGAGTTGCATAAAGAGAACTGCAGAAACTGAAGTAATCCAGATCTTCATTCTTTGAGAGCTGTTCCACTGCTTCATCTTCAATCAACAGATCAGCAGCAAAGAGGTTCGCCTGATATTCCGTTTCATTGATCATATTGTAAATACGGTTATCAGACATAGGTGCCATTTTCAGCTGGGCCCGGTGCAGGATTATATGTCCAAGTTCATGGGCCGCAACAATCCGTTTCTCTTCTTCGGATAGGAAACTGCTGAACATTACGTAGATTGTCTGACAGCTCATAAAGCAGTAGCCTTTCAGCTTATTGTAAGAAGAACTCTCTCCCACTACAACGTGGAGAGCTTCTAAAATTTTGATCGGATCTCTTGTATGAAACTTTCTGACAAGAGATTCGACTTTCCTGTATATGTAATCATTGCTCAAATCAATCACCCCAATTTATCATTATAGATGAACAGGTGTCCAAAAAAACGGACTTAGTTTGGATTTTCATTTTCATTTTGAAGATATTTTTTCGGGGTGAATTTCTTTGCACGTTTCTTTGAGTCCAGGTAGAGCATCTGGATTTCATCCATGAATGCAGTTTTATCTTCATCACTCAATTCTCCGCCGGCGAACATGGCCGCTGCCTGTTCGATGATCTGCTGAGCCTGTTTTGCGCCTCTTGAACCATATTGTTCCGAGGCTTCTGTAATGAAAGACTCTTCCTCTGTCATCAGATAGGAAACATCACACCCTAAGGTATCCGCCAGTTTCTGATAGAGATCATGCTGTTTCGGATAACGACCTTCAATCTCCCATCCGCGGATGGTTCTCAGTGAGACACCGATCGCGTTTGCCAGCTGTGTCTGGTTCATATGTTTTGACTTTCTCAGATTTTTGATTTTTTCTCCAAACGTCATAGTTAATACCTCTTTTCTAAGTCATTATTCCCCGTATAGAAAAGTGATTTTCCCTCCTGAAAGAGGAAACCAACTTCCGATTATTCATCTTGCCTCTTGACAACAGGTTACTGATTGCCTATAATGTGAGACATAAAGAAACGGCAAGAACTTGCCTATAATATAAAGTATATTTCCTGTTTTGTCAATAAAAACAAGGAGATTGCCTGATAAAAAGGCAAAACAGTTTCTTTTGAATATGGAGAGCGAAGCGTTGACCGGCAATATAAGGCGGAAAGGAAGTGATTGTATGGAGAGGCAGAAATATTATATCTGTATTGATCTGAAATCATTTTACGCATCTGTGGAGTGTGTGGAAAGGAATCTGGATCCATTTCAGACGAACCTGGTAGTGGCAGATCCTACAAGGTCAAAATCTACCATTTGCCTGGCAATCACACCTGCAATGAAGAGGCTGGGCGTAAAAAACCGATGCAGGATCCATGAAATCCCGGAAAACATTGAGTATATTACAGCGATGCCGAGAATGCAGCTTTACCTGGAATATTCTGCAAGGACTTACAGTATTTATCTCAGCTATGTATCCAGGGAAGATATTCATATTTACAGCGTAGATGAATGTTTTATCGATGTGTCGGAATATCTCAGCCTTTATCAGGTAACTCCAAAAGAGATGGCGGTGAGACTGATGAGTGCTGTCATGGAGGAAACCGGTATTACCGCTACCGCCGGAGTGGGAACCAACCTTTATCTGGCTAAGATTGCTATGGATATTGTCGCAAAACATGTGGAAGATCACATCGGTATTCTGGATGAAATTTCTTACAGGGAAAAGCTGTGGGATCATCAGCCGCTCAGAGATTTCTGGATGATCGGATCGAAAACCGAGAAAAAACTTTCCGGCTATGGGATCCATACGATGGGTGATATTGCTCTTGCTTCAATTACGTCAGAAGATCTCCTCTTTAAGATTTTCGGCATCGATGCAGAACTGCTGATCGATCATGCCTGGGGGTATGAATCCTGCAGGATGAGAGATATCAAGAACTATCATACGGAGGAACACAGTCTGTCTAACGGACAGGTTCTGATGAGAAATTATAGTTATGAGGAGGCGGTTGTCATCGTGAAAGAAATGACGGATATACTTGTCCTGGATCTGGTGGAAAAGGGGCTGGTCACAAATTCTGTGACGCTCTGGATCGCATACGACCATCGATATGGACAGGAACCCTCCAGAGGAACAGCAAAGTTTTCGGAAGCTACGAACAGTTCCCGGAGGATCATACAGGCGGTAGACGGCCTGTATTGGAAGATTACGGATCCGCATACCGGAATCCGCAGGATTGAAATCTGTGCGAATAAAGTTGTTCCGGAAAGCTACGTCCAGTATGATCTGTTTTCGGATCCGTATTCACAGGAAAAAGAAAAAAATCTGCAGAGAGCAGTGCTGGAGGTGAAGAAACGATATGGGAAAAATGCAATCATGCGTGGAGCAAATCTTTTAGACTGCTCTACATACAGGGAACGAAATAATCAGATTGGCGGCCACAGGGCATAAGGGAGATGATTATATGACGGCGGCATATCAGAAGATTTTATATTTATCCAGACCTGTATCAAAAAGGTATCCGATGGCTGTGGAACGCAGAGCAAAGCAGTTTGCGCCTTTTGCGGCATTAAAAGGATTCGAAGAAACTGTAAGAGAGAAGGAGGCCATTTATGAACCAAAAAGAATTTTACCGGAAGAAAAACAAAATGAACTGGATATGAAACTGAAGATACTAAGGCCGGGGATAAAGGTCCGGGCAGAGTATTATCAGGAAAGCAGGAAATATCCGGGAATGGGGCAGTACCATACGGCAGATGGGGTAATTGAGTCCTATGCTCCAATGACTTGTCTGTGGATCGGAGATTCAGAAATAAAGATCCGGGATCTCTATGACCTGTCCGGAGACTGTTTTGAAATATTAGAGACACCATGTTAAAAAATGCAGGGACAAAACAGGCTTACCGGTGAGTGGGAACCGGAAGAGATTTTTTGTGACTGCAGCAGATTTACAAAGCAAATCTGTAATTGTGATATCGTGTCCGTCCGCGCAGCTTTGGCGCTATTCGGAATGGGCGGCATGAGGCTCATCAGGCGGATTTGATTTCCCTTTGATCCGTTGAGTAATAAAGAGAAATATTAATTATTGCTTAAAGGAGGAACCTATGGGAACAGATTATTATAAATGGCATGTTCACTGCCCTGTGTGCGGCGCTTTTCTGGAAAAAAGCTCGCAGAGTGATTCGGAGGTGGATTGTAAAAAATGTAAGAGCACATTGGAAGTATTGGTAAAAGATGATATCGTATCTGTTCGCCCTATGATCATCAGAGACGAACAGCTGAAAGCCAGGATGCGGGTTTATGCGCAGAGTATCAGATCCGGATCCGGAAAGAAAAATCAAATAGGATGAGATATCTGATCGGGCAGTGAATTTGGCCGGAACCATCAAGACTGCGTCGGATATCAAGAGTTTGTCAAGGAGCTGAACCTGACTGGAATCACTAAGAGCCCGGCAAAACATTTACGCTTGCAGAGCAGGAGTTGAAAACCTCTGTATCTGAAAAGCTGTATTTGTTTTGCCGGGATTTTTTTGTCCAAAAAAAGGAATCAGAAAATAATTCAGTCATTCTATTAGCGAAGAGATATTTCCCCTATTCCGATTCGTAGAAGGGAAAGTAATACGGAGCCTTGGGCTCCCGTTCAAAAAAAACGGGTGAGTCCAGGGCTTATTGTAGTGCCTGAAATTAAAAACTGGAAGTAAAAGTGTCCTCGGGATCACCCGCAGCCGTAAGGCAGAAAGGTGGTCTATATGCTGACATTAAAAGAATTAAGAGGAATGGTAACTGTAACAAAAAACGAGGGAAGGGTTCCGACTGTGAAACAATTACAGGAGTTGGAGGACACGCTTGTTGTAAAGAAAAAAATTGACAGCGAAACGGAAATAAGTGTTTACAAAAACGGATTTGTACATTACCGTGCCGGAAAAAACAATACTGTATTTGGAATATGGAATTGCGATGAATCGTACTGCTATAAATCTACGAAAGATTTTTCCACAATAATCGATTCCTCTTACTTTGATGATGCGGAATGGTACATTCGTCTGATCATAGAAGGGGAAGACATCCTGGAACGTAATCAGAAGAGAGTAAGAAGTAATCACAAAGAGTTCCTGTTTGATGACTTAGGGAATGAAGAAGATATTTTTGAGGAAGTGAATGATTTTGTGGATGAGATTTCACGGAAAGATTTTGTTATGCGGATGATGGATGATCTCAATGAATATCAACGAACGATTATTGATCTTTTTTATTTTCGGCAATGGAAGCAGAAAGAAATCGCACAATATTTAGGTGTATCTCAGCAGAATGTTTCTTCCATACTGTCTCGGTCATTAAAAAATCTGGCTGAGTATGCGAAGAAAAATAAATATTTTTAAAAACAAGTTGTAAAACAGGGAATTTCCATTTGTTTAAGTAGAGGGATTTTTATCTCTTATGTACCTTGATAAATGAATACCCTGCCCAGAGTGATATCTGATCTGAATGTGCATTCTTGCGTATCTCTTCAGAGAAAACGTTCCGGAAACAATGGAAACCGGGACAGGAACGGATCTGGGAAAGAAAACAGGAAATGCTCATATCTTAAATCAATAATAATGTCTGATTCATAAAGATGATGACAGTAGAAACAGTGTGGCGGTGTTTGTTTCCGATGGAATAGATACCGCCATATTTTTGTACTGTTATCCCGGCTTGAAGAAAAGCCGACTGTCCCAGGCAGTGCAAATCTAAAGAGAGGAGGAAAAAGGCACGATAAAAACATAAAGCTATTCAAAGAAATAAAAAAGTTACTATTATAGCAAGGATTCAGAAAGGATTTAAGAAGATGAAGAGAGGAAAAACAATGAAACTGATATCCGGATGTCTTGCAATGGTCTCCTTTTTATCTACGGTGTTTTCTCCCGTTGCTGCATATGCTGCAGTTCCGACAGATGAGAAGATCCCCTATTATGAAGAGGTTAAAGACCAGCTGGATCTGGATGAAGTGGTAACGGCGAAGGACATTGATATTACGATTGGAAGTTCTTATGACATTGTTTCTGATTTTTCCGGTATTGAAATCCCGGATGACAGCAAGGTAAAAGTAACATTCCATGATGCACAGAACGAAAAGGGGGATCCATTTACAACCGATCATGAAGATACCTATCAGGCTGCCTATTATGTGGAGCCTCTGATGACCGGACATCCGGCCTATCAGATCAGCAGAAATATCAGTGTGAAAGATGCAAAGACAGAGGCAAAAAGCAAAGTCAATTCAGAGGGCTCTTCTGATGAAGATTCAGGGGATGGAGGATCAGAAACATCTGATAGTGAAGAAGATTCATCTATATCGGTTTCTGAAAAAACTGAACGGGCAGAAGAACAGGAGATGCCTGATAAGGAAGAAATGCTTTCGGAGGAGGCTTTCGATAAAGCGTTAGAAAGTGCGGAAGGGCAGAAAACCGTAGATGATGAAACCGGCATGACACTTGGGGAAGCCCTCCTGCAGGCGGAAGAACAGGGGATCAATCTTCAGGAAATGGAACGGGGGGAAAGTGTCAGCTTTACTGCACAGGCTCCGGCTGCTAAAGCTGCCAGGGCATCTCAATCCGTAACGATTACCCAGGGCAGTTATTACTATTATGCGGATTACGGCCTTGGTTCCTATGTGACTGCTCCGTTTACCGTGTCTTTTGGGAATGTGACAGCTACTGCATATTGTATTCAGCCATCGAAGCCCGGTCCGGGGAGCGGAACTTACCAGATCACAAAACTGGAAGGAAACCGGGAACTGGCAAAGGTGTGCTATTACGGAACAGAAGCCTCAGGATCAGCTTATTTCTTTAACCATTATCATACAGATTTTTCTGCGGGAAAGAGATTTATTGTGACACACCTTGCGGCATCCTATGCCAACGGAAGCAGTGATGCGTTCTATGGAACAAACAGTACCGGTGAATCCCTGGCAATGGAACTGTATCATTATGCGGTCAGCCGGCCTGATATACCGGATGTTGAAATGTCCTTCTCCAATGCTAATGTGACCGCCTATGTAGACGGAAACCAGCAGAGGACAGAAGAGATTACATTCCATGCGGCAAGTCAGCAGACAATTACCATGGATCTGCCGGATGGAGTAAAACTGCATAATGTCAGTACGGGAAAAACAAGTTCTGCAGGTGCAGATGTGACGATTTCCGGCGGCACACAGTTTTATCTGACCGCTCCGCTGACACAGACGAAGGATGTGTCCGGTTCCTGGTCAGTAAAGGCGCAGGGGAGCATTACAAAAGATTATTCTGCCTATAAGATCACCACAGGAAGCGGGACACAGGATCTGGCTCTGGTCTTTGGTGAAGGCGTGGAAGATGAAAAATATGTAAGTTTTTCTGTGAAATGGCTGGAGCTGGCAAAGGTGGAGGTAATCAAGGTGGATTCCAACCACTCGGATGCAAGGCTGGCTGGAGCAGTGTTTGGTATCTACAGTGACAAGGACTGTACAAAGCTGATCACAGAGATGCCGGCAACGGATAAAAACGGTTCTTCTGTGGCAGAGATTATCAAGACACAGGATACTGTATATCTGAAGGAGATTACGGCTCCAACCGGATACCGCCTGAATACCTCTTCTTATAATGTAGATCTGGTGGCGAACGAGACAACCTCTGTCACTGTGCCGGATCGGGAACAGCTCGGCGAACTGACGGTTTACAAAGAAGGGGAAGTGCTGGCCGGAGCGGATGTAACAGCGGAGGGTGTCTCTTTCCGGTATGAGGACCGCAGGCAGGAGGGAGCTGTCTATAACGTCTATGCCGGGGCGGACATTGTAACCGCTTATGGCGCGAAAGTTTACAGTAAAGGCGATCTGGTAAAAGCAAACCTGACCACAGATTCCAACGGAGCAACCGTGCTGAAAAATCTCCATCTTGGGACTTACACCATCAAAGAAGTGCAGGCTCCAGAGAATTTTTATAACGCCGGGGAGGAAAAGACAGTCACGCTGTCCTATGCCGGACAGAACGTAGAGACGGTATTCAGCGAGAGTACCTTTGTCAATGACCGGCAGAAAACGGAAGTTTCCGTGCTGAAAAAGGACAAGGACACCTTAAATCCCCTGGATGGCGGCGTGTTTGGACTGTATGTGGGAAGCGATATTAAAAATGCAGATGGAAGTGTTGTGGTATCTAAGGGAACGCTGATTGAGAAAGCGGTGACTGGAGAGGATGGAAAGGCTGTATTTACGGCAGACCTGCCGATTGGATTTTCTTATGATGTGAAAGAAATCCAGGCTCCGGAAGGATATGTGAGGAACCAGGCAGATGTATATTCCTTTACCTTCTCTTATACCAATGATAGTGAAGAGAAAGTGACATTTACCCATACCTTTACCAATGAACGAGTCAATGCAGTGATCCGGCTGCAGAAAAAAGACGCTGAGACGAACCAGGCAGTTCCGCAGGGAGACGCTGTGCTGGGAAATGCGGTGTATGGCCTGTACGCCCGTGAGGATATTGTCCATCCGGATGGGGCAACTGGCGTGATCTATAAAGCCGGTGACAGGGTGGCAACGCTGACCACGGATGAGAACGGGGAAGCGTCTGTAGAGAACCTTTATCTTGGGGAGTATTTTATAAAAGAGATCACACCTCCGGCCGGGTATCTGGCGGATGAGCAGGAACATGACTTGGTGTGTAGCTATGAAGGAGATCTGACAGCAACCGTGGAGCGGGAGTGCGTTTCACTGGAACAGGTAAAGAAGCAGCCCTTTGAGATCATCAAGGCAGCCAATAACGGGGAGACGGATGCCGATCTGCTTTCCGGCGCCGGATTTACGGCCTATCTGATTTCAGACCTGACGGTAAAAGAAGATGGCAGCTATGATTTTGATTCCGCAGAACCGGTGGTGATCGGGGAGAATGGAGCAACGGAGATGTTTACGGACGAGAAAGGACATACCTGCAGTATTGCTCTTCCTTACGGCACATACCTTGTCCGTGAGACAACCACGCCCCACAATTACAAGCCAGTGGATGATTTTATCGTGCGGATCACGGAGCATAGTCCGAACACGCCCCAGGTATGGAGGGTGCTTCTGGACGAAGAATTTGAAGCGAAGCTGAAGATCATCAAGCAGGATGACGAGACGAAAAAGCCGGTACTGCAGGAAGGTACAGAGTTCCGGATCTACGACCTGGACAATAAAAAATATGTAGAGCAGGTGACGACTTATCCGACAACGGAGGTTCATACCTCTTTCTTTACGGACGAGGAAGGCTATCTGATCCTGCCGCAGAATCTTCCAATCGGTCATTACCGGATTGAGGAAGCCACAGCGCCTTATGGGTATACGCTGAATGAGAATTATTATGAGATTGCCGTGGATTCCGATACCGCTTATCAGGTGGACAGTGTTTCCGGGGATGTGATCATTGAAGTGGTCTATGAAAACCATCCGGTGAAAGGGCAGCTAAAGATTGTGAAACAGGGCGAAGTGCTGGACGGTTTCAGCAAGGACTTTGTTTATGAAGTGGAAAAACTGTCAGGCGCAGTCTTTGAAGTTTACGCTGCGGAGGACATTTATACCGCTGATTTCCAGAAAGACGCCGAAGGGAACCGTATCTTAGAATATGCTTCCGGCGAACTGGTAGGAACGGTGACTACGGATGAAAACGGGGAGGCGTTTCTTTCAGACCTTCCTCTTGGAAGTTATAAGATCGTGGAAGTGACCGCACCGGAAGGTTTTGTGCTGAATGGGGAAGCCCAGACGGTGACTTTTACCTACAAAGACCAGAATACGCCTGTGATCGAACAGGAAGCGGTTTTCCGGAATGAACGCCAGAAAGTGGAAGTATCCGTGGTGAAAAAGGATGCGGAAACGCAGGCGACTGTGGAAGGCGCAGTCTTTGGGCTGTATGCCAAAGAGGATATTATGGCACACGGCGAAGTGATTGTGAAAGAGGACACGCTGATCGGCAAGGCATTGTCTAATGAAAACGGGAAAGCCGTATTTGTGAATGACCTGCCTTTTGGACGATACTACATCAAAGAAGAAGCAGCTCCGGACGGATATGTTTCTTCCGATAAAGTGGTAGAAGTGACTGCGGCATACCAGGGGCAGGAGATCCCTGTGGTGGAACTGTCCTCTGAATATGAAAATGAACCGACGAAGATTTCCGTGAAAAAGACGGATCTCACAACCGGCGTGGAGCTGGAGGGCGCAAAGCTGACCGTCCTGGATAAAGACGGAAATGTGGTTGACAGTTGGACTTCCGTGAAAGGCGAAGAACATCTGATTGAACGGCTGACTGTAGGCGAGACTTACACGCTGCGGGAAGAACTGGCTCCATACGGGTATCTGAAAGCAGAAGAAGTGACCTTTACCGTGGAGGATACAGTACAGATCCAGAAAGTGGAAATGAAAGATGATGTGCCGACAGGGACGCTGATCATCAATAAGAAAGGCGAGTTCCTGGAGGATGTGACGCTTGCCGATACCATTGGCGGCTGGATCAGCCATCTCTTTGAGTATATTACCGGCGCTTTAAAAGACGTAACCTTTGAGGTATACGCCCTGGAGGACATCCAGGCGGCAGACAGCGAAAGTAAGGATTATTACAAAAAGGACGAGCTGATCGCCACGATCACCACAGATGAGACAGGGGTTGCGAAGCACTCTGGTCTTCCGCTCGGAAAATACTATGTGAAAGAAAAGGAGACTGCAGAAGGCTATGTACTGGACGGAGAGATCCGGGAGATTGACCTGACCTATGTGGATCAGGATACAGCGGAAGTCACTTATTCCACAGACTGGCAGAATAAGCGCCAGAAAGTGGAAGTATCCGTGCTGAAGAAAGAAAAGGATTCCGACCGGGTACTGGAAAGAGCTGTATTTGCCCTTTCCGCAAAAGAGGACATTACCAATAAGGACGGGGATGTGATCCTGGAAGCGGGAACCGTGATCGAGGAAAAGGCAACCGGGGAAGATGGAAAGCTGACCTTTGAGGCGGATCTGCCAATCGGATTTTCCTATACAGTGAAAGAGACTTCACCGGCGCCGGGATTTGCCACGACGGATGAGGTGCAGGAGTTTACCTTTACAGCGGAATCTTCTGATAAAGCGACAGTTTTCTATGAATTTACCTTTGAGGATGAACCGACAGTCTTTGAATTTACGAAAACTTCTCTGACTACCGGGGAGGAGATCGAGGGCGCAAAGCTGACGGTAACGGATGAAAATGGAGAAATCGTGGATGAATGGGTATCCGGCAAAGAGCCTCATATCATCAAAGAGCTGGTAGTCGGCCAGACCTATACCATGACGGAGCTTCTTCCGGCTCCCGGCTATGTGACTGCGGAGAGCATCCGGTTTACCGTGGAGGACACTGCTGAAGTCCAGAAGATTGAAATGAAGGACGATGTGTCAAAGGTGGAAATCTCTAAGATAGATATTGCCGGAGAGGAACTGCCGGGAGCAGAGCTGTCCATTCTGGACGAGAATGGTGAGGTTGTGGAGAGCTGGACTTCCACAGAAGAACCGCACTATATTGAAATGCTCCCGATTGGGAAGTACACACTCCATGAGGAATCCGCACCGGAAGGATATCTGGTCGCAGAGGATGTAGCGTTTGAAGTAAAAGATACCGGCGAGATCCAGAGGGTTGTGATGAAAGATGAGGCAGAGCCGGAAGAAACGCCGGAGACGCCTCAGGACACCATATCCGTGGATGCACCGAAGACCGGAGATCATACAAACATTCTGTTATGGTCTGCGCTGCTTGGTCTTGGACTTTGCGGATCTGTCACGGCAGTTATTTTAAGAAGAAAAAGGAAATAAGAAATTAGGAAATGGGCGTTCACTGAAAGATGTGGGCGCCTTTTTGCAACAGAAAAAGGAAACAGGATTATGGAAAATAAGAAATTAGTGATTGATCCGAAAGCGGCAATTCCGGGGCAGAAATATCAAAAGGACAAGCCATGGTCCTGCAGATATTGTTTCTGGTGGGAAAAAGGAGGGTGCAGAGAAGAAAAATGCCACTATCTGGAAAAAGAAACAAAAAAGAAGGATAAGCCCCATGAACCGGGGAATTGCAAAGGCTGTCCCTACGGAAAACACATGCCGTGTATCGGATACTGCATAGCAGTTTTATATCGGGAAATGAGTCCCCGGAAAGAGAGGTGAAAATTTGCAGGATGAAGTAAATGAGAAAACGATCAGCCTGTGCGTCCAGTGTACGAGGATGACGGCAGGAGTGCTGAAAGCAGTTCTGCGAAAATTTTTGAACGACAGGGATCGTGCAAAGCAGAATAAAGTACAAATCCGGCAGGCTGCAAAAAGAGGCCGGGCCCAGGAGAAAGGAAGAGTAAAAGAACAGAAACGTCAGCAGAAACGGATGCCTCATGGAAAACAGACCATGAAACAGCTGATGTCAAAGGGGGCCAAGCTTTCCAATATCCTGATTACGGATCAGAACATCGGCTCTTTTGACCGTGTGGCGAGAAAATACGGGATCGATTACAGCCTGAAAAGGGATAACAGCGTTTCTCCACCCAAATACATGGTGTTTTTCCGTGCAAGGGATGTAGATGTGATGACCGCAGCCTTCCGGGAATATGCCGGGGTTACGATGAAGAAATCCAGAAAGCCTTCCGTCAGGAAAAAACTTCAGAAAGCGATCCAGAGGACAGCAAAGCACCGGGAACGTGTAAAGACCAGGCAGAAAGACAGAGGGCAGGAGCGATGAAGCAGATACAGATTAAGAAGCTGCTCCTTTTGAATTTCCCATATCTGATCGCTTTTTATATCGTGGATAAGGGAGCGTGGCTTTTCCGGCACTGTACAGGAGACAGCTGGATCGTGCGTATGGGCGTGATGCTCTCTAATTTTAAATTGGCTTTTTCTTCCTGGCTTCCCAGTCTTCATTTATATGATCTGCTGGCAGGAGCAATCGCAGCGGTCATTTTAAAATTGATCGTTGTGTATCGGGGAAAAAATGCAAAGAAATTCCGGCAGGGAGAAGAATACGGATCTGCCAGGTGGGGAACGGCGAAGGATATCGAACCGTTTTTGGATCCGGTTTTTGAAAACAATATCATCCTGACACAGACGGAAGGGTTGACGATGAACAGCCGTCCAAAGCTTCCAAAGTATGCCAGGAATAAGAATGTGATCGTGATCGGAGGTTCCGGATCAGGAAAAACCCGGTTCTATGTGAAACCGCAGCTGATGCAGATGACGGACCATGTTTCCTATGTTGTGACGGATCCGAAAGGCACGATCATTGTGGAATGCGGCCGGATGCTGGTGAACCACGGATATCAGATCAAGGTGCTGAACACCATCAATTTCAGCAAATCCATGCATTATAACCCCTTCCATTATATCCGCTCGGAGAAGGATATCCTGAAACTGGTGAATACGATCATCGCCAATACCAAGGGGGAAGGGGAGAAAGCGACGGAAGATTTCTGGATCAAAGCTGAGAGGCTTTTGTATACAGCTCTGATCGGATATATCTGGTATGAAGCGCCGGAGGAAGAACAGAATTTTTCTACCCTTCTGGAATTTATCAACGCCAGTGAGACGCGGGAAGAGGATGAAGATTTTAAAAATGCGGTGGACGAATTGTTTGAGGAACTGGAAGCAGAAAATCCGGAGCATTTTGCCGTCAGACAGTACCGGAAATATAAGCTGGCGGCAGGAAAAACAGCGAAGTCTATCCTGATTTCCTGCGGCGCCAGGCTAGCTCCGTTTGATATTGCAGAGCTGCGGGAACTTACCAGTTATGATGAACTGGAACTGGACAAGCTGGGAGACAGAAAGACAGCTATGTTTGTCATTATTTCTGACACGGATGATACCTTTAATTTTATCGTGGCGATCATGTATACGCAGCTTTTCAATCTGCTTTGTGATAAGGCGGATGATGTATACGGAGGCAGGCTTCCCTACCATGTCCGGCTTCTGCTGGATGAGTTCAGTAATATCGGACAGATCCCGAAATTTGACAAGCTGATTGCTACGATCCGAAGCAGGGAGATTTCCGCCTCTATCATCCTGCAGTCACAGTCGCAGCTGAAAACGATATATAAAGATGCCGCCGAGACGATCCTGGGCAATTGCGATAGCATGTTGTTCCTTGGAGGCAAAGAAAGTTCAACCCTGAAAGAAATTTCAGAGACTCTGGGCAAAGAAACGATCGATCTGTATAACACATCTGACACCAGGGGGCAGAGCCCGTCCTATGGAATGAATTATCAGAAAACCGGTAAGCAGTTAATGAGCCGTGATGAACTGGCTGTGATGGATGGAAACAAATGTATCCTGCAGCTGAGGGGCGTAAGGCCGTTTTACAGTGATAAATATGATATCACCAGGCATAAGCGCTACAGGGAACTGTCTGACTTTAATAAGAAAAATGAGTTCCATATTGAACAATATCTGGAACATAAACTGATCCTGCCTCAGGATCAGGAGTTTGAACTATACGAATATGACGTGTCGCCGGAAGAAGCTGCGGCGGCTGAGAAAGAGGAAGATACCAGTGTGGATTGAAGCAAAAAACAGGTCGGGAAGGTATGGAAGCCTGTTTATCTTTAATTTTGGTTCTGTGTACAGTGATTATGCTCCGTACATCAATCATTTGGAAGAGCTGGCATCCGGGATCATGATCAAAGAATGTGCGGAATCATTTCGGGAATTGATCCGGAAGATGCGCTCCCGGTGCGATGATAAATATGCGCATGATACTGTCATGCTCAGTACATTTTTATATGCGGATGAAATGGCGGAACTTGCCACGCATATGTCCTATCTTTTGCAGGATGTAGTCCTGGAAAAAACAAAAGAATAAGCAAATTTAAAAAGCAGCATTGAGACCGTTCAAAAAGAGCGGTTTTTTTAATGGAGGTAATGATGAAGATACAGGCGAGGAGCCCTCCGGCTTATCGGAAGAGAAACCGATCAATGGCCTGAATACGGAGGAAAGGAGAGACAAAAGCACTGACAGGCCGGCAGAAAAGGTGCTTTTATCAATGCAGAAATGAGCTTTTTTACGAGTGCAGTGAATATCCTTCAGACTTTGGTAGTTGCAATCGGAGCAGGCCTTGGAGTCTGGGGTGTGATCAACCTGATGGAAGGTTACGGAAATGATAATCCGGGCGCCAAATCACAGGGAATTAAACAGCTGATGAGTGGCGGTGGTGTCATCCTGATCGGAACACAGCTGATCCCGCTTCTGAGCAGCTTATTTTAAAGGAAGGAGTAGAAATCCATGTTCGATCAGATTTTTGATGCGATTGAAGAGTGGATGAGGGAACTTTTGTCAGGGGTTATCCATTCCAACCTGGATCAGATGTTTACCGATGTCAATGAAAAAACGGGAGAGATAGCAGGCCAGGTTGGACAAACCCCTCAGGGTTGGAACAGCAGTATTTTCAGTATGATCGAGAACCTGTCAGATTCTGTGATCCTGCCGATCGCAGGGATCATCATTACTCTGGTTCTCTGTTACGAGCTGATTTCGATGATCACAGAGAAAAACAATATGCATGACATAGATACATGGATGTTCTTCAAATATTTTGTAAAGATGTGGATCGCGGTCTATCTGGTCAGCAATACGTTTACCATTACAATGGCCGTCTTTGATGTCGGCCAGCATGTGGTCAATTCGGCGTCCGGTCTAATCAGCGGAAGTACATCCATTGATATTACTTCTGCCCTGACAGATCTGGATGCGACTCTGGAATCCATGGAGATCGGAGAACTGGTCGTACTGGTGCTGGAGACAATGCTTTTAAGTTTAGGCATGAAGATTATGAGTGTCCTGATCACAGTTATTCTGTACGGACGTATGATAGAGATTTACCTATATACTTCAATCGCACCGATCCCATTTGCAACCATGACCAATCGGGAGTGGGGGCAGATAGGGACCAATTATTTCAGAGGGCTTTTTGCCCTGGCGTTCCAGGCATTCCTGATGATGGTATGCGTGGCCATTTATTCCGTACTGGTGGCGGGCATCCAGTATTCGGATAATCTGAGTTCATCCTTATTAGGAGTGATGGCTTATACAGTTGTGCTCTGCTTCAGTTTATTTAAGACAGGAGCGCTTAGTAAATCAATTTTTAATGCCCACTAAAACAAACCTGAAGGAGGTAATGGAGAATGGCATATGTCACGATTCCAAAGGATTTAAGCAAGGTAAAAAATAAAGTAGCGTTTAACCTGACAAAACGGCAGCTGATCTGTATCGGTATCGGAGCCGCTGTCGGGATCCCCTTTTATTTTCTGACACGGGGAGTTCTGGGAAACAGCAATGCAGCTACTGTTATGGTATTGCTGATGCTTCCGGCATTCTTATTTGCAATGTATGAAAAGGATGGGATGCATCTGGAAGACGTTCTGCTGCATGTGATCCGGGTTCGGTGGCTGAGGCCCCCGATCAGAAAATATGAAACGGAAAACTTGTATGAGACGGAGATCTTTTCAAAAGAAAGAGATCCTGTCGTGAAATCAAAAAAGGAAGGGGTGATGCCGATTGGCAGGAAAAAAGATTAGAAGAAGGCGCCTGGAGAAGAGAAGAAAACGCAGGGAAAAAAGAGAAGTGGTAAAAGAGCCCAGAAAACAAAAGAAACAAAAGTCTAAAAAGCAGGAGAAGAAGACGGAAAAGCCTTCCCGCAAAAAAGATGAAAAGAGGCTGTCCGCGCAGAAGACTATTGCCTATAAAGAAATGTCGAGGGACGGGATCTGCAGAGTGAAGGATAAATGTTATTCCAAGACGATCCGGTTTTCGGATATCAACTATCAGCTGGCACAGAATGAGGATAAAAATGCCATTTTTGAGAACTGGTGTGATTTTTTGAATTATTTTGACAGCAGCATTCATTTTCAGCTCAGTTTTATCAATCATAAGAGCAGCATGAAGGAATTTGAAAAGGTGGTACGGATCCGACCGGCAAATGATGATTTCGATGAGATAAGAATGGAATACACACAGATGCTTAAACGTCAGCTTGCCAAAGGAAATAATGGGCTGGTGAAATCAAAATATATCACCTTTTCCATTGAGGCGGACAGTATCCGGGAGGCAAAGCCGAAACTGGAGAGGATCGAGTCTGACATCCTGAATAATTTTAAGATCCTGGGAGTGCCGGCTGTCTCACTAAACGGGACGGAGCGCCTGCAGATCCTGTATGAGACTTTTAATCCGGAAGAGACTTCCGATTTTCGTTTTGATTATGGTTCTATGCTTCGGACGGGGCTGACTACGAAGGATTATGTAGCACCGACCAGTTTTGTGTTTAAGGACGGAAAAACATTCCAGATGGGGAATACGCTGGGGGCGGTCTCGTTTCTTCAGATCCTGGCGCCGGAGCTGACAGACAAGATGCTGGCGGAATTTCTGGATATGGATAAGAACCTGATCGTCAATCTTCATGTTCAGTCTGTGGATCAGCTCAAAGCGATCAAGCTCGTGAAAAGCAAGGTGACGGATATCAACCGGATGAAGATTGAGGAGCAAAAAAAAGCGGTAAGGTCCGGATACGATATGGATATCATCCCCTCTGATCTGAATACCTACGGAGGGGAAGCCAAGAGATTGCTGGAGGATCTGCAGTCAAGAAATGAGAGAATGTTCCTTGTGACGGTTCTTTTTTTAAACACTGCACGGACAAAACAGGAACTGGATAATGCTATCCTGCAGACAGCCGGGATTGCACAGAAATATAACTGCATGCTCCGGAGATTAGATTACCAGCAGGAGGAAGGACTGATGAGCAGCATCCCTCTTGGCGTGAACCATATCCCGATCAAGCGGGCGCTGACAACAACCAGCACCGCTATTTTTGTACCGTTTACCACGCAGGAACTGTTCATGGAGGGAGAATCATTGTATTACGGATTGAATGCCCTTTCAAATAACATGATCATGGTAGACCGCAAAAAATTAAAAAATCCAAACGGCCTGATCCTCGGTACGCCCGGTTCAGGAAAATCCTTTGCTGCCAAGCGGGAGATCACAAATGCCTTTTGTGTGACGCAGGATGACATCATCATCGGAGATCCGGAAGGAGAATATTATCCCCTTGTCCATGCCCTGGGAGGGCAGGTGATCCACATTTCGCCCACCAGTAAGGATTACATCAATCCGATGGATATTAACATGGATTATTCCGACGATGATAACCCGCTGGGTGTCAAATCTGATTTCATCCTGTCTCTCTGTGAATTGGTCATGGGGAGCAGGAACGGCATTGAGGCAGAGGAAAAATCCGTGATCGACCGGTGTCTGCCGCTTGTATATCAGAAGTATTTTTCTGATCCCATCCCGGAAAACATGCCGGTGCTGGGGGATCTGTACGATTGCCTGAGAGCCCAGAAAGAGCCCCAGGCGCAGCGGATCGCAACAGCATTGGAGATCTATGTGAACGGTTCACTGAATGTATTTAATCACAGGACCAACGTAGAGCTGAATAACCGGATCGTCTGTTTTGATATCAAGGAACTCGGAAAACAGCTAAGGAAGCTGGGTATGCTCGTTGTTCAGGATCAGGTCTGGAACCGGGTGACGATCAACCGGGACAGCAGGAAATCTACACGGTACTATATTGACGAGTTCCACCTCCTTCTAAAGGAGGAACAGACTGCGGCGTACAGCGTGGAAATCTGGAAGCGGTTCCGGAAATGGGGAGGCATCCCTACCGGTATTACTCAAAATATTAAGGATCTTCTGGCAAGCAGGGAGATTGAAAACATCTTTGAGAACTCAGATTTTATCCTGATGCTGAATCAGGCCGCCGGTGATCGACAGATCCTTGCAAAGCAGCTGAATATTTCACCCTATCAGCTGTCTTATGTTACGAATTCCGGAGAAGGGGAAGGACTCCTGTTCTATGGAAGTACGATCATTCCTTTTAAGGATAAGTTTGATAAGAGCCTGAAATTGTATTCTTTGATGACAACAAAATTATCTGACATGTCAGATAATTTGGTTAATTAAGTGAGTTACGTTATTCAAGGAGAATGGAAATCCTCTTGAAATATAAGAAAACCGTCCATCCTCCTCGAATAATAATACACTGCTATTTCAGGAAAGCCGGAATACTTTCTTCTTCCTGGGGCAGTGCGGTTTCATCTGGATTATTCTTTGTAAACCATTTTTCGTTCCACCTTTCCATCGAACGGTCAACTGTCTGCTGGGATATATCCAGATAAATCTGTGTTGTTTGTATTGATGTGTGTCCGAGGATGTTTTTTACAATCGCCAATGGCACCCCGGATTCGATGAGATGTGTCGCCGTTGTATGCCTCATAACATGAGGCGTGTAAGGGCCGTGGCAAAACAGTTCAGGATGTTCAGCTTTGGCTCTTTTGGTATATTTTTCGTAAATTTCCTCGACTGCCGCTACTGACAGGTGCTCGTTCCTCTGGCTGGGGAATACATGCCTGTTCAGTTCTGTGCTGATTTTGCGTGATGCAATGTATTTATCCAAAAGCTGTGTTGCACTGGAAGTTATCTTTACCCGTCTGGCTTTTTCGCCTTTACCAACAAGTGTAAGAATCGCATTGCCTTTCTCATCGTGGGTTACGTCCTTAACGGTAAGATCACAAATTTCCTGTGCACGCGCTCCGCTGGAATACATTACACACAGAAGGACAAGGTCTCTCCAGCCGAGTTTTTCTGTTGTATCTGGAAGAGAAAACAGGATTTCCAATTCTCTCCGGGTGAAAGAACAGCGTTGCTTTCCTTTTACCTTACGGAATGTTTTCTTGGAAATCTTCTTGAGGCTGTTCTTAAAAATATAACCGGCTTCCAGATTTCTGCTTTCAGAATAATCTGCAAAAGAAGCGAGCGCAGCCAGACGCTGTTTTGCCGTTGTCCTGCTGTTTTTCCTCGTGGTTATCAGCCAGTCAAAATATTTTGTCAGCAGTTCAAAATCCAATGCCTCAAATGTGATATGCCCGATCTTGATGTCTGTTTCTTCATTCAGATATTGAAACAGCAGTCGGAATGCACACTTATAAGAAGCAATGGTATTCGGGCTTGCATTCACGGAAACCGGCAGATACTCCGTAAAGAACCTCCCAAGCAAGGAGATAAATTCATTTTTAGAATCATTCTTCTTCATAAGGCACCTCCACATCCGGGATCAAACCAGAGGTAAAAGATTCGAAGGCATCGAGCGCCCCGGCAACCTGAACCCCTGAAAACCGCATATATTTATCGGTATCAAGCAGACATTCATGCCCGAGGTATGTCGGAAGGAGTAAATCGTTCATATCAACAGAATGTCCGGCAGCCTCAAGCTGATGCATGGATTTTAAGACAAACAGATGGCGGAAACAGTGCAGACAGGCGCCACGCTCATGGCAGTCTCGCTCACGCTGGTCAATGTCTGCCAGTTTCAGGATTTCTGAAAACCATGAATCCATCTGGCGGGTCGTATAGTGGCTTCCCTCTTTACGTCCCGGAAAAAGAAATGCTTCCGGTTCGTGCATGATACCCAATGTCAGGCAGTATCTCTCCATGACCGCAATGAGGGATTCGTGCACCGGGATAACACGCTCCTTAGAAAATTTAGTCTTTTTCAGGAAAAGGGTTCTGTTTTTGAAATCAACATCTTTACGCTGGAGTGACATTGTCTCCTGGAGCCGGGTTCCGCAACTGTAAAGAATGCGTAACGCCATTGGGATCTTTAACTGAAAGAAACTGCTGCAAGACCGTGGATTCTGGGGAGTCAGGTTATCCGCATAATGAAAAATACGCACTATTTCCTCATCAGAAAAAATATAAGGGATATAGTCCGACTTAACCTTAGGGAGCGTCGGCAGGAAAGACTGGTGCCTGAGTGTATTCAGATATTTTCCAAAGCCACGCACTACTGCCAGTTTTTCTTTTACCGTTTTGCTTTTTCCTGAAAGCGTTTTTGACCATGCAGACAAAATATCTTCCGTCAGTTCTTTCCCCTGAAAGCCTGAAAGGACTAAATATTGATCTAACAGCAGCAATACCCGGCGGTCATTTGAAGCGGAGGATGCAGACAGCACAGCGGTCCGCAGTTCAAGATAATCTGTCATTTCCCTGGCAAACGAGCTGTTAAACATGGTGTTCACCACCTTTCCACAAAAGCATTTCTGCAAAAATGCCGGTTGGCTCTGGCGTGGCAAGTGGACACAGCCGCATATTTTCAATATCTAATCGGGCATAATGGCGGATTGCATGTTTGGTGCCATGCCCCAGCACTTTGCGGACCACCTCGGTTGAAACCCTGTCATTTACCATGTTGCTTGCAATGGACGATCTGAAGGCACGGCTGCCGTGTCTTTTGTCTGTGATATCAACATCCGATTTGGCAACTAACATCCAGATGGCGGTATTGATCGCAAAGCTATCCAGTGGCTTATAGGGAATAGTGGATGTCAAAAACACATTTGGACAGTCAGGCAGGGGCGGCCTTGCGGTCAGGATATAATCCTGCAACGCATCCTTTACTTCCGGGAACAGCTCCATTTCCCATAAATCTCCGGTTTTCTGCTGAATAAAATGAAGCCGGTTGTTTGAAAAATCAATGTTCTCAAAAGTCAGGGCTGAAATATCACGGGAGCGGATACCATAGCGGGACAGTAACAAAAGGATCGCATAGTTCCTGATGCCCGCCGCTGTACTGCGGTCAACGGAATCTTCAATAAGAGAAATTTCATCTTGTGTGTATACCGTTGGATGGGGTGAGTATTTTTTCCGGTTCATAACCAGCTTGGAAAAGTCTCTTTGGACTTGCCCGCTTTCAAAAAGATAATGCAAAAATGGACCGATTCTCTCCCAATAGCGTAAATAACCAAGCTGCAGGAAGGCGGTTTGGATCAGCTCACCAGACAAATCTGGAAGGACGGAACACCCAAGGTTCTCCAAATTTTTCAGGAAACGGCCGCAGATCCACCGTTTGTAACGGAGCGTAGTATCCTTATTCCCATTATGACGGCAGTGGGAAATAAAAGAATCCAAAACATGCAAAAGGCTGTCGGGAAGCTCAACAGTTGTTGATTTACCAGCCCACAAAGCTTCTTCGCCGTCAAGTCCCTGAAACAGCCGGTTTAGCTTAGATACAATTATTTTTGCCCGTGAAACTCTGGAAGCACAGACTTTCAGAGTTTGTTCGCAATAGCGGATTAGGATTTCTCCTATCTCCGGTGAGTATTCATCCAAGCCGTTTGCATCCATGCAGTCTGCAAATGCCCGGAGGATGAAATCCATATCCTTAACAGTACTTTCACTGTAGGATGCTGACTTGAACAGTTCACGCAAATGCGCTGTCAAGTCACTAAATTTTGTACAATTATCCATCATGATAACCTCCTCTGTATTTGTTGTCGGTTCGACACGACTTAATTATAGAGCAGGCATCTAAAGGATTATTGTTATTCAAGAAGATTATTGTAAAAGCACTATTTTTAAGGAGGTATTATGACTTATCGAATAATGTTACTTGTCGAATTAACAAAGCCGGAAGAAATTGAAGGAAGGGAAGTACCGAAAGATTGACAGAGAAGATAACAGTAAAAACAAAGGAAGAAGGTGAAGATATTGGCAGGAACAGAGTACAGAGCAAAGGATAAGATTGTATCCAAGATGACTAGGGAAGGCCTCACGGAAGAAAATATCCGGGAGGGTTCTGTAAAGGAAATCAGCCAGAGAAGCCGGGGACACCCGGCGGAAAGGAAGAAGAGATACGCTCCTCTCAGACACAGCAATGATGATAATGACGGGGACCGTGTGGAAAACCGTTTGGAGCAGGAACCGCATTCTGAAGGAGAGGGCTCCTCTGTGGGAGAAAAAATACTCCGGGAGAAAAAAGAGAGAAAAACGAAAGCAGCGCAAAAGTTTTCAGAAAAGCTTCGTGATCAGGAATCCGTACCTGAAGAAAGTCTGGAGGGACATAAGTCTTCTATTCAGAATAAGCAGAAAAAAGTCCGGCTGATGAAAGAAGAGGCAAAAGCAGGAAAGCTCTCATTTGAAGATGAGGGAAACAGTATGATCCGCGGCGCCGGGATGTATATTGGAAAAAAGATGGTCGGCGGTGCGGCGGAAGCAGCTTCCTCCTATGTAAAAGAGGAGGTAAGGAAAGAAGACGAAGAGAATCCCGCAGTTGAGAGCGTCCGTGCCGGCGGCCTTGCTGCAGAGCGAACAACATCTGTGCTGAAGGAAACTCAGAAAAGAAGTATGCGCTCTGATGTCCGGGCGAGCCGAAGAGGATATCGAAGCGACTCCGGGCGAGCCGAACGATTTCATTTCCATACAGAAGAGAATGCAGGCAGCCAAGCCGCGTCCGCTTCATGGAAGAAAGAGAGACAGTCCTTTCTGAACCGGTTTTTTCAGAAAAATCGATACAAAGAAGCATACAGGGCAGCCAGGTCGGGCGCTTCTGCCGGGAAACTGGGAGGAGCTGCAGCTGCCGGCGGAATAGAAAACATGACAGTAAAAGCAAAGATTGTAATGAAAGATTTGATCCGGAGAAACCATGCCGTGCTGATCGGCTTTGGTATCTTCGGACTTCTTTTTTTGCTGATTGCTATAGCTTTCAGCAGCTGCAGCGCTACCGTCCAGGGTGGAGGTTCTGTAATAGGCATCACGACTTACCCGAGTTCGGATGAAGATATCTATGCAGCGGAAAACGCCTATCTGGAACTGGAACATGCGCTGAACAGTCAGATCAATAACATGGAGTCAGAACATCCCGGTTATGACGAGTATCAATACAACGTCAGTGAGATCACCCATAATCCATATCATCTGATTTCCTATCTTACGGCCAAATACGGTGACTGGACTTATGAGGATGTGGAGAATGAGATAGAAGCCTTATTCACATCCCAGTATTCCCTGAATACGGAATCAAAGACAGAAACTGTGACAGAGACTAAAACAGTCCTTGTAGGGGAATCCATCGGGCAGGTCGTAACGAGCGGGTACTGCAGCTGCAGCATCTGCTGTGGGCAATGGGCGGGCGGACCTACGGCCAGCGGAGTCTATCCGACTGCCAACCATACTCTGGCTGTGGATGCTTATGATCCCATTGTTCCGGTCGGAACGAAAGTAGTAATGAACGGCGTGGAATATACCGTAGAAGATACAGGCGCTTTTGCCAGGTATGGGGTAGACTTTGACGTTTACTATGACAATCATGCGGCAGCCTCTGCTCATGGTCACCAGACCTGGGAGTGTTATCTTGCGGATGATAACGGCAGTAATGAGATTACTGTGACAGAAACCAGTACAAAGAAAATCCTGTATGTGACGCTTTCCAACCGGGGGCTGGATGCCGTTGCCCGGGAAAATCTGAATGAGGAACAGTTAATCCTTTATAATGCCCTGAATACGACTCTCGGGAACAGAAATTATCTCTGGGATGCAGAAAGTATTTCCGGAGGATCCGGAGGCATGGACTATGAGATCCCGCCGGAAGCACTGGAGGATGAAGAATTTGCCAGGATGATCCAGGAAGCGAAAAAGTATCTGGGAGTTCCTTATGTATGGGGAGGATATTCTCCTTCCGGGTTTGACTGTTCCGGCTTTGTATCCTATGTGGTCAACCATTGCGGAAACGGATGGAATTACGGACGGCTGAGCGCAGAAGGGCTCAGGGGGCAGTGTGCGGTTGTCCCGCCTTCGGAAGCCAGACCGGGTGACCTGATCTTTTTCCAGGGTACCTATAGTACACCGGGTGCATCCCATGTAGGAATTTATGTCGGGAACGGAATGATGATCCATTGCGGGGATCCGGTCCAATATGCCAATGTCAACAGCAGTTACTGGCAGCAACATTTCCTTAGTTACGGAAGGCTGCCATAAAGAGGGAGGTGAGAAAGTGAACAAAAAGATCAGACGGTACATGGAAGAGATCGAGAAGACGGAGAAGAAGATCTCCGATCTTCAGCAGTACCTGAAAGGGATCAAAAGCGCTTTGAAAGAGGAAGAGAATAATGAAATGATCCGGGCAATCCGGGGAATGAAACTGGAGGGGGAAGAACTCCTCCGATTTCTGGATGGACTGAGAGGAGGAACTGTCCGTTTTGAGGTCGGGAAAGAGACGGAAGGGCAGGAATCAAATACGGAAAGAGAGGACAAAAACAATGATAAAGAAATGGAATAAGAGGGTAATGGCTGCGGTTATGACAGCGGTCATGCTCATGGGAACTTCAACAACTGTTTTTGCGAATGCGTCTCCACCCGAGGGACAGGAAGCGGCACAGGAACAGAATGTTTTGCCGGTGGAGGGAAGCGAGACGGAATCTGCTTCAACGGAAGCATCGCAAGAGACTCCGCAGACAGAACCGGCGCCGGCGGAAGACGGAAGCGGGGGAACTGCTTTTTCTACGCCCGGAACCGCTCAGGTACAGGATGATATTACAGAGGACGGCAGCAAAGAATTCCTGACGATCACGACAAAAAATAATAATACGTTCTATCTGGTGATTGACAGGAGTGCATCCTCTGAAAATGTTTATATGCTCTCACAGATCGATGAAAACGATCTGCAGGAATTCCTGAAAGAAGGCACAGTAACAGAAAAAACAACAGAGCCTTCAGTCGTGCTGGAAGAAAACAATACAGATTCTACAGAAGCGGATAAGGAAACAGAACCGGCACAGGAGGAAAACCAGGAGGAAGATCCTGACGGCAATATGGCAGGAATTCTTGCAATCTTAATTCTTGCGGGAGCAGGAGCCGGCGCTTACTACTATTTCAGGATCCACAAGAAAAAAGCTGAGGCTGAGGAGGAACGTTCTGAGGGAATCGAACTTGGTGACGGCTTAGAGACTGTGGATGAACGGGAAGAAGACCAAGATTATGAATAAGATTAGAAGGGGAGAGGCTGTGAAAAGGTCTCTCCCTGTTTGGTTCATTGAAGGAGGAAACAACTTATGTATTTAGTGATTGCAGAAAAACCAAGTGTATCAAGATCTATCGCCCATGTGATCGGCGCAGAGAAAAATCAGGAAGGTTATCTGGAGGGAAAAGACTGTATTGTCAGCTGGTGTCTCGGACATCTTGCGGAATATATTCCGCCGGATGCCTATGATGAAAAATTCTGCCGTTGGAATTATGATGATCTGCCGATCATCCCGAAAGAATGGAAACTGGAACTACCGGGAGAGAAAAAGGAGCAGTTTTACGTTTTAAAAAGGCTCTTAAACCGCCCGGATATCCGGTATGTCGTGAATGCCTGTGATGCAGGACGGGAAGGGGAGCTGATCTTCCGGCGGGTGTATGAACTCTCCGGAAACTCTAAGCCGGTAAAGCGGTTATGGATCAGTTCCATGGAAGACAGTGCGATCCGGGAAGGAATGGAACACTTAAGAGAGGGTGCAGATTATAACAATCTGGCAAAAGCGGCAGTCTGCAGGGCGCAGGCAGACTGGCTGGTGGGGATGAACGCGACGAGAGCTTTTACTACAAAATATTACAAGAAGCTGACAGTCGGGAGAGTCCAGACGCCTACTCTTGCTATGCTGGTAGACCGGATGGATCAGATTTCAGAGTTTAAAAAACAAAAGTATTTCAATGTGGAACTGGATTGTGACGGAATGAAAGCGGAGAAACAGAAGATCTTTGATGCAGGAGAAGCAGACCGTCTGCTGAAAAACTGTGACGGAAGCAATGCGGTGGTGCTTTCCGTGGAAACGGAGGAGAAGACTGTGAAACCGCCCAGACTGTATGATCTTACCACTCTGCAGAGAGAGGCAAACCGGATCTATGGAATGACCGCCCAGCAGACGCTGAATGCGGCACAGAGCCTGTATGAGAGTAAACTGATTACTTATCCAAGGACAGACAGTAATTATCTGACGGAGGACATGGAACAGACTGTAAAGACAGTTATCCGGATCATCCACGAAAAATATCATCCGTCAGGTCCTTTCGATCAGCCGAATGTACCGGATACGAAACGTGTTATGAATAACAAAAAAGTTTCCGACCACCATGCGATCATCCCGACAGCGGAGCTTCGGGAAGCAGATCTGACAGAATTAAAAGAACCGGAACAGAAGATCCTGTTCCTGATTTCTATCCATACAGTAGAAGCGATGGAAAAAGAGCATATCTATCTGGAAACCTCTGTTGAAGTGGGATGTAAAGATGAGATATTTCTTGCAAAAGGGAAAAAAGTGCTGCAGTATGGCTGGAAGATCTATGAAGAATGCTTTAAAAACAAGGACGGACTTGCCATAGAAGATCCGGCCGGGGCAGAAAAAGACAGGATACCGGATGTAAAAAAAGGGGATGAGTTTTATCATGTGGAAGCCAGAAAGACGGAACATTTCACAACTCCCCCGAAGAATTATACGGAGGATACTCTGCTCAGCGCAATGGAGACGGCTGGAAACAAGGAATTTGATTCCGACACAGAGAAAAAGGGATTAGGGACACCGGCTACCAGGGCATCGATCATCGAAAAACTGGTCCATTCGCAGTATGCCGCCAGAAAAGGGAAACAGATCATTCCTACTGAGGACGGGAAAGCCTTGATCGAAATCCTTCCGGATTTTCTGAAATCGGCCAGTATGACGGCAGAATGGGAAAACCAGCTGCTGGAGATGGAACATGGAAAGATCGCCTCAGAGCAGTTCATGGAGGGGATCCGGAATATGATCACCATGATGCTTAACGGATGTGATCAGATCGGTGAGGAAGAATCAAGACGTTTTCAGACGAAGGAGAGCATCGGAACCTGTCCGGTTTGCGGCAGCTTGGTGTATGAAGGAAAAAAGAACTTCTACTGCAGTAACCGGGACTGTAATTTCGCCCTCTGGAAAGAGGCAAGATACCTGCAGAGTATGCGGAAGACCATTGATAAAAAGATGGCTGCGGAATTACTGAAAAACGGCAGCACCCATGTGAAAGATCTGTACTCGGCGAAAAAGGACCGTTATTTTGAGGCGGATCTCTTGATGAAACCGGAGGACGGGAAAGTTCTTTTTTCTCTGGCCTTCCCGGAAAACAAACCAAACCATAAAACAGGCAAAAAGACAAAGAAAAGATCATAGGAGGACATAGTATATGAATTTTGAAGAATTTATCAATACCATAAAAGATACGATCAAGGATTACCTTCCGGAGGAGTATAAAGACGCGGAGGTAAATCTTCTTGAAAACCGGAAATTAAATACCCATTATACGGGCCTTACCGTAACCCGCAAAGGAGATACCCTTGCGCCCACCATCAATCTGAATGCACTTTTTGAGAATTACGGACAGCAGACGGAGAATAATCTTGCGTCGGTCATGGAGGAAGTAGCCTCAGTGATACAGCATACACCGGGGAAATTTGATATTGGAAGGGTGATGGATTATGACCGCGTGAAAAAGAATCTTTTTATGAAGCTGTCCGCGGCAGAAAAAAACGCGGATATCCTGGATCATGCTCCTCATATCATAAAAGAAGACCTTGCGATCACATTCCACATCATGCTGGATCAAAGTGAAGCGGGAGCGGCAACCACCATGATCAAGGATCAGATGCTGGAAGCCTATGGGGTGGATCTGCAGCAGCTGTATCAAGATGCTCTGCACAATAGCCCGGTCATTGCTCCGGCGCAGATAGAAAATATGGGAGAAGTCCTTGGAAGAATGATGCTCGAAGATATGAAGGCTGCCGGCGCGCCTGCGGAGGTGATTCAGGAGATGGAAAAGGATATGCAGGAGACAAGCCGGGATAATCCCATGACTGTCATCACAAATGATCGTTCAACAGACGGGGCGGCTGCCATTTTCTATCCCGGTGTCATGGATCAGGTAGGAGAAAGACTGAATGGGGATTATTTTATCCTTCCATCATCGGTGCATGAAATATTAGTAGTGCCGGACGACGGAAATATATCTTTTCGGGAATTAAAAGACATGGTAAAAGAGGTCAATCGGACGCAGGTGGCGCCGGAAGACCTGCTGACTGATCAGGTCTATCATTATGATACTGCGGATCGGATCTTTGAAAAAGCGGGGACATTCGCAGAAAGGAAAAAGCAGAAAGAAGCAGAGAAAGGAATATCCGCAGATAAAGCTGCAGATAGGCTGCCCCGGTCTGAGAAGCGGCATAAAACAGCAGAAATGTCACTGTAATCATTAGAATTCGGATCCCCCGATGGCAATAGAAGCCACGGGGGATTTTTACAGGAGGAAAACAGGATGAAAGAAGAAAAATCCATAAATCAGAAAAATACAGATGAAAAAAAGAAACACAATCCGGATGGTCTGACTGCAGAGGAACTGGCAGAACAGATCCGGAATCTGGACGGACAGGAATTTTTTATGAGTATTCCGATCGGAGGTGAAACAAATGGCAGATAAACTGGATCAGGTAGCAATCCGAATGATAGAGCAGCCGCCATTATACAGTGACAGCCCTATGGACAGTCCGGAAGCGGCAATCCGAGTGATGCAGGAGTTCCTAAGTCAGATGGACCGGGAACTTTTCTGTATCGTAAATCTGCAGGCGGATCTGAAACCAATTAACATGAATGTAGTATCCGTAGGCGCACTGGATCATGCGGTCACACATCCCAGAGAAGTGTTTAAAAGCGCAATTCTTTCCAATGCAGTCGGCATTCTTATGATCCACAACCATCCCTCCGGCAGTCTGACACCCTCAAAAGCGGATATTGCAGTTACGGACCGGCTCCGGCAGGCAGGCGCAATCCTGGGTATCCAGGTATATGACCATATCATAACAGGGCGGGGACAAGAGTTTTACTCTTTTATGAAACAGAATCTGCTGCGCAGTGAGCGTCCGGTATATGCCGGCAGTATGGATCAGATTGCTCCGGACGGACAGATGGCTGCCGAGCAGGATGCGGTGATGGAGCATCCGATCGCATCATATGGAAAGAAGGAAAACACCGGGACAGCGCCGCTTCCGGTACAGGGAAAGGACATAGACAGTATTCTGAAGTCATTGGAAACAGGTGTGAGTGATCTTTTTACCAGTGAAAGATATGAGGAATATCTAAAGACGATGGCAAAATTTCATAACTACTCGTTTAATAATACGCTTCTGATCGCCATGCAGCGTCCGGATGCGACTCTGGTAACCGGCTATCGGAATTGGCAGTCAATGGGGCGTCAGGTGATGAAAGGGGAAAAAGGAATTACGATCATAGCTCCTGCTCCGGTGAAAAAGAAGCAGAAACAGGAAGTTCTGGATCGGGATCACCGTCCCGTACTTGATGAAAACGGAGTACCTGTATTAAAAGAAGTTGAGATAAAGATCCCACGGTTCAAAGCGATCACGGTTTTTGACATTGCACAGACGACCGGAGAACCCATAGAACTGCTTGCCCCGCAGGAGCTGCAGGAGGCAGTCCGGGATTATGATTTCATCCTTCAGGCATTAAAAGACATTTCACCCGTTCCGATCCGATTTGATGAGATCGAAGGCACTTCCAAAGGATACTATCACAATATCAAGAAAGAGATTGTCATTCGAAAAGAAATGAGTGAAAGCCAGACCTTAAAGACTGTGATCCATGAATCGGCCCACGCAAAGCTCCATGATAAGGAACATATGGAAAAAACAGGGGAGAAAAAAGATCAGCTGACAAGAGAAGTAGAGGCAGAATCGGTTGCTTATTGCGTATGCAACGCTCTCGGTCTGGATACTTCGGATTACAGTTTTCCGTATATTGCGGGATGGAGTTCAGGAAAGGAAATGAAGGAATTAAAAACCTCTATGGATACGATCCGCCGGACGGCAGGAGAAATGATCGATGAATTGAGTGAGAAGATCAGGGAGCGGAATGTGGAACGGAAAAAGGAGCTGGAAGAAGAGCAGAAAAAAGAACTGATTCCGGCTATGGAAGCTGCCGGGTACCGGTTTCAGGAGAAAGAAGGGCAGATGCTGTTTGTACCGGATGGCGTTCATGAGATTTCCGGTCCGCTGTATGCCAAGTCCTGGGAGGATGTCAGGAACTGGCTGGATGCCGCCATCAGGAAAGAACCACTTGACAGGGAGCGGATTGAAAGAGTTCTCTACCCCGAACGTTTTGATAAAACTTCGGAGGAAATGATGTTCCAGATGACCGGAACGAGATTTGCGATCTATCAGATACCGGAAGATTCCCGGGGAGCGTCCTATCAATTCATGGGGACAGAAGAAAGAAGGAAGCAGGGAACTGAGGTCAATGCCTCTGACTACGAATGTGTCTATTCAGCGCAGATGCTTCCATCAGATGACCTGCCTACTCTTTACAGCATGTTTCAGGAGAATGTACCGGCGGATTTTAAGTCTCATTCTCTTGCGGTCAGTGATGTGGTAGTTACGAACCAGGGCGGCGAGATGCATGCCTACTATGTGGACCGATTCGGTTTTGAAGAACTGCCGGAATTTGTTTCCCAGAGACAGGAAATCCTGGGAATTACAAAGGAGGATCCCGGCATTGATGTTTTAGATGACAGCAAATGTATCAGTTTCTACGCTGCAGAATGTGAAGAGTTTCCGATCCTTGGTGAGGTATATACGGATCTGAAACTGGAAGATGCCTTTGCCAAATATGACCAGATACCGGAAAACCGCATGAATGGGATCAAATGTATTGGTTTTGACCTGCAGGACGGAAGTGACTGGAGCGGAATGTTCACCCTGGTTTCCGGCGATAAGATCGATAAGGAACTTATCAATTCCATTCCCGGATTTCGTGAGAACCGTCTGGTACAGGAAGCTGTTTCACGGGCGGAAAAGATCCTGGAGAAAAGGAAGCGGGACAGGGAACATACGCCGGCGGAAAAAAAGGAGGAGATGGGAAAAGAAAAAGAACAGAAAAGACATAGGAAAAGGGAGGAGAACAGCCTATGAGAAACATATATTTTGACCAGGATGAGATGACACTGATGGCAATTTTCTCTGCCAAAACAAAGAGAGAAACAGTGGCTGTGCTGAAAGAGGCACTGGCAGATCTGGAGCATGGGGATCCGGACGAACAGGATGAAGAGATGGAAGCTATCCTGTCTTCCCTGATTGAAAAGCTTCAGCAGATCCGGGATCAGCACTTTTACTCGCTAAACCTGCAGGAATATCTGAATAATATAGAGGAGGACACGGATGATGCGTAATCAGTTTGCCCTCTATCGAGTCAATCCTCTGACATCCGGTAAAGTTTTATGGCACAAAACATTTGAGGAAGTACGGGAGATGGGAATTCCTGTCCGGATAGAACTGTATCGCCCGTATCATCTTGAATTGCTGGAAAAGGAAGAGCCGGTAATGGAGATATGGAAACAGATTGAGAATTCTGCTGAGGTCAGTGATGTGTTGGTACTCAATCAAAAAGGGGAAATATCCTGCTTTTATATCAATCCTGATTATCCCCGGCGGATTACGGGGTTCCTGCAGATCCAGACATCCGGAACAATCATCACACTGGATACGAGAGATTATGAGATTGAAGGATATTCGGGAAAATGGACAACGGCAGATGATATCATCATAGATGGACAGCAGTTTTTCCTGATGGAGCATCAGCAGTTCCGCAGACAGGCAGCGATGATCGTTTTGGACAGTTATGGCAAAAAAGTGATTGAAGACTGTAAAAACGGCTTTGACCGGGAAATCAAAGAAAAGCTTTACCGTTATATTCATGAATCAGACTCCTCAATACAGAAGGAACAGTTGAGACGGCTTGAATTCTGGCGGCGTTTTTTTGAAAACGGAACCTATGAGAGAAGCTGGGAATCAGGGATTGAAGTAAACTATGACGGAATAGACGGCTGTGTGAATCATCAAAAACTGGATCCGGGAAAATCATTGAAGGAAATACCCGAAAAGCCGAAAAAGAGACGGTCTGTAATCCGGAGACTGCGTAAGAAGCAGATAGAGATTGCTAAGAAATCCGGGAAGCCGATACCAAGATATCTGGAGCAGCAGATGGTGAGGGAAAAAGCGCAATGAACAAAACAGCGGCAGAGGGGAGAAAGGTATTGTTTCGGTACGATTTATCTGTAAAAAGCCTGGTTTAAACCAGACATTTTATTTTTTAAATCTTGCAGGCGATAGTTTCCCCGGATAGTAGATTCTGAATTCATTTTGCTGGTTTAAAGGAGGGATCATATGAAGCTGACCAGATATGAAAGAGAGACGATTATTCTGTTTAATGAGAAAGAAAAGTATGTAAGCGTTTTTACACATAATACAGAGTTAATAGAGCGGCTGGGGAATTTTAGTAAAAAACACCCGCAGATCTGTTGGCTGAAAGATATGAATCAAGCCGGCGGGCATACGTATCTTTTAAAAAAGTCGGCATTGTCTATCCGACTGATGGCACCGCGCAGTGAAGCAAGTAGAAATAAGGCGGCCGAAAGTATGCGGAAAAACAGGAGATATCGAAAAACATCCGGTTCTGAAAAAAGAGAATGAGTATTTACTGTTACTAAAAGAAGTATTAGTTTGAAGCAGGACCAGGCTGCTCGGGCTCACCTACATCACCGGAGATATTAGGGCTAGTACACCATACGAGAGTGTAGGTATTTTAATGAGGATGGCATGGTGTTAATAGATTGAATTTGTTATACTTAAGAAAAGCGATAACTTGGAATTTTTGAGGGAATTATTACGGGAGAGAAAGATGTTAGAACAACATAATAAAATAATAAATGCAGCAGCTAAGAAAATACTCGCCCCCGAAGGACTTTTTAGAGTGGGATCTTCCAGAACATGGATTGATGATAACGGGTATTTTGTAATACAGGTAGAATTTCAGCCCAGTTCATATGACAGGGGTTCATATCTGAATGTCGGAATAAGTTTCTTATGGGAAACCAGTGAACGCTTAAACGAAACACTGGCGTTTAATATCGGCTATCGTGTAAATAAAGTGGGATATGCTTCGTATAGAGGCAATGATGCTGCCTATGAGAAAAAGATGGAAGATTTTGCAGAAGCTGCCATGGAAAAAGTAAGGGAGTACTCTATGCTGTTTATGGTGATTATTATTTTAGTACGACCAATCAGTTCTTATAGTGAGATTTCCGTTTTTGAATCAAGCGTTGCATTACTTGCGGGTGTATTTATGGCTGATAATTACTATATGGGGTAGTGTAAAAAACTTTGTGGCTTTGGTAAAAAATGGCTCCTTTTTGGTAAGAATTACAGATATGACAATTCTTATCGAAAAGGAGTTTATTTATGGCAGTAGCAAAAGACCAAATCCGACAGATTATTACAGAAAACAACATTACCAGTGTGGCTGATGTTTACTCCCTTCTCAAAGACAGCTTCAAAGATATATTGCAGGAGCTTCTGGAAGCCGAGATGGATGCAACTCTGGGCTATGAAAAAAATTGTAAAGGTGATCTTAAGAGCGATAATAAGAGGAATGGCCACTCTCCCAAAACACTCAAAAGCCAGTACGGGGAATTCCAGATCGATGTTCCCCGTGACCGCAATGGTGAGTTTGAACCAAAGCTGATCCCTAAATATCAGCGGGATATTTCCGGGATTGAGGAGAAAGTAATCTCTCTCTATGCCCGCGGAATGAGTACAAGGGATATTCATGACCAGCTCCAGGAACTTTATGGGATTGAACTTTCCGCCGAAATGGTCAGCAAAATCACGGACAAAATCCTTCCGGAAGTGAAAGAGTGGCAGTCTCGTCCGCTGAACCCTGTATATCCTTTTGTTTTTATGGACTGTATCCATTACAAAGTCCGGGAAGACGGCAGGATCCTCAGCCGCGCTGCTTATATTGTACTGGGAGTTACCGTGGAAGGATACAAGGATATTCTCAGTATTACCGTAGGAGCGAATGAGACCAGTAAATTCTGGCTCGGAATGCTCAACGACCTGAAAAACCGTGGCGTGCAGGATGTCCTGTTCTTCTGCGTAGACGGTCTCCCCGGATTTAAAGACGCAATTCAGGCCGTTTTCCCACAGGCACAGATCCAGCGCTGTGTGATCCATATGCTGCGCAATTCTTTTAAATATGTGAATTATAACGATCTGAAGAAGTTTTCCGCAGACTTCAAGGCTGTCTATAACGCGCCCAATGAATCCGCAGCTCTTTCGGAATTGGAAACGATCAAGGAGAAATGGGGAAAGAAATATCCCTATGCGATCAGTAACTGGGAAAACAACTGGGAAGATGTGAGTTCTTTCTTCCAGTTTTCCGGAGATATCCGCAGAATTATGTATACCACAAACATCATAGAAGGGCTGAACCGTCAATACAGGAAAGTCACAAAGACAAAGAGTGTGTTCCCAAGCGATACCGCTCTTGAAAAGATGCTGTTTCTTGCGAGCAGAAATGTAACAAAGAAGTGGACGCAGCGTTATCGGAACTGGGATCAAGTGTTGAACCAACTGATTCTTTTATACGATGAGAGACTGACAGCATACCTGTAAAAGGAAAACAGGAGTGGATGAAAAACTATTCCGCTCCTGTCTTCCCCTTATTCCTTCGGCATTTATAGTATTCCCAGAAAATCCCAGCTTATTCCTGAGGCCGGGTGTGGGCAGAGCCCACGAAAAAGGGATTACAGATGCCGTTATTTGTGCTGCAAAAAATCTTAAAATTCATGTATAACATGAGTCAAATGGGTAATACTATAAACAGATAAGTAATTCGACAGCCAAAAAGCAGAAGTTCCGACAAGACAATTATACATATCTGTTTCTTATCAAAGAAGAATTTTTCCCATAGACACAGAAAATTTTACGCCCTCGAATCTTTTTTTGCAGAAAGTAATACGAATATCAGCACAGCTTTCAGAAAAGCCTATTAATATACCAAGTTGTTTCTGTGTAAGATGATTTTTCTTTCTTAAATGCTTTAGTTTTTCTCCGAATGTAATCATAGTGATGTTTTCCCTTTGTCTACTGATTTTAATGATCTGGGTGCCGGTAATAAGCCGGCACCTGTTATAAATCTTTTTCTATTCTCCTGTACTTCCAAAAGCATGGGTTCCCCGCTTGTTACCGAGATTAAATACAAAGTCTGCAATGATCACGGGTGTGATGACAAGCTGCCCGATCCGCATGTCCTTTGAGATTGACTGTCTGAAATTACTGATATTGCTGATGATCGCATGGATCTCTCCGCGATATCCGGAGTCTATAGGAGGCAGCTCACAGACCAGTCCTTTTACTGCCATGCTGCTTCTCGGAAATACAAAGCCGGCATATCCGTCAGGAAGTTCCAAACCAAATCCAAGAGGCACTTTTATAATCTCCCCGGGTTTTAAAGTACAGTCAAAGGGAATATATACATCTGCACCTGCATCATTTGCGTGCAGCCTGAGGGGAGAATGTTCCGGAACCAATCCGAAGTCAATCAGCTTTATTTTCATTCTGTTTCACCTCCGGTCAGATATGGATAATCCTGATGAAGGATCTCATGAGGAAGGAGAAGTCTGCTGATCGGATGACCGCAGGACATTTTTCCTTCCAGGCATTTATCCCGCTGACAGTATGGACCTGTCAGAGCCGGGGCAAACAGAGGATTGCTGTATTCATAAAGCTCCTTCCAGACACGGAGCATGACAATCCGCGTTTCGTCTGTGTTTCTTCTGCATGAGCGCTGACCGATCATGTGCTTCCACTGATAAGGTGTGGCGCTGATGATCAGGATATTTCTTAATCCCTGAGGCGTGGCATAGCCTGCGGCGTCGTGCCCGATCCCTGCTCTGCACAGCCGGCCATAGCAGTCGAGGTCTGACCGGCAGCTGTCTTCATAAAGCATCTGTATCTCTGGGGAAGCTGTCAGTATTTCATAAGGAACTGCAAATTCTGCTTCGCCGGAATAATTGCTGTACTGCAGGGAGGCACTCATAAATTTTACTTCATTCTGATGCCGGGTGATCTGTGAGAGAAATCTCCGGCTGGCGCCGACCACAGCGACAGTAATGACAGTAAATTTCTGGATTGCAGGATGAGGAAGCTGACCGAGAGTTTTAACAGTTTCGTCCAAAAAGGATTTTTCGTACAGCTTCACTAAATCATCCATCGAATGGATCATATGTCCCCGCTGTGTAAGCCTTGCTGCAAAGACCATGTTTTTTTCCGCTTCCCTGACAGCGGAGCAGTTCAGGATTTTAGTTTCAATTTTGTTCATAGGGTGCCTCCTCTCTGATAATTGCTGCTAATAAGAAAAGATAATTCAGGCTGTCGGTAATCTTTTCTTCCCACATTTCTTTTTTAAATGATTCGTTTTTGGCATAACACATATCATACAGAGATACGATATGTTTTGCCATCATTCCCACCAGAGCGCGCTGGGGCGTGCAGCCCTGTAAGGAGGCGGCAATTTTAAATGCGGAGAGCCTGTCCAGGTTATCGCCGGTATACTCTTTTCTTTTGTTATTTAAAGTGGTCTCACATTTCATTACCTGATTGGCAAAGATCAGCTTAAATTCTGATTGTGTCATAATGCTTCTTCTTTCCTTTCTTTCTGTGATTTTTGATGTTCTGTTGTTCTTGGATGAATTATTTCTGTTTCCATAGCCTGGCGCCTGAGGATAGCGTCCACGTTGGCAGAAACGGTTTCTAATTCTTTACAATGGTTCTTATAGTTATGAATAACTGTTTTCTGGCTGTCGATGGTTTCCTGCAGTTTCTGCTTCCTCTTTTTTAGTGATTTCAGTGAAAGCATTTTCCCGTCAGGATAGAAATCTTTCAGCCAGTCCCGGGCTTCTTCATAAGCCGTGATCTCAGATACATGCTCGTTTCTGAAATTCTTCTTGTTTCCGGATTTTAAAAATTCTGCATAGATGCTTTTGGAAGCGAAGTATTGTCCGGTGTAGTGGATCTGCGAGTTGAGCACTTTCATTTTTTCAGTGAGCTCCCGCTTTTTGTCGTAAGCCTCTGTCAGCCTTTCCTGCGCCTTCGAAGTGACTGCACTCAGATCTTTTCTGGTATTGTAGCCATGCTCCTGTATGTAGATCAGGGTGTTTGCCATTTGCTGGAGATTGGTGATCTTTACTCTCTGCGCATATGCTTCGCTTTGCATAGCTTTTACATTTGTCTGCAGATCAACTACCAGACGAAGCTGTGTGCGATAATAGAAGATTGCAAGCGGATCTCTCCGATAATCAGTTTCCGGAGAATGATATGCTGTTGCTTTTTTCTCTGCACGTATCCCTTTTACATTCCGGGAGAAAAGTTCTTCCAGATGATCCCGTCCATAGTCCGTACCCAGAGCTTTTTCAGTGATACGCTGGCTGCGGTCCGGATGAAGATAGCGGTACCTGCCTCTCTGTGAGATCACCGAGATATTGTAATTCTCCAAAAGAAGGGATTGGAATTCTTCAAAATTTTTTGCTTCCCGGGAGCAATCTTTTATTGCCTTCCGCAGGAAATCTTTTTGCGTCTGGAATGTCGTTGCAGATGGCTTGAGCCCCTCAGCAGTAATCTTTTTATTGATCTTTTCCATCTTTTCCTGACCGCGTGACTTCGCACGGAACTCAGCCTCCGTTACTTTTTCGGGAGCGGGCGAGAGCAGATCGATCTGATGTAACCCTTCCCGTTCACACATAGCCATGACCTCTTTTTTGAAGTGTTCCATAAATTTGTTCGTAGATCTGTGCTTTCCTCCCGCTTTATAGTCACTTGCCTGAGTCATATAATCTTCTTTTTCCGTTTCGTTTGCTCTTACGCTGTTGATCACGATATGTGTATGTATGTTTCCGGAATGATTTTCGCCGTCAGTATGTGTAACCACAAGAGCCTGATGTCCCGGAAACATTTTTTGAGCTACCTCTAAAGATAACTCCTGAGCCTTTTCCCCGGTAAGACCGCAATCTGATGCATCCCTGGGATCGTAACTGATGATATAATGATGGCTTTTGATTTCGCCTGGCCGTCTGTTCTTATTGAATGTTCTATTAGTCCCGGAACAGTCAAGATCAAAAGTTTCAGGAGTACAGTTTAATCCATCTTCATAGAATTCTTCTCTGAGCATAGGCTGTCCATATTCGTTAAGGAGCAGTGTTTTTGTTTTTTCATCGTGCTGATAGAAGAGATAATTTATGGCATCTGTGTAGTTGGCATTTTTGCTTTTAATATGCTTTACGATTGCCATTCAGATCACCTGCCAATTTCAAAATTTCTTTTTTCAGAGAAAAAAGATCTGCCAGGCAGTGATGAATTTCTTCTTCCATCGCCATAGACCTTTCACCACCTGTATTAAAATATTTTGCAATCTGATTGAGGTTAGAACCGATTTTCCCGTACTGCATCAGAAGTTCACGAATGTCGTCACTGTTGATTACAATCTGATATTTTGCTGTCATTTTTTTATTCAGAATGAGACCGCGGATATATTCAGAACGAGATAAGCGTACTCCGTCAGCATGTTGATCGAGAATTGAAAGTTCGATATCGGTAAGTTTTACACACACAATATTTTTTCGTTTTTCGCTTTCTTTTTTTTCTCTGGGTGCCATTCTTCCTCCTTCCTTCTAAAGTCACAGGCTTCCGCAAAACTGAACCTCCACTACATCTGGCTGTCCCTTCCAGATATAGTGATGCGTACAACTTATGTTGGAAGCCAATTTGAATTTCATAGCAACTATCAATGAGAAGTCACAGGAGTTGCTGTGAAATTTCCGAGGGTATGGGGAAACGGAATCCCCATCAAGATCGCTACTAAGAGCAATACAGAGAAGTCAAGAATGACGATACTGTATTACTTAGTGGATCTTGCTCTTGTTATCCCGAATTCGGGATAACGCTATAAAAATCTAAAAACCCTCTCACTTAAACAAATGGAAAAACAGGAATATACAATCGTCCTTCAAAAATTCTTTAAAAAAATGTAAAAGAAATGGTGAAGGCAATCTCTGTCAAAAGAAAATAAAAAAAGTAAAATCGGGAGTTGTAAAGCCCCCTTTGAGCATTTGTTTAATATGAAGAGATTTTTTTCATTCAAAATAATTTACAGAAAGAGGTTGTGCGTTATGGCAGAGAAAAGATGTTACACGGTGCGCGAATTACAGGAAATACTGGGGATCAGCCGTCCGACAGTTTATAACCTTTTGAAAAAAAATGAGTTTCGCTGGATCCGGCTGGATGGCGGAAAGTACCGTATCTCCAAAAAAAGTTTTGACGACTGGCTTGATAATCAGCCGCCGGAACAGTAAAAATAATCCGTCGATATAGTAACGGTTTATGAAAATATCCGTTATCCTTTCTGTAAGAAGGGAGAGATTCTGATGAATAGAAAAACAGACATGACAGAAGAAGAATATCAGGAACTGGTCAGAAATATTGAAGAACACAGCCAGTACCAAATGAAACCTTCTTTGCCAAAGAAATGGATGACTGTTACCGAAATGGGAGATCTGTTGGGATTAAAGAAAACGGATCGTTACTGGCTTGTCCATAAAAATGTATTTGAATCAAAGAAGATTGCCGGAAAGATGCGGGTTAATATCGGCAGCTTTGAAAAATGGTACGCCAATCAGGTGAAGTACAGGAAAATTACCGGAGAGGAGCCGGGGCAGGAATTAAATGAATGGTCTTTTTCTGCCCGTGATATTGCTCATCTGTTGGGAATTACTGAAGCTGTGGCATATGACCTGATCAAGCGTGAGAAAATCGATACGGTTAAGGTCGATTATTGGAACAGGATACCTAAGGAAGTTTTCTGGAACTGGTACAATAATCAGTCGAGATATCAGACCGTTGAAGACCGAAAAGCGAAGAAAGACTTGTATGCGGCTACCATCAGTATGCCGGAAATAGCAAAGTTGCTGGGAATTAGCAGAAAAGCTGTTTATACGATCCTTAAAAGCAGGAAATACGGGAAATTATTTGAAACTGTGGTGATTGCTGATCAGAAGCGGATCACAAAAGAGAGTTTTCAGAAATTCCTAAATGAGCAGGATGAGTATCAGCTGGATCCTTCCAATGATTATGAGGAACTTTCCAAGGAAGAAAATATTGCTCTGGCAACTTTCCGCAGAAAGAAGCTTCTTGAAACAGGGAACCGCAGGAGCAATGGCAATCTAAATTATCTGACACCGGAGGAAGCGGCGATGATGGCGAAGGTTTCAAGATCGACAGTTGTAAACTGGTACCAACAGGAAGAGTTTCCGATCATATATGTTGGTAATCGAATACGTATCAGGCGACGGGAGTTTGAAAAATGGCTGAAAGAAAGGAACAGGGTAAATGGCATCCATAGTAGAAAGAAATCATAAGTTTAAGGTAGTTTATTATTATAAGAATGATGCGGGAAAAAGAATACAAAAATGGGAAACCTATGACACAAAAGCAGAAGCCCGCAAACGGAAAAAGGAAATTGAATATAAGCAGGAGCTGGGAACTTTTGTGGCCCCTAAATGTACTTATCTGTCTGAACTTCTTGATGAATATGTAATAATATACGGAACAAAGGCATGGGTAATGTCTACATATCAGGGGAAAGTCGGCCTGATAAAAAACTATATCAAGCCGATGATCGGTAAAGCGAAGCTTTCCGACCTGAATACGCATTTCATTGAGAAATATTATCAGACTCTTTTGAATACACCTGCTGTAGTCAATCCGATGACCGGGAAGGCAAAGAATGAATTCGTAGGGACGGGTACTATCAGGGAAATCCATAAATTGCTGAGAAATTGTTTTGAGCAGGCGATCAAATGGGAGCTGATGGAAAAAAATCCATGTCAGCGGGCGACTGTTCCAAAACATACGCCGATGAAACGAGAGATCTGGGGAGCGGATACCATGATGCATGCAATGGATGTATGTAAGGATGAGAAAGTTGTGATCGCATGCAATCTCATTTTTGCCTGTACATTGCGCCCCGGTGAGGTTACAGGGCTCACATGGGACTGCATGGACATATCGCCTGAAGCGATTGAAGAAGACAGAGCTTATATCATTATAAATAAAGAATTGCAGAGAGTGACAAAGGAGGCTCTAAAAGCATTGGATGGAAAAGATGTTCTTCTGGTGTTTCCGGAAACAAAGAAATCAAATAAAACGGTACGTATACTGAAAAAGCCCAAGACAGAGGATAGCGAAAGGAAAATCTTCCTCCCGAAGACAGTCGCTCTTATGCTCGTGGAATGGAAGAAAAAGCAGGAGCAGGAAAAGGAAGTACTGGGAGAAGAATACATGGACTTTAATCTTGTCCTCGCAACGGCTTACGGACTTCCGGTCGGAGAGGCGGTCATATTGAAGGGCTTGAAAAAACTGATCGCGGATAATAATCTTCCATCTGTTGTCACACACAGCCTCCGGCATACCAGCGTTACTTATAAGCTGAAGCTGAACGGCGGCGATATCAAAGCTACCCAGGGAGATTCCGGGCATTCTCAGGCGAATATGATACTGAATGTTTATTCTCATATCCTGGATGATGACAGAAGAAAAAATGCAGAACTGTTTGAAAAAGCATTCTATGAAAAGAAAGAACTCAATCCGGATATCCATCGGCAAATGCCGGAGAATATGTTACAGGTACCTGAAGGAGTGAATGCGGAACTGCTGGAGAAAGTACTGGCTAATCCGGAGATGGCGGCGCTGCTGGCGTCTATGGCGAAAACGTTGGAATAAGCAAGAAAGACAGTAGTGTCATTACAAGAAAAATGGCATACAATACTTTACATTTATGCTTAAAAATAATAAAATATAAGAAAAACTGTAAAGAAGAGATATGTATGACTAAAAGAATGATTTTAGAACAATTACTATGAAACAAAACCTTCCGGGTAGCCCAAAAAGCGCAGACTGCCCCTATCAAACTTAAAAAGGTTGATTTTGAACTGAACTGACAGGCTTATGCGGCAACTACTGGAGCCTCCCAGCCAAGCGCTTTTAACTTCTTAAGGTACGCATTGATCTTGCGTTCCTTATTGAACTGATTGTAATAATCAGCTCCAAGATCCTTGAAAATAACTCCATCCTTTAGGATGTGGTATATCGCAATCAGCATGGAATGGGCTACTGCCACATAGGCACGCTTTGACCCACGGTGCGCGCTGATCCTCATAAACTGCGCATGAAAGTACGACTTCTTATTTTTTACAGCTGCATGTGCACAGGTGATTAGTGTCGTCCGCAAGAGGGAGTTCCCTTTTCTTGTTTTACCGGACTTTCTTTTCCGGGCACTTTCATTGTCACCTGGGCATAATCCAGCCCAGGATGAAATGTGTTTATCTGTAGGAAAGCGGGCCATATCTGTGCCAATGACGGAGATGATGGCCTGAGCGCTGGTGTTACCTATGCCGGTCACATCCCGGATTACCTGTGAAGCCTGCTTTTCTTCCGGTTTCATAAAGTTGTCGATCTCATCATCCAGGTTTTTGATGTGATCATTCAGTTCATCCAAGTGGGCAAGGAGCTCTTTCATCATCCTGCGCTGGAGAGGGGACATCACGCCATTCAGGTCATCAATGATCTGCTCCTTTGTGGCTTTGAGGTTATGGGCAATGATTTTCCGCTCATACATCTCATCGTATTTTGCCCCGTCAATGGATTCCCCGGTAAGGAGATATTCCAGGATACTGCGGGCACTTTTGCCATTGATGTCTGATACGGTCCCGGACAACTTGATGTTGGCCCCTTCCAACATTTTTTGGAGTCGGTTCAGTTCTCTGGTACGTTCGCCCACAAGGCTCTTGCGGTAACAGACTAATTCTCTTAGTTCCCTCTGATCCTTGTCGGGAATGTAACTGGGCTGAAGCAGACCGTGTTGAAGAAGGTCTGCGATCCATTCCGCATCCTTTACATCCGTTTTCCGGCCGGGGACGGCTTTCATATGGCGGGCATTGACCACCATTGCGTTCAGGCCGGAAGATTCAAGGATGTTATACAGAGGCTTCCAATAAGAGGCTGTGCTCTCCATGGCGACCATTTCACAGCCGCCTTCCCTGAGCCAGTCAGCTAATTCAAGAAGTTCTCTGGTTGTTGCACCAAAGTCACGTACTTCCTGCTTTCTGCCGCACCGGAAGCAGGCAACGATAAGCTTTTTGTGCACATCAATACCACAACATTTGTCGTAAATTTTCTCCATACTGGCATCTCCTTCGTAAAATTTACGGCACGGTACTCTGTCTCTTATCATTTTACTATACGTCCTTTTGTCTATGAGATGGCTGGACAGGTGGTGGTGTGAATGAGAGTACCTGAAATCAGTTTAGTTAACGAGCTGCAGGCTCAAAATAAACACGATCTTTACCGTTACCATAAATATAAACGGGAATACCAACAAACTCAATACCTTACAGCCTGCACAGTTTCATTTATGGTGGTGCCAAGTGTGCGGGCATGGGGGTTTATCCCAAAAAGAGTAAAAATCGAATTATCCGCATAAACACAGGGATTTTAAGCAATATGAAACAAAAAATAAAAGAATTTTACCACTAATTTACTACGAATGAAAGAACCTTGATACGACAGAGAAAACAGCATAAATAAAGGCAAAATTGGCATTTCATACAGAATATGAGATGTCTTTTTTGTTGCTGTAATACAGTATAACTATTCTTTTTCTGCTTGATTATTAATCATTTTTTAGGACATGAATTGTCAAGAGCTTGTTGCGTAGCAATGTTTACACTCTTGATAATTTATGGAATAAAAAATATTCTGACAGATACTAGAAAAGTGATGACTACTCAATTTTCTAATGATATAATATGATAAATAATAATAGATAAACTTGAAGTGATTAAGGAAGTGTATGCCATGAAAAAATTTTTGAAAATAATGTTAATCATAATTGGAGCGATTTCTTTGATTTTTGTAGCTCTGATAGGGATTGGGTTATTTGTTGATGTTGAATATGATGACCATATTGAAAATGGTCGTTATACTTATGTTCCGGAAGAAGAAAATAAAGATAATGAATACGTGGAATTTACGATAAATGATTATGATAAAAATAATGCCAAGCTTGTATATTATGACACGATTGAAGAAGCTATTCAACTTTCCACTTTGAATGCTGAAAATGAGGAACTTTCGGTTCCTGCTGATTTTCTTAATCATGTTGATGAAACCTTGCATATATGGCAAGGCAAAAAATATGATACGATTTTCTATCGGGCTGGAAATGATAACGATGATATTCAAGGCTTAGTAATGGCTCGTTGTAAAAAGCAGATACAGAATGGGCATACACAATACGCATTTATAAATGCTACACCGGTTACAACGAAACGAGATAGAATTTTGTTAGATGATATTACAGAGCTTATTCACTCTTCTTTGAAATTAAGTGATTTCCAACAAGACTTAAACCCCGATTATCCAAGCAAGCGTTTTGTTTACGGCTATGCACATGATAAAGAAATCTATTCATTGGAAATACTTCATATCAGGAGTTGCAGCAGCTTGTCTATTTCTTTTTGCCATAATAAAATTCATTTCTTATGAACCTCTTCCCGAGAAAACAACAATGGACCTAGCCCAAGTAAAAACCGGTAGTCCAAAAGCCACTCTTATCCTTAATGACGGGAAAAAAGTTCTATTACACACGAACAATAACTTCGAGCTAGAAACTAAACATACTATCATCAAAGACGAAGAATCTTCCGGATTAAAATATGAAATTACCGATTCTTTTGCGACACGGGAATTAGATGAAGATATGGAATTCAATACCCTTGTTGTTTCTCGTGGCGGAGAATATATTCTTACCTTATCTGATGGAACGAAAGTATGGTTAAATTCTGAAACAGAATTAAAATACCCCGTCCGATTCATGGGTAATACACGGGAAGTCCACGTGAAAGGGGAGGCTTATTTTGAAGTGGAACCTGATCGGGAACGGCCGTTTATCGTACATGCTAATCAAGTGAGTATTCAGGTTTTGGGGACTAAATTCAATGTTTCTGCTTATGGTGAAAGTCAGCAAGTGCTAACGACTTTAGTACAGGGGGGAGTGAATGTGAAATATGCCGGTTTGCAAACAGAGTTGCAACCAGGGTTTCAGGCGGTTACTGATATAAAAG
>ERZ773110.211-NODE-211-length-67146-cov-4.256070_pt1 | contig 67146 bp, 98 predicted proteins | sample MGYA00580568_ERZ773110 | MGnify/ENA primary metagenome ERZ773110 (study PRJEB29015, sample SAMEA2737870) | human gut metagenome | biome: human gut; feature: human-associated habitat; material: faeces | place: China | collected 2012 ... | reverse complement strand
TCAGCTGGGGCGTGCCTGTGCTGGGCATCTGCTACGGCAGCCAGCTGATGATGCATCTGCTGGGCGGCCATGTCTGCCGTGCACCGGAGCGTGAGTACGGCAAGACTGAGGTGTTCGTGGACACCCAGAGCAAGCTGTTCGCCGATGTGCAGCCCTCCACCATCTGCTGGATGAGCCACAACGATTACATTGAGCAGGCTGCCCCCGGCTTCAAGATCACCGCCCACACCGCAAACTGCCCTGTGGCTGCTGTGGAAAATGCGGAAAAGGGCCTCTACGCCGTGCAGTTCCACCCGGAAGTGCTGCACACCGCTGAGGGCAAAAAGATGCTGCGGAACTTTGTGTACAACGTCTGCGGCTGCTCCGGTGACTGGAAGATGGACTCCTTTGTGGAGAACAACGTCCAGGCTCTCCGGGAGCGCATCGGCGATGGCAAGGTGCTGTGCGCCCTGTCCGGCGGCGTGGACTCCTCGGTGCTGGCTGCCATGCTGGCCAAGGCCATTGGCAAGCAGCTCACCTGCGTGTTCGTGGACCACGGCCTGCTGCGGAAGAACGAAAAAGAGGAGGTCTGCTCTGTCTTTGGCCCCGGCAACGCCAACGGTTTTGACATCAACTTCATCTGTGTGGACGCCCGGGACCGCTACTTCAGCAAGCTGAAGGGCGTCACCGAGCCGGAGCGCAAGCGCAAGATCATCGGCGAGGAGTTCATCCGGGTCTTTGAGGAGCAGGCAAAGCAGATCGGCAAGGTAGACTTCCTGGCACAGGGCACCATCTATCCCGACGTGGTGGAAAGCGGCCTGGGCGGCGAGTCCACCGTCATCAAGAGCCACCACAACGTAGGCGGCCTCCCCGACACCGTGGACTTCAAGGAACTGGTGGAGCCCCTGCGGAACCTGTTCAAGGACGAGGTGCGTCAGGCCGGCCGTGAGCTGGGCCTGCCCGAGTATCTGGTCAGCCGTCAGCCGTTCCCCGGCCCGGGTCTGGGCATCCGCATCATCGGCGAGGTGACCCCCGAGAAGGTGGCCATCGTGCAGGATGCCGATGCCATCTGGCGCGAGGAAATCGCTAAGGCCGGTCTGGATAAGGAAATCAGCCAGTATTACGCCGCTCTGACCAATATGCAGAGCGTGGGCGTCATGGGCGACGAGCGCACCTACGACTACGCCGTGGCTCTGCGTGCCGTCACCACCACCGATTTCATGACTGCCGAAAGCTACGACATGCCCTGGAGCGTTCTGGGCACCGTCACCAGCCGCATCGTCAACGAGGTCAAGCACGTCAATCGCGTGTTCTACGACTGCACCGGTAAGCCGCCGGCCACGATCGAGCTCGAATAATGGAATGACGCAAACTTTTAACGATGCTACGAGTATAATCGAAAGAAAAAATGCGCTGTGACATTAGTTTGACATTAAGCCGCGAAAAAGCACACAGAATTATAATTCAACGAGCCTTCGCGGTTTAACATTTGAGAATAATTTGAAAGCCCCCTGAAAGTGACGAAAAATCGAAACTTTCAGGGGGCTTTTTGACATTATTGACATTAAGAAATGACCGTGACATTATCGAAAATAAGGCGCTGTTGCCTGACAGTGGGGTGATACTATAAGCTTCCCAAGTAACCGGAATCCTCATTTTCAGGGGCGGCAAGGTCCTCCAGCTTGGAGACAAGTTCGGCTTGCTTGTTTGGGTACAGGTGGGCGTATGTTTTCATAACTACCGGAACGGTGTCGCCCAAACGCTTGGCAACAAGCAGGGCAGAGTATCCAAGTTCGATGCAAAGGGAAGCGTGGCTGTGTCGCAGATCATGTACGCGAATGTCCGGCAAAGAGGCGATTCTGGTGCAGCGGGTCAACTCCTTGTTAAGTGATGTGCAGGTCATGTAAAACACTCGTTCATCGGGGGTTAGGCCGTACAGTTTGGAGCAGTAGGAACGGAATTCTTCTGCCAGCCAATGGGGGATGGGCACATTCCGATTGCCTCCTTTTTTACTGTTCTTGGTGGGACCGAGAATATCTTGTCCGTTTTTTCTGCGATATGTTTTATAAATTTTTAGCTCATCGGTATCGGTCAAGTCTTTTGGCTGGAGCGCCAGCATTTCACCTTCACGGCACCCGGACCAAAATAATACATCGAAAGCCAACAAATACGCTTCGTTGCGAAAATGCTTCCGAAGAATATCGTACTGGTCTTTTGTGATAATCAGCATTTCTTCGGTGACAGATGAACCCATAGGCCCAGCAATGGAACAAGGGTTTTTAGGAAGCTGGTACATTTTTTGTGCATAGCTAAAAAGCGCATTTAGCTGGGAGTGGATGGTCAATAGATATGTTTCAGCATACGGGAGGCCAGTGTCCTCGCCTGCCTTTTTTACAGTTTTTTGCCATTCGCGGATATCCATGGCGGTGATTTCATCCATTTTTCGTTTCCCAAGATATGGAATAATTTTTGTGTCAAAAATTTGCCGCTTATTGTCAATCGTGGAATCGCGAAGTCTGCCTTTCATATCGGCAAAATATAAATCAACAAAACTGGACAATGTCATATCACAGTTCTTGGATTTTTTGAGTTGAAATTCTCGCTCCCATTCCAATGCTTCACGCCGGGTTTTGAAACCACGTTTACGCTTCTGTTTCTTAACTCCTGTGAAGTCTGTGTAATAGAATTGGCAGTACCAAGTGCCAAGCTTCTCGTCTTTATAGCAGGGCATCGAATATACCTCCTGAAGAGTTTATAAATCCCCGACCATTTTTATAATGGCCGGGGTATTTTTTTATTGCGGAAGAATTGCTTTGAACTGGTCTACGCTGTCAGAATTGCTGAGCAAGAAATAAATATTTAGCCCGCTGTCAGAGCGGATTCGCAGTCTGCCATATTCGCAAACAAGGCATTTTTTGTTGTTCTTATAGCGCCGGTCAGGAGAACCATCGGCGTTTACTCGGAGCCAAGTTTCTTTGACCACCTTGCTATCCGCCGGTAGATGCTCCTGATCCGTGACACAGTTGACAGAATCGACATTGAAAGAGACCTCCGAAAGGTCGTATGCGCTGATTTTGCTATTGTGGAGATAGAACACCTTATCCGGGAAAATATAAATGGACTCCTTCTTATTCAGAGCGGCCGAAAAAACAGGCACATTTGTTCTGAGAAAATAGGGGGGTGCAGGCATTCCGAGAGCTTTTTCTTCGGATACGGTTTTCTCGGCACCGCCATTCTTTTTTGCGCTGCTGTTGGTGTGGGTTTCGGGTACATAGAAAACGGCATCACAGGCAAATAATTTACGCCAGGCGTTATACCATTCTTCGTAGGCATCAAACTGTTCATCGGTGAAGTCGTATTCCAAATTTACAGGAGCAATATAGTGGGCATAGAGAAATACGATGAATGATAAAATGGTCAGGAAAAGCCGCTGCGGTGTATGAAGAACGATGAAAGCGAGCAGGCCGATAGCCCCAACGATAAGCGAGGCTTTATTGAGAAAGCAAACCCGGTTGATTCGCTTCATAAGCGCCTTGAAGTCGGAATCTTTATAGTCTGCGCGGTCGGTAGATTGAATAACTTCCGTATCTGTATATGGTTCTTCTTTTAGAGCGCTTTTTCGTGCAGATTTATAAATGGGTTCCTCGGTCGAATAACTCAGTCCGGTTCCCGGGATGGAGGCGGTTTGCCGGATTTTTCCGTTCGCTGTTTTGGTGATTCGATACCCGGGAACACCCCATGAGTATCCAACACCGCTACCAGAAATATTGATGCGGAACCCACCACCAAGCCGAATGCTTTTTCTATACCTGAATCCCATATCACACCATAACCTTTCCTGTTATTTTATCACGAGCGTTGGTATATGTTTCCAAAAGCTGGAAATGCAAAGTACAGATGTCATACTCTTTCAATGGCCTATCTGTAAGCCGGGAAGGAGTGATGGCACATGGCAGCATCGGATGAACACCCGAAGCACGGAGAAGTGCTGGATGAAGTTCTGCGGGATGAAATCAAGGACTTAACCCCTGAACAGATCCGGCAAGTGCTTGAGCGCATCGGGCAATTGAAGGAACAGTAACGTACCCTTCAGCACGGGCAGGCCTCTTTACTGGGGGCCTGCCTTTTGTTCTTCATCCAGAAATTTTAAAAACCGAACGTACTCTATGACCTTTCGCATTTCATCATCGGTCAGGCCTTGTACACTGTCCATAAGTTGTTGCTGCATAGCATTTTTGACGTTTGATGCAGGGGCATCTACCTCGCCGCGCAGGTAGGCCACGGACACCCCGTAGAGGTCCGCAATGATAGAAAGGTCTGCATCCGTTGGAGTTGCCTTACCGTCCTTCCAACCAGCAATCAGGGAACGACTTTTCCCACATAGGCGCGCTATAAAAGCGCCTGATGTGCCATAGTGTTCGGTCAGATCGACGATGCGTTGTACTGTAACCGTCATACGTTTTACCAGCTTTCTTCTAAGAATCTTGTGCACGGTGCTGAAATCTAACAAATGTTTGCTTTGCGGTCTTGTCCTCTAACAAGTGTTGGATTATTATATAATCACAATCAAACATTTGTTAGATTGCAAGAGCCAATGGAGGACAGGACAATGAGAACAGTAAAATACAGCGAATTGAGCCGGGCGATGCATGATTTCACAAAGCAGATTGACACGCTGGATGAGTGCATCGAAGTTGGCTTGGTTTCAGGCGAAAAGGTGCAGATTAGCATTTCGGCCAGTTGCCCGGAAGCAAACCCGGAGAGAGTAGCAGAGTTTGCAAAGCATCTGTCCGAAGTTGCAGTGGCGGCAAAGAACTTTAAATACGCCGGTTGTACAATTGTTCGATAAGGGGGATTCGATTATGACGTATGCAGACATCAACAAGGTATTCACAGCCGAAGTGAACAAGTATCTGGAGCGTGGCTATCACTTCAACACCGCAACGATGCGCGGCAGTCAGGGCGAGATCGCCCACATTGACCTGACGGATGGCGCTGAGGTCGTTCGCGTCCTGCTTCGGACCTTCACCGAGGGATGGGACAAGCAGGGTGTGGAGCTGATCGCTGGTCGCGTTCTTGAGAAGGAGCACGTTTCCCCGGATGCCGATGAGAACCACGCAGACACCATCTGGAATGACCGGCTGGAGCAAATCAGCATCCAGCGGTACTACGAAGTGAATGGTTACGGCGATTACAAAAAGTTCTATGGCACCGCAGCGGATGCAGAGACCGTCAGCAAGGTACGGATGCGCCGCTATGCACAGCGGCCTGACCGCCGGAACAAGGACATGACCAACGCCAAAACCATCAAGATCGCGGTTCCGTTCATTCGCCGGAAACTCGGCATCAAGAACGTGGACAAGAAGCGCATCGAGGTGTTTCGCACGCCGGACCACCGGTACATCATCAGCTACCGGGGTGCCGGGTATCAGGTGAACAAGAAGGAGGACTGATCCAGAGCAAAGCATTGTCCGAAAAATCATTTTTGAAGCACAGGAGGTTGAACGATATGTATTGCAACAAGTTCTTTGAAACGCAGGAAGAAGCGCTGGCTTTCCAGAGGTCCCATGGTGGGGCTCTGTACAAGAACGTCAAGCGGAGCCGCACCCGGGAATCGTACCGGGTGGAAGCCGCAATGGCTGTGCAGGGCGGCTGGATGCACGGCACTGATCTGGATGCACACCCGTACTGCGTGGCATGGAATGGCGAACCGCTGAAAGCAAGAAAGGAGAATTAAGCCATGAAAGCACTGAAAATTGAGCCGGGCAAAGCCCCGGAACGCATTAACGTTGCCAACGAACTTGCAAGCCTGCAGAGCCTTGTAGGCGGCTATATTGAGGTGATTTACCCGGATGAACGCCGCCCGGTCGGCCTGATCTGCAATGAGGAGGGCAAGTGCTGCGGGCTTGAACTGAACCGGGCGTTGTACAAGAACGGTAAGCCATACGACATCATTGCCGGCACGTTCTTGGTAGTCGGGCTCTCGGCAGAGGACTTCGCGGATCTGCGGGAAGAAGATGCAGCCTATTTCGAGAAGCTGTTTCGCTCGCCGGAAAAGTTTCAGCGATTCGCCGGGAGGCTTGTTATCTCCAAGGTGGTTCCTGGCGGGGTGTAAACCCCGCCTTTCTCAAAAACCGAAAAAACCGAATGGGTTTTTTCGGTTACGTTCGCTTTTTTGGGTTTTGATGGGTTTTGAAAAACACGAACATAAAAGTGAAATTCAAGGTCGAAAATTCAAATTTGAAGGTCAAATATCAAAATTGAATGCGAGATAATTCTTGATAAATCGATGGTTTTTCCAAATGTGCGTGAAATGTGAAAACCCATTGGGTTTTTTAAAAACCGAAAAAACCCATCTTCTTAAGAAAAGAAGAAGAAAAAGAATAAGAAGATATGAAGACTATCGTCTTCATCACGCGCGGGCGCGCGTTATATGGCTGATGACGAGGACGAATCCAATTGATGAAGAACAGGATCATCGGTGCGGCCAAGCAGGTAGTCAACGGAACAATCCAGTTTGTCCGCAAGCAGCATGAGCGTTTTTCCAGACGGAGGATCTTCTGCGTTCTTCCAGCGTGTGACGGCTCCAGATGAGAGGCCAAGCTCTTTGGCAAGCGGATTTGGCTTTGTTCCGCGGATTTCGCACATCCGATAAAAACGTTCCCAAAACAACAAATAGAACACCACCTTTTTGTGCAAAAGCATGAATCTCACAAAAATGAGAATATCGTATTGATATCTCACTTTTGTGAGATTATAATATATCTAACAAGTGATTCATTCACCTGTTAGATGGAAAGGAAACGCAACATGGAGAGATTTGTAGCACCCATGGCTACATGGGAAATCGTTGGCGGCGACCTGCCGCCTGTCCGGGTTCGTGCCCGGACGTTCGATGAAGCACTTGCAAAGGCAAGGCTTCGCAATCCCGGCTATTGTGCCGGATGGGTCGTTGAGGAGGGCTGAACGATGATGCTGAGCATGACAGAGACTGATTACGAGAACTGGCGCGATGGTCTCCGCTGCGGCGGACAGGAGGAGTACGGCACCCAGTACACAGCAGCTTCTCTCTATGAAGGGGGCTGGCGGGCAGATGCCCTTCCTGACCTGATCGAGCAGTTCAACCTGACCAGCGACGAGGCCGAAAGGATTTACAACGAGCTGCTCGATCTCGAGCAGAAAGCCGAAGGCAAGGAGGTTCTACCATGAAAAAGACCGATATCGAGTGCTTCCCGATTTATCGCATGACGGCTAGCCAGCTGGAAGAAAAGCACCATGCTGATGGTTATATCCACATGAATATCAATGCCCTTGAAACACGTTGGCCTTGTCAAAAAGACTTTGTTTCGGCGGTCAACGATCACACGGCAGAATATCTAGCCACCGGTGGAACAGAATGGAAGCCGATACAACCCGAACATCCTGAACAGCGGGATGCTGATTAAGGTACACTAAAGAGGGAGGACTGAACCATGAAGAACGTCATTTTCACCTACGACAGCCGCGCGAAGGGCGAGGAAGGCGAAGCCTGCATGACCATCCTGCTGGATGATGACCGAGCAGCGGTCATTAAGGCTGCATACGATAACCGGCAGGGGAGCAGCGAGATTGAGGACATCCTCTTGCGGTGCAAGATCGATGACCTGTGCGCCGCTTGCGAAGCACTCCGGGGGCGAAAGTACCTTCGCAACAGCATCAAGTGCGTGGAGATCGAGGGGGCTTGAGCCGTGAACATTGAAATTAAATATCAGGCCGAGGATGGCGAGATTCGGTATTACCACTTTGAGTCGTGGGAACTGGCTGAAGACGATGCCTTTCGGGAAGCGATGCAGGAGTTCCGCAGCACTCGCACAGGAAAGAACAAAATCCTCTCCATCCGGGATGCATCGATTGGTACAGGCCGCAACTGGAAAGAATAACCCGCCTGACGATGGCCCGAGGAAAGGGCCGAAACCATTTTCGTGGCATCACGAAGATGGTCGCGGGAACCAACACCGCAAAACAAGGAAAGGAAGATTCACATGAAGTATGAGATCTACCAGCTGAAAGAGGACACCATGGAGCAGGTAAAACTGCGGTTCATGGCATCCGATCAGGCCGCACAGCTGGGCGGCATCCACCGGGAGAACTACCGCCGGGTATACGGCGGTGAGATTCCGTCTGTCCCGGAAGTGGTCAGGATGCTTCTTCGCCTGTTCGCACTCTTCAACGGGTCGAATCGACCCGTTGATTTCTCTGGCCACAGCATGAGCGTGTCCGATATCGTGCGGCTCACCGAGGATGGTGCATCCAGCTGGTGGTACTGCGACCCCTACGGCTGGATGGAACTGAATGGGGAAGAATGGGGGCAGACCTGATGCGTCACTACACAAAAGCGGAGTGGCGCAAGATCCCAGAGTCCTACAAGGGACGTTGGGAAGCATCTCCGTACAACCTTGAACGAGTGAAGCGGGGCGAACTGCCAGCTGAGTACATCGGCAAACGGACAACCATCGTCAATGACGAGCATCGCGGTACGGTGCTTATCACCGAGGGCGCGCACTTCGTCATTGATGGCTGATTTCACCAAATCGAACAAATGTCCGCAGAGAAGCGATTTGAGCCGCATATCCTATCGGACGGCAAATTCCCTGCGGAAGAATAGAAAACGCAAAATAGAGCCATCGGAGCGGCTCTGAGCATTATTTCCGCTGGCTCAGAATGAACTGAAGGAAATCCGTAACCTTTTGGCGTTCTTCATCTGTTAACTCCATACGCTGCACAGCGGGGTCAACGGTGCGTCCCATAAGGAAGTCCATGGAGCAGTCCAAGTAGTCGGCGATGCGCGCCAGACTGTCGGCGGAAATCTTTTTACCAAGTCGAAGATTGGAGAGCGTATTGCGCCCAAGTTCCAGCTCGTCAAACATATCCTTCAGCTGAATCTTGCGCGCCTTGGCCTGAATTTTGATGTTTTCCGCAAGGGCAATAGAATCATACAAATTTTCGGTTTGCATTTTGTGTATCCTCACAAAAACATCCCTAAAGCTATGTTTTCTCTTGAAACATCCCTAAAGGGACGTTATAATACACTTGTACAGAACAAATGTTAAGTGAAAGGGTACAGCGCTTACCATTCAGCGCGTTCCCCCAGAACCTCTCAGCAAAGGGGTTCATTCGTACCACGCAATACGAACCATGAACGTTGACCTCCTAAAGACAAGCGCCGCTGCAAAGCATAGCGGACAACAGCCGCAAGTTGGATGCTGTGCAGTTATAGCGCCGCTCCCATGACAGCTTCGCTTAACGACAGGGGAACGCGTTGAATGGTGGGTACTGGCTCTTTCATTTTATCAGAAATCTAACAAGTGTTCAATACACTTGTTAGATAAATCTTTGTTAGGAAGGAGAAAAAGCATGAAAAAGACTACGATGCCGGATTGGTGCGTGGCTGTCAAGAAGGCCATGATCGACCATGACGATATGACCGTTACGGAACTGGCAAAGGAAACGGGCTTTTCTCGCTCGCATATCAGCCAAGTCGTCAATGGTGTGCTGGTGCCGTCCGAGAACGTTCAGGGCGCAATCGAAAAGTGCCTGAACATCAGCGGGGTGGCGTACCGGAGCTAACCTACATCTCAAGTATACCAGAAAGGACGGCGTGAAAAAATGGCGATTGAAAGCCAGAATATTTACAAAAATGCGCGGAAATCTGCTGGTTTTACGCAGGAAAAAGCATCGCAGCTTTTGAACGTGTCGGTTGACAGCCTGCGGGACTATGAGCAGAGCCAGCGTCCAGTGCCCAGCGATGTAGCGAGCGCCATGTGTGACGTGTATCAAGCCCCATATCTGGCCGTGCAGCATCTGCGGTTGACATCAGATCTCGGCAAACGGGTCGTGCCTGAGATCCAGTTGAAAGACCTGCCGGAAGCTGTGCTGGGCGTTCTGGCAGCGGTTCAGCGCTTCTGTGCAAAGCGGGAGGCAATGGTAGAAATCGCCGCAGATGGCCAGATCGCTGAGAGCGAGCAAGCCGAATGGGACGAAATCATGTGCTTGGCCAACGACCTGAATGTGGCAATGAACAATATGCGTTTTTCGAAAGGAGGACGGCAGTCGTGAGCAAAGAGTCGTATTTCATCGGTTGTGCAGAGGTTGCGGAACTGGTTGGCTGTGGCAAGTCCCGGGCGTATAAGTACATCCAGCAGATGAATCAGGAGCTGGAAGCAAGGGGAAACCTCACGTTTCCCGGCCGGGTACCCCGGCGGTATGCGATGGAACGCTTTGGTCTTTTGGGGGAGGTGCAGGAGAATGAAAGCACAAACGCTCGTGCCGCTGGCAGCGGCGGCAGCGGCGCAGCTTCTGGTGGTCGGAAACATCGCCGCGGCGTTCGCTTTCCAGCAGAAGCCGCCGGTTGAAACGCTGGTTACGGTACCGGTGGTGGCCGAGATCGAGCAGGTTGAATGCGTTCGTCAGGACCCGGTTCCGTATGAGCAGGTTACATATCAGGTGCCGCTGGATGCGGAACTACAGTCCTACACGGAGAAAATGTGCGACCTCTACGATGTGCCCTTGGAACTGGCTTATGCTGTCATGCAGGTCGAGAGTGGCTTTACCCCGGCGGCGCACAGCTCTACCGGGGATTATGGCTTGATGCAGATAAACAGCATAAACGCCGGGTGGCTCAAAGATGAACTTGGCATAACGGATCTGATGGATTCCCGCCAGAACATTCAGGCTGGGTGCTATATGCTGGGTATGTATCTCAGCGAGTACGAGGGCAATGTGAATTGCGCTCTGATGGCCTATAACCTTGGCACAGCCGGAGCCAAAAAGGCTTGGTCTGCTGGCACATATAGCACAGCCTACACGGACAAGGTGTGGAACGCAATGGTAGGGCTGCTGGAAGGAGAAAGGGATGTTTCATAAGATGGCGCAAATGATTCAGGCGCACACCGAGAGGATGCTGCTGGACGAAGTTTTTGCAACATATCGGGATGTGCAGGATGCTGCCGCCGAAATGGCGCAGGTGCTTCCGTGCCCTCGATGCGGAAAGCAGACCATGAAGATGCGCTTGCACAGCAATGCTCTTTCCCGTCAAGTTCCGGGCATCACGATTTGTGACCGCTGCGGAACCGAAGAAGCACTGGAAGATGCTGTTCACCAGCCGATGGATGTTCGCAAGTGGGCACTGATCGAAACCTACATGAAGGGGGCAAACCTGAAATGAAACGCAAAGAAAGGCATTTGACCGTGATGGGCTGGGTCGTTGTTGGACTGCTGGACACGCTGGCCGGCGTAATTTCCGGTGAGCTTATGGCCTTGTGGCAGCTGCCCAGTACATATCGCTGGCGCGGCTACTGGGCAATCGGCGGGGAGTGGATTCTCATTGTTGGTGCAATCATTATTGCATCCCGCCTGATGCACGAACTGCAGATGCAGGCGCTTTTTGGAGGAAAGAAGAAGAATGACAAGGTGCGCTCGGTGTCACAGGGTCATTACAGATCCAGCGGCAATCGAAGTGGGGTACGGCGCGAAGTGTTACGTCAAGGAGTTCGGAAAACGGCTCCGAGCACCCGCAAAGCCCCGCAGAATCAGGACTGTCACACAGCCTAAAATCACCGCTGAGCGCCAGATTGTGGGGCAGCTCTCGGTGTGGGATATACTCGCCGCACACGAAAAAAGCGCTGACCAGAACGGCCAGCGCGCTACAAATGGATAGAGACCCACACATTCCGTTGGCGCTTGATGCAGGAACATCAAGCCGGAAAATGCAGGTCTCCACCACACACAACCATATTGTAGCACAATCGGTTGATTTTTTCAACAGGTACGAAGCGGCGGTCGGGAGCGTTCCTACTGCCGTTTTTCTATACAGAGAATCAGGAGGTACACATGGAAAAGGAAATTACTACCACCAATCAGACCACGGCGTTGGCAGATAGTCTGATTGTGGTGCAGCAGCTTCCTATCATCAAGGAGCAGCTGCACAGCATCAAGGCACAGGCTCAGGAGTCCGTCAAGGAGGCGCTTTCGCTGGCCTGCACGGAAGAAACCCTCAAAGTTGTCAAGGAGCGCCGGGCGGCGCTGAACCGTGACCGCAAGGATCTGGATGCCCGGCGCATGGCCGTGAAGAAGCAGATCATGCAGCCGTTTGAGGACTTCGACGAGGTTTACAAAGAATGCGTTACGGACGTGTACGGCCCGGCAGATGAAGCGCTGAAGGGCAAAATCACGGACGTAGAAGCCGGACTGAAAGCCGACAAGGAAAAAAAGGTCAAGGATTACTTTGCTGAGATGGTCAAGGCCAGCGGCGTTGAGTGGGTCACCTATGAGGATGTCGGCGTTGCAGTCACGTTGACAGCAAGCCTGAAATCCCTGAAAGCCAAGGTCAAGGAGTATGTGGAAAAGGTTGCGGCTGACGTAGCCTGCATCAACGGCATGGAAAATGCCCCGGAGATCATGGCCGAGTATAAGCTGTGCGGAAGTTTGGCTGTTGCCATTAACAGCGTGAGCCAGCGCAAAGACCGTATTGCCCGGGAAGAAGCCGAGCGCAAGCAGCGTCTGGAAGCCCAGCTTCGGGCACAAGAAGCAGAAAAGGCTGTTCTGGATGTGGCAGAGGAAGAACTGTCTGCGCCTCAGGTCATGGGCACCGAACCGCCCGTTATGGACGAGCAGGAGACTGAGGACTCCCAGAAGGAGAGCACGGAACAGGTCATGAATGCAAAGTTTGCTTTTATGGGACGCACGTTCCAGTGCCGCGGCACTCTGACCCAGCTGCGGGAACTGAAGTCTTTCGTAAATGACAAAGTCGATGAAATTCAGAAGTACATGGATTCCATTGGCATTGAGAATCAGGAGGTAAATAGCAATGGCTAAAGCAATGCAGCCGCAGAAAATGCGCTTTTCGCAGGCGATCCAGACTCCGATGTACAAGAATCTCGTGAATAACACGCTGGGCGATCCGGCGCGCGGCGCTCGCTTCATTGCCAACATCACCAGCGCCGTTGCTGTCAATCCGGCCTTGCAGGAATGCAACCCGGGCACGATTTTGGCAGGTGCCCTTTTGGGCGAAAGCCTGCTCTTGCAGCCTTCGCCCCAGTTGGGTCAGTTCTATCTGGTGCCCTTTAAGTCCAAGGCGAAGCGTGACCGGCAGGGCAATGTGATTGAGCCTGCAAGCGTGAAGGCACAGTTTGTGCTTGGCTACAAAGGCTATATCCAGCTGGCGCTGCGGACTGGTCAATACAAGCGCCTGAATGTGCTGGAGGTCAAGGCCGGGGAACTGAGCGGATGGGATCCGTTTGAAGAACGGTTCCATGAAATGCACTTTATCGAAGATTTTGAAAAGCGTGCAGCAATGCCGACGGTGGGTTACATTGCACACTTCGAGTACATCAACGGCTTTGAGAAAACGCTGTATTGGACAGCGGACCAAATGATGGCTCATGCGGACAAGTACAGTCAGGCGTTCAGCGCAGCAGCATATAAGAAGCTGCTGAACGGCGAAATCCCGCAGGACGAACTGTGGAAGTACTCCAGCTTTTGGTATAAGGATTTTGACGGGATGAGCAAAAAGACAATGCTGCGTCAGCTGATTTCCAAGTGGGGCATCATGACCGCCGAAATGACCACAGCTTATGAGCGGGACGGGCGCGTTATGATGCCGGACAGCACAGGCAGTGGGCTGTTGCCGGAAGCTGCGGAGTATGCAGATGCCGACCAGAGCGAGCAGGAACCGCCTAAAATTGAGCGGACAGCCAAGACGATGGACCTGCCAGAGCCGGAAGCGGATGCCGTTGAGGAAGCCGTTGATTTGGCTGCACTCTGATGGTCAAGTACAACATTATCAGCACCGGCAGCGATGGCAACGCCACGATTCTGGAAGATTTTGTGCTGGTAGACTGCGGCGTGCCGTATAAGGCGTTGGAGCCGTATGTTCCGAAACTGAAGCTTGTGCTTCTGACGCATATCCACTCAGACCACTTCCAGAAGCGAACCATCAAGCGGCTTGCCAGTGAGCGGCCGACACTCCGCTTCGGGTGTTGCCGCTGGCTGGTGCCGCCGCTCATAGCTGCAGGGGTGCCGGAGCGTCAGATTGATGTACTGACCCCGCGAACGTTGTATGGGTACGGCCTGTGCAATGTGATTCCGGTAATGCTAGCCCATAACGTACCCAACTGTGGGTATAAGGTGCATTTTCCGTCTGGCAAGGTGATTTATGCCACTGATACTAACAATTTGGATGGCATTCAGGCAATCGGCTATGACCTTTATCTGATAGAATCGAACTACCGGGATGAAGATATACAAGCCAAAATCCAAGAGAAAAAGGTAGCTGGGCAGTATGCCTACGAACTGCAGGTGCTCAGAAATCACTTGTCAGAAGCGAAATGCAATGACTTTTTGGCACGGAATATGAAAGCAAACAGCGTTTATATTCCGATGCACGTCCATGTGGACAAGGAGAACGCGCATGATTGTGACAGCGAAAATTGAGAAGCTGGAGAACGGAAAGCTCGTCCTGAAACCCGACGTAGACATCAGCCGGTTTCTGGCGCAGAAGCGCCCCCGGCGGGTAGAAGTCCGTCTGGATGATGGGCGAACCATTTCCGCAGACCAGCGCCGCAAGATTTTCGCTATTATCCGAGACATTTCTTTGTGGTCAGGGCAGGAGCCGGAAGAACTTCGGCTTTATCTGGAATGGGATTTCTGCTCCCGCTGCCTGCGGGAGTGGTTCTCTCTCTCGAATTGCGATATGACCACGGCCCGAGAGTTTATTACATATCTGATTCAGTTTTGCTTCCATTGGGGGGTGCCCACAAAGGACAGCCTGCTCACCCAGACGGACGATATTGGCAAGTACCTGTATCTCTGCCTTGAAAATCGCCGGTGTGCAATTTGCAACCAGCCTGCAGAGGTGCACCATGTTGATCGCGTGGGCATGGGGCGAGATAGAGAAGCAATCGTCCATGTCGGGCTGAACGCGATAGCCCTTTGTCGGCGGCACCATGAAGAAGCGCACCGCAGAGAAAAAGCCCTGTTTGCTGATTACCATATCTATGGCATCAAGCTGGATCGGCATCTATGTAAAGTGCTTTCGCTCAATCAAAAACCGAAAGGGGAGGTGGAGCGTGGCGAATGATTACATAAAACTGTGGGTGAAGGATTACAGAGCATTGCTAGAACCGTTCAATGAAGCGGAACGGGGCCGAATTCTATGGGCTATGATGGATTACAAGGAAACTGGTTCAGAACCGAAGTTTCTGGGGAATGAGCGCTTTGTTTGGGCGGCGATAAAAGCCAAAATCGATGCTTCCAATGAAGCATACGAGCGTCAGGCCGCTGCCAATAGGGCAAACGGTGCCAGAGGTGGCAGGCCTCGCAAATCAAAAGAAAATCAGGAAAACCCAGAAAACCGAATGGGTTTTGAAGAATCCACAACTGAGGAAAACCCAGAAAAATCAACCGGACCGCCTGATAACACCCCGGAAAGCTACTGGGTCTGGGCTGGATGCGACAGTATGCTTACGCCCTACATGGCAGCAGAATTTCGGGATTTGCGAGAAACCGGGGTGGAAGACGCTTTGGTGGTTGCTACGCTGGAAGAAGCGATGCGCCACCAAGCGAAGCACCCATGGTGCTATGCTAAGCGCCTGCTCGATCAGGCAGCGGCGCAGCATGTTACAACGTTTGCGGAGTGGGAAAAAACTCACATCAAAAATAAAGGAAATCGGGTTGACCGAGAAACGCCGAGCGGAAACTACATTCTAGGTCTTACTGACAGCCTTGGACGAATAAAGAGAAGACCGTTCAAAAAACAGGATGTTCCGCAGGGCAAAGGGGGCGATTCCAATGGGGAGTGATGTTCGCCATGTCCGGGGTGAAGCACAGAAGGAACTTGTAAAAAAGTTTGAAGTGTTTTCGAGCAATGGTCGGTCACGCTGGCAGGTCTGGAGCGATTGGATCACCATGAGTGCTATTGCGGTGTCCAATGCGACAGATCAGAGCCACTTTGACGAACGCGAGAAGCAGTACTTATCAATCGCAGGAAAATACACGCGGCCGGAAATGGAAGCATTTACGGAAATGCTGGCCTTGTTGGTCGTGGCACTAGAGGACAACCCGGAACAGGACTTCCTTGGCGAGTTGTATATGTGCTTGGGGCTTGGAAACGACCATGCAGGACAATTCTTTACGCCATACCACCTGTGTGAGTTCATGTCCGCAGTAACGACCCCTGCAGAAGAATTCCAGCAGAAAATCGGAGATAGGGGATGGGTTGCGGTCTGTGATCCGACCTGCGGCGCTGGGGCCTTGCTGGTGGCGTTTGCAAACGAATGCAGAAAGAAAGGCATCAATTATCAGACGGATGTGCTGTTTGTGGCGCAGGACATTGACTACATCGTGGGCATGATGTGCTATCTGCAAATGAGTCTGCTTGGAATGCCGGGGTATGTCGTCATCGGTGATACGCTTGCAAGCCCGTCTGTGTCTTATGACAAAAGGGGGCTGCTTCCAGTTGACAAAGGGAACGTCTGGTATACGCCGATGCTCAGGATCCCGGTTTGGCAATATCGAATCTTTATGGCGCAGATGGAACTGGTCACTCAACCGATAAGGAAAGAGCGTGTTGCAGATGCGCCAAAATCCGAACCACAAAAATCCCCTGAAGCCCCTAAAAAACTTGAGAAACCAAAGAACACGGAAAAGCCAAAAGCCGCTAAAAAGCCGCAAAGAGCGCCGGAACAGGAACCGGTGTTCTCCGAGGGCAAGGGTGGGCAACTTAGCTTTTTCTGATAGGAGGACAATATGGATTCCACCACACACACCACAACCACAGTTGAGTTCGTCGATTGGCGAGCCAAAGCAAAAAAGAAGCTGGAAGATGAGGACAAGCTGTTCAAAGGCGGACGTGCCGCCAAAAGCGTGCAGAGTTACGTTTTGAGGACGCTGCTCAGCTTCGTAGACCAGGAGCCGCGGTTCGCAGAGGTGGTCTGCAACACGCAACGCACGTTTTCCGAGTGCTGCGCGGCCGTTGTTCATAACGCGGGGGAGGTCTTGTCCGACCTTGAAGCATACCGCCGGGCCGTGCAGTTCTACTTCCCGAATGCAGAAATCTCGTTCACTATGGGTGTCAAACTGACCGGCGCACCTCCGACAGAAGCCGAGATGCAGGCTCCGGCAACCATCAAGCCGGAAACCGCGTCCCCCAATGTGCCGAAACAGCCGGCTCCTGCACAGGAACCCAAGACCGAAAAGAAACCGGAAGAAAAGCCGGCACCCAAAAAGCCGAAGAAGAAAGCGGAAAAGCCTGCGGAAGATGATATGCAGCTTTCTTTGGAAGGGTGGTTCTGATGATTCTGGGGTTCAAGGGCTTCAAGCCCGGCCTGATCGCAACGCTGGGCGAGGGAAAGTATCAATACCAGCCCGGAGAAATGAACCGGACAGGAAAGGCAAAATGTGCCAGTACAGGCTTTCATTACTGCCTTGATCCGCTGGACTGTCTGACGTGGTACGCATGGGATGGCAAGAACGAGTTCTGGGCTATTGCGGCAGGCGGGGACATTGACGAGGACGATTACAAGACCCGGAGCAGTTGCACGGAAATCGTTCCTCTGCGCAGACTGTCAGAGGATGAATTTCTCTTGATGCATGCCCAGTACGTTTTTGACCACCCTACGGAATCTTTTGAGGACGAGGAAAAGGGGCCGTTTCATATTGCGTATGGCAAAAATAAATCCATGTCCGGTCAAAAAGGGGATTGGCTCTGTTTTATCGACAGGGAATCGGCAGTAGCGGTGATCGGTCAGATTGACGGGGAAAGAGTTTTCCCGGAAGAAAAATACACGGTGGAACGATTGGAGAGTGCGCTGAATGAAAAAGGCTGAAGAATTGGTGTTGTACACGCCGAAACCGGTGCGGCCAAATCTGGATGCCCGTCTATGCGTGTCGGTTGCTGAGGGGAAAGGCCAAGGACGGTACATCAAGGGCAAAACCCTGACGGTAGCAGTCTGGGATAAGTGCAAGAATCCCGTGGCCACATGGCGGTTCTGCGGTGATTACTGGATTGGCGAATTGCGCAAGAAACCTGAAAATAACTTCAAGAAAGACTTTAGCCCGAAAGGAATCTGGGAAAAGGCGGGTAAAGTCCTCTTCTGGGCAGATGTTTCAGCAACGAGCGAAGATTCCAAACGCCTGCATGACTATTTTAACGACTACCGGGAAAATCTGATGGCTGTTGTGGATGGCGCACTTACAGCGCGTGCACGCAAGCGGCTGGACAAGCGAAACGCCCAGCAGGCCGAGGAAACTGAAAAGTGGTTCAGAAAAGTGCCGGAACCTGCCGAAGTTGACCTGAAAAAACAGATTTTGACCGAGTGCTACGATGCGGTGTATCTCTGGGCAACCAACACAAAGAAACTCGTTGTGACGCCCGGCGGCGTTGGCAAGTACATTCCCGCTCAGCAGATCCGGTGTGACAGCTGCGGAGGTGAATACACCCTCACGGATAGGAAACTCAAACATAAGAGTTCCGAAATCTGCAAGTGCTGCGGGAAGAAGATGACTGTGCGCGGCACGCAGTATTCCTCCAAGCGCCTGTGTGCAAAGCGTACTTTCGTCTGGAGCAAAAAGCAGGGCACCGGAGTCTGGCTCCGAAAATATGCAGTGTACTTTGGTTTCGCCAACCACAAAGCAAAAATGAATATTTACGCCGAGGGAATCTGGTGGACTGACGGAAAAGAAATTCTGCGCTGGGAAAAACGGTGGCAGAACCATTATACGGAACAAAAGTACGTTATGTGCCAGAACTCAAGATTGAGCGCGGCTCTGCTTGCGCCCGGCGGCTATATGCAGCCTACGATTATTGCTGACTACGGGGAGAAGGTGGAGCGTGACCTGCACGGCGTAATGCACACCGAATGGCTGCGGGAGTTGGATAAAGACCTCAACTTTTATTGGGAAATCATTTTCTGGGAAGCTACACTGAAATATCCGATGGCTGAAAGCCTGATGAAGACAGGCTGGCTTGATGCTATGACCGATATTCTGGACGGAACAAAGACGGCTGGATGCATCAAGCTGAGCTCCAAAACCTATTACGGGGTGTTTGGCGGCTTGAACCGTCAGGAACTGAATGCCGTAGTTGCTCAAGGACAGAAAAAGTCATTCGAGCGCGTAAAGTGGGCGGCGACATGGAAAAAGGCGGGACTGCCCATTGATTGCAAGCATCTTGCCATGACCGAACAGATTCAGGATGTCATGGGAATGTGCGATACCTTGCAGAAATACGGCATGACACGCAGCTTGAAGTACCTTCGCCAGCAGACTAGGCGCGTTACCGGGAAATACGATGGGCACATTGTTCTCAGAGTTGCACAGGATTGGTCGGACTACTTGGATATGGCCGAGAAATCGGGTATGAATATGCAGCTTGAAAGCGTAATGTTCCCGCTTGACCTGAAACGCCGGCATGATGATCTCGTGCTGGAGCGTAATAAACAGCACCGGATGGAAGCCATGAAAGGCACGCAACACTCTATCAGAAGGGAAGCGGAACAGCTGGAAAAGCAGTTCCATATCGAAAACATCTACAAGAAGATCCGTAAAATCTATGAGTACGATGGAGCGGAGTACATTATCCGGGTGCCGGAGGGCGCAAAGGATATTTTGCAGGAGAGTAAGTTCCTTGACCACTGCATCCAGCGCGGAACCAGATACTTTGAGCGTATTTCTGTTCGGGAAAGCTACATTTTCTTCCTGCGAAAGAAGTCTGACCCCAATACGCCGTGGTACACCTTGGAGGTGGAGCCGGGCGGTACAGTTCGGCAGAAACGCAGTTATAGCAACGACCAGTATGCAGATCTGGAAGATGCCAAGCCGTTCATCGAGGAATGGCAGCAAGTGGTGCAAGGCCGAATGACAGCATCGGAAATTTCTTTTGCAAAGCAGTCCAAAGAAATCCGTGCACAGGAGTTTGCAGAGTTAAAGGAAAACGGAAACATTATTCGCACAGGCGCGAATACCGGTAAGTTGCTGGTTGACGAGCTGATGCACGACCTGATGGAGGTAGAAAAGCGTGTTGGCTAAAATCGAACTTTCCCTTGCGCCGTCTAAGGCAAAAGGACTCTCGGAAGATGAACGCTTAGAGTTGGGACGGTTGCTCCTGAAAGCGGGGTATCGGGTTGACATCGTGCGCCGCCGTCCAAACGCCAACCCGGGCACCCAGTACGAGTACTATATGATTCTGGACAAGGGGGATAGCAATGCCTGATACCCGCAAAGGACACAACCCCAGCGGTGCGCCGGATCCCACCCGGGCGCGTGCTGAAAATAACATCCAGAAGGACGAGAAACGGGTGCATGATCTTATTCACGTTCTGCGGTATGTGGCAGATGCCGCAGGGTTTGAGATTGCAGAGCGCATTGTCCTGATCGACAGCCAGTCGGGGAGGATCTATCGGTGAACAGAACAAAAAACGAATTAGCGGATTACGCATGGAATCCTGTGACAGGATGTCTGAAAGACTGCCGATATTGCTACGCAAAAAAGAGCGCTTTACGCTTTGCCAGCGACTGGAGACGAAATCTTGCAGAACGTCCGAAGGTTCAGCAGGTCGGAGCGAACCTCTTTGCGCTGGACGCTCCATGGGAAGCCACGAATAACCGCTTTCTGAACAACCCAACCGGATTTATGCCCACGATACATAAGTATCGCATGGATTGGCCACAAAAGGTCAAGGTGGGCTCAACCATCATGGTATGCACGGACGGTGACCTGTTTGGACCGTGGGTGCCGGAAGATTGGATTCTTCAGGTATTCGCTGCGGCCGAAATGGCACCCCAGCACCAGTACATTTTCTTGACGCAGTACCCGGTGAGATATCAGAACCTTGCAAACCATGGGGTACTTCCACAGAAAGACAATTTCTGGTACGGCTCTACCGCAACGGTCAAAGAGGACAGCGTGTGGGCAAACGAAAAGTATAACACGTTCGTAGCCATAGAGCCGCTTCTCGGACCGTTTGAAGGCGATGCAACAAAAACGCTCCGAAAGCTGAAATGGGCAGTTATTGGAGCGGAGACAGGCCAAAATGCCGGAAAGGTTATTCCAAAGGCTGGATGGATACAGGATATTCTGACATCGGCAGATGCAGCTGGAACGCCGGTGTTCATGCGAAGCAGCATGGAAAACGTGGTTGGCGTTCAGAGTATGCGGCGAGAGAAGCCGCAGCCCCTCCTTCAGAGAATTCCATCTGATGTGCAGAAAAGTCGTTTGTGGGAGCACTGCACGGTCTGTGGCAAATACCAGCCCATGAAAGAAATGTACGCCCTGCTCCTGCGCAGAAAGCGTGGTGATAACCCGGAGCGGGTGGCTTATATGTGCCCTGAATGCTATGTGAAATTCAGCATGAAGCACTTTGAGAAAGGAGAAAAGGAAGATGAAGTTTGAGCGAAGCGAACTTGGAGCGCTGTTTTCCAAGTTGCGCACGGCGGTGCCGGAGGTTCGGGCGGTGGGCACCGATGATGCAGGAATCCTGTTGAGCGGCTCCAATGCATACGCCACCAATCTGGAACTGAGCGTCCGTGCTGGTCTGTCCAAGCCGGTTGAGCAGGATGTGGTGGTTCCACCGCGCGGTGTTGATTTTATCAGCGGCACGGTAGCACCGGAAATCAGCATCGAGGCCGGTAAAGGAATCCTTACCGTGAAATCCGGCACGGCCAGGGCACGCCTGAACACAACGCCGGCAGAGAACTACCCGGAGTTTTCTGGCCCGGGCAATGATGCAAAGCGGTGTATCGTGGGGGCCAACGATTTAAGCTGGGCAATCTCCAAAGTCCTCTATGCGGTGTCGAAGGACGAAAAACACCCTGCGCACCGTGGCCTGTGCTTCTCTCGGAAAGGCGAGGATGTGCTGGAAATCTGTGCGCTGGATGGATACCGGATGGCGATTGCCAGAATCAATTGCACAGCTGATGGTGATTTTCGCTTTACGCTTCCTGCGGCCACGGCAAAGGCAGTTGATACGCTTTCTATGGATGGTAGCGTGGAAATTGTGCGTGACCGGAAAAAGGCTGTTTTCAGTGACAGCAATTTCGAGGTGAAGTCCCGCCTGATTGCGGAGCCGTTTCTGGACTATGGTAAGGTTGTGGCCCAGAGAAATGAAGGAACCCGAATTGCGCTTGACAGAAAAGAACTGCTGGGCGTTCTGGGTCGCGTCAAGCTGGCCCGGTCTGCAGACGCAAAAGAAAAGAGCGTTCTGGTAATGGACCTGGAGCCCGGCGGCACCGGCAGAGCATCAATGCGCAGCACGATCGCGCAAATGAATGAGGAGTTTTCCTTTAGCGGAAAGTTGGAAGACCCCTTGCGAATCGGCTTCAACCTTGAATTTCTGAGCGAGGCCTTGAAGTCGATGGAAGAGGACGAAGTCAGCGCATGGGTAGTTGGGCCGCTGTCCCCTGTAAAGCTGATTGAACCGCAGTATGAAGCGCTGGTGCTTCCCGTTAAGGTAAGGGGTGAAGCATGATGCAGGATAGAACTTTTCGCGGGCAGTCTGCAGATGGCGTTTGGCATGAAGGATTCCTGATTCGCTCCCCAGGTGTGAAAAACAGTCGCCCGGGCGAGGGCTGGTACATCAACTCCGAGCAAGAGCCGGCATACGCCCATCTGGTCAAGCCTTTTACAATCGGCATGAGCACTGGCGTAAAGGACATGGAAGGAACGATGGTCTTTGAGGGCGACATCATCAAAACCACCGGCTCCAACGAGCGGATTTTCTCTGTGGAGTTTGGTGAGTACATTGCCTATGGCGTGGGCCATATCGGGTTCTACGCAAAGATTGCCGGCAAGAACTCACGCGACTACAACCCGTGCTGTCTTCGGGCGTTGCTCTACATTGGAAAAGTGGTTGGAAACATGAGCGACACGCCATACCTGATGAAAGAAGCTGGAGAGGAGCAGAAAAAATGAAATGGACTGAAACAATTACCCCGAAACAGGCAGCTGAAGAGCTGGGAGTACCTTATCACGGCTGGATGAGGGAGATGGATCGGGCATGGATCAGCGAAGACCAGAAGTACAGCGTGATGTCTCGTTTGCTCCGCACGGAATGGGGCAAGGTCGAACACGTCACGATTACGGCGGCAGAGGGCGTTGGCCGGAGTGACGGCAGCGGGGATATCCCGTGGGCCGTCAAGATGGAAATTAAAAACGACCTGTTCGGCGAGAAGCGAGTTGCCGTCGAAGTGTTCCCAACGCAGGACCGGCTGGTGGACGTCTGCGACTGCTATCACCTCTGGGTGTTTGAGAAAGGTTTCCAGCTTCCGTTCGGCATCCACCCGCGCGATAAGAAAACGATGACGGTCAATCGCGGCAGTACCAGATTCGGGCCATTGACGGCGCAGGACGCGAACACAGCATCAAAGAGCTGCTGGAAGAGAATGGTGCGGCGGACGTTCCTAAACAGGCATATGCACAGGCTATGGCCGGGTATATGATGAAAAATCTTCTGGGAGGGTGATGCAAAATGTGGCTTTGGATTGTGCTGGTGGTTCTGGCGGTGATGGCTGCACTTCTGATTTATGCGGCGTGCTGCGTGGATGGTGATATAGACCGCCAGAGCGAAGCGCACCCGCCGAAACCAGAGAAAGGACGAGACGATGGCAAAGTATGAGATGCTTATCACTGCATCCGGGAAACGTGGCTCTGCACTCCTGCCGTGCGTTGTTGTCGATGAAAAGGGCATTAAGCGTGCTGCTGTACGGGCTAAGGCGATGGCCAGAGCTTGCTACCCGGAGTATGAAAAATTCAATGTGGTGAAGATGAAGGTGATTTCTAATGGGTGAAAGAGGTCTGATGGACAGCGTAAATGACGTGGTCAAGGCTGCGTTTGAGCTGTACGCGGCTGATGGCAAAAAACTGAACGATGGCGATAGTTTCACTGTGAAACTCAATAACGGCGCACTCACCATCTCGGTAAAGAACAAGACGTTAAACGTAGAACTTGAGCCGGATAGGGATGCCGCAGGAGATACGCCGTATGAACTGGATATGACGCTCGGCATTTATGAGGAGGAAAACGATGGATAAGAAGAAAATCCCCTATGCGGTTCGGGTTTCAGCTGCATTGCTGGCAGGAAAGACGGATGAAGCGTTCAACGTCATTGGTGAAGCGCTCACCGATATTGTTGGTAAAATTAGCAAAGTTTCCCAGGACTACTGCTACATTGATCTTCCCTTTGTAATTGCAGCCCTACGAGTTACCGCCAATGCCTTTGAGAGCACTATTGACGATAAAGGCAAAGAACTGGCTCGCACAGTGTATGAGAGAACCGATGGCGTTGTTATCAATGCTGCAGAGCTAATGAAACAGGTAAGGGAGGGCGGCAACGATGACCGAGAAAAGGCCGATTGATGCTAATGACCTGATGGCGAGGTTCTTCCGCAAGGAATGCTTGATGCAGGGACACAGTGCTGCGGCCAGCGCGGCTTATAAAGACGCTCAGAAAACAGTGGCGGCTGCGTCCACGGTAAGCCTGTGGCCGGAATGGCGAAATCCCGAAGCAAATCCCCCGAAAGTCGAAGAGGATGTGCTGATTCTGTTTGAAACCGCCTGCGGTGGATATGGGATTACGACGGCTCACTACGAAGATGGCACAGTCTTGTCCGAAAAGAGCGCTTTCTACTGGGAAGAAATTTTCGAGTGGGGAACCTACGATGAAGAAAGCGATGATTACTTTATCCCTAAAGGCTGGTGGGAATATCGTTATTTCAACCCGGATGACGTTTACAATAACCGTGTTGATTCTCCTGTGGTTGGGTGGATGCCTTTGCCACCGAAGGAGGTAGTGAAAAAATGAGAACGCTTAACGCTGACCAGCTGAAAGCTGTGCTGAGCATGGAAAGTTCACTGGGACATATTCACACGCTGGCAGATGTCGAAAATACGATTGACTTTCTTGCCAAAGAAGAGCCGGAAGCCGCGGGCAGTGTAGAAAAATTCAATATTTTCGATACCCCGTGGGCTGGAAAAATTCGGGCGGCATTCCCGCAGTCGTTTGTGAATATGCAAAACGAACTCATTTTCAGCCAGAGAACCAATTCCTATTTCAGACTGGAAGATGTAACCGATGAAAACCAACTGAAAGCAAAAATTCTGGAGTGGCTTACACGCACCGCAATCAAGGGCATTTCCCCGAAGGAAAGAAAACTTCACTTTGAGGGCATCAACAAACTGCTGGGCACGAACTTTACGACGCAGGAAATGACGGATATCTATACTTACCTCGGAAATGGAATCAAACATGATCTCTGCGTGAAGTTTGTGGAAAGCGGCTATAATATGACGATGATTCAAAAAGAAGGGTGAGCAAATGGATAAGCAAAAGATTAAGAGTGTTCCGAGGCTGACGACCGACAACCCGGGGAACAATTTTCAGACTGCCCTCAACTTTACTGACGTCAGCGAGGACGGCTGGGTATGGCTGCGGCAACCTGAAATAGCGCTGACCGAGTACGCGCGGCAGCTCGTCAAGGGCCATGGCAGCAGCATCGATTTGAACTGCAACGATATGGAACTCTCCGAAAGCCTGACCGATCACCTCTTCGACGACCCGAAGCAGAGCATTGACGGACTGATCGCAGAGCACTACACGATCTTGTGGGCTTATGCGACCCTGCGGGAAAAGCTCAAATGGTACGAGGATGCAGGCATCCCGGCCATTCCTGATTATGGCCTGAATACCATCCGGCGGGCGATCAATCGGTACGGCACCGCCCCTCAGCTCCAGATGGCGATCAAGGAAATGTCAGAGCTCACGAAGGCGATCTGCAATCTCCAGCGGGCCGTAACCTTCAACTACCGCAACGGTGCGAAGATCAAGGTCGCCCACGAGAGCGTCAGGGAAGAAATCGCGGATGTTTACATCATGCTGGCGCAGCTCGTTGAGATCGTCGGCAAGCCTGAAGAGGTACAGCAGATCGTGCTCGAAAAGCTCGAACAGCTCAAAGGCGACCTGGATGGCGGGGAGGTGCAAAGTGAGTAAAGCTGTTTTACTGAGTATCCGGCCAAACTGGTGCAAGATGATCTGGGCAGGAATGAAGGAAGTCGAGGTGCGCAAGACTCGCCCGACACTGGAAACACCGTTCAAGGCGTACATCTACTGCACCGGTCACGATGGCTGGGTTATGAAGTCGCCCAAGGCTGGCGTGCAGAAAATGGACAGCAGAGTGATCGGCGAGTTCACCTGCGACAAAATCGACAAGCTTGTCCACGTCGGAACGATGATGGACATAAACATTTTGACATCGGACGGGTGGTATAAACCGGCAGATGCACTGCTTCAAGCCGCCTGCCTGACCGAAGAAACCGTTAAAAAATATCTGCAAGGTTGTAATGGCTACGGCTGGCACATCTCTGACCTGAAGATTTATGACAAGCCCAGAGACCTTGATGAATTTTCAAGATTTGGTTTTTTGAGAATGGGCAGATCAAATTGTGTTTGCGGAAATTGGCGTTGTGAAAACTATGAACCGTCTTATCACTACATGGTTCCACCGACTTGCAAAATCGACGGATGTTCCATTTGCCGCCCGCCTCAAAGCTGGTGCTATGTGGAGGATGCAGAATGTACGTCATGAATAAAAAATGGGACTCCATCACGAACATTGCCCAGTGCACCAGCGTGTATGTGAGTCCTGAGCATGAAATAAAGGCGGTACCCACTGGAGGCGGAAATGTCTATCGTCTGGGGCAGTATGAAACAGCGGAAATCGCCCGTGCTGTCCTGAATGACCTGTATATGCACATTCCGACTGGCTGCATCTACCAGATGCCGAATGACCAACGAGCACGGGTGCTGGTCCGCGGCATGAGCGATGAACGGCCTGAAAAGTTTGCTGGGAACGGCAAGAAGCCGGTGCGTAGGGGAGGATCCTGATGGCAAAGAAACATCATTGGGGTCGAAAAGACAGGCCGCAGAGGGTATGTAATCCTGATACTTGCCCCAATTGTATGTACGTCGGAGAGGGTGACAGCTGGTGCGACAAAATCGGAGAAATCGTTCTTTCTGACTGGGAGCCTACAGAGTATTACATGGGGTGCTGCAAGAAAGGAAAAGAAAAGTGACCGCATTAGAGATTTTCAAAACTATTTTGAAGTGGCTTCAGATTATGGCAGTGAGCTATGCAACTGGGGTGCTCATTGCGTCTGAAATTCCTAAAAGAAAAGCACCACTATGTGACAAGTGTGCCCATCTGCGCTTTAAAAGGGCAAAAAACGATGTGTGCTGCAGATATGTCTGCAATTTTTGGGATCTGCCACCCTTTGACGATCCCCCAGAGTTTTGCAATAGATTTGAGGAGAAAAAATGAAAGAACACGTTGAACCTAAGAGCAAGGAATGCCCGTTCTGCGGCGCATCTACCTATGAAGTTATGAGTGGTACGGGCGTGAAATGTATTCGGTGCACCAATAAGAGAACTTGCGGTGCCATCGTCAGTTTCAGCAACAAAGACTGTAATGAACGCGGTGTTTCGCCGGTGGTGTACTTCAATCGGCGGGCAGGAAAGGAGTGAATAAGGGTGCCGTACTATGAGGTCGCAATCGAAGCAAGAAAAAATGATACGGCAGAAAAATGTATGTTTTCTGCATGGATTCGTGGAGAAAACACTCCGAAAGCCGTAGAAGAAGCCTTGCAGAAAGTAGCTTATGAACACCCCAATTTTGGAATGCTGCGCCCGGTATGCGTAGAAGAGCAAAAACTGGTAGCAGCGTATTGGCAGGGAACATCGGCACCTCGCCGGCAGTGGAAAATAGTTCATAAGTACAAAGTGGAATATAGATCCCCAGTGAGTAATAGGGAACTGCTCAAAAAATCTTATGTGTGGGCAGTATCCGCAGAAGAAGCTGTGGGCTATGCAAAAGAGAACGTTGGAATTTCGGGACTTATAGTGAATGCGGAGGAATCTAATGAATCTGATTCGTGAAATTTTCTTTAGTCCGATGGTCGTGGATGCGGCCGGAATTATCCTGATCGTGGCCGCATTGCCCATGGCGGGCTGGTCCTGGGCTGTGAATCACATGGCGGGCCCGAAGGTCAAAAATGCAAAGGAGGGCACATGAAAGCACATCTGGCGTTCCTGTGCAATGGCCGGTGTCAGTGGTGCAAAAGCCGTTGGGACTGCGGCAAAGCGAGAAGATTCCTAGCAAAAATTTTCGGGTGCAAAGATTGGAGATGGCAAAACAGATGAAGAACATTCGCCAGCAGCGGGCTGATGAACGGGATAAAGCGGCGCAGATCTTCACTTGGTGTATGGTGGTGGCTATGCACCAGGAAGAGGGCATTGGAGCCACACGCTTGGAGCGGGCCTGTAATGAGATGCACGAGTTTCAGCAGCGGTATAGGACAAAAATCCTGACCGAGAACCGCAAGAGTGCAACGGATGCCATGCGAGAGGACTTGAAAGGCATCTGTGATTTTGAGGTCCGGCTTCCGCAGACCAAGGCTCCGCGCAACCGCAGGGAAGAGCAGCTCCGCATGGCCCAGAACGAGGGCGCAGAGATCGCCTGGCTGGTTATGGCGGCAACAACGCACCTGACCTTCGGCTTCGGCAAGGAACGGCTTGCCCGCTTGAAGCAGGAAACGCTGGATAACTACCGGCAGTACATCGGATGGGTAGAGCAGGACGGTGAAGCCTATGCAATGGAACTGCTTCGCCGCTGTTCGGAACAGGCTTTGCAGGAAGAACTCAAAATCAACGATATGCGGGAAAGCAAAGATCATATCCTGCCCGGCGGCTCCGCAGAAGCCCAGAGGGCAGATATGCTGCGGGCGATGGAAGCTGTATCGGCTAAGATGGCTGCGGAGCGCGGCATTACCCGTCAGCCGCTGGCCGTTTTGAGCCAGAACGAGATCTCCCGCCGCATGAAAGCCATTTGAGCAAACAAAAAGAGGACTGCTTGCGCAATCCCCCGAGAAAAGCAACTCTATTATACCTAAATTGATGGATTTTGGCAACGTAGAACAGGAGGATGCGCAAAATGACTATCCCGGAAGATGTGATGACGTTCATCGAAGAAACTGCCCGCAAAGCTGCCCGCGAGGGTGCAAAGGAAGTTGTGGCCGAGCAGGCCCGTAAAGCCGCAGGCCGGTGTGACCGCCGGTTGCGGAACACGAAGTTGCTCCTGAAGAACTACCGGATGTTCAAAAAACATTGCACGGGTGCGGTCTATACGGACGAGGCTGGCGAACATGATGGTCAGGAGGAAGAAACCGCACTGGAACTGCTGGACATGATGCTCCAGCGGAACAATGCCATTACGGTTGAATCCATCCGCAACAGCTGCCGGCGCACTAAAATCATGATTCGCCATATCGATGCAATGCTTGGCTTGTACGAAACCTACTGCGCCCAGAGCGACAATGAAGCTCTGAAGCGGGGCCTGCGCATCATCAAGGCCATGTACATTGACGAGACCACCAAGCCTGTGGAGCAGATTGCGGCGCAGGAAAACGTGAGCGCCCGGCAGGTTTACCGTGACCATGATGCAGCGGTGGATAAAATCTCGATGCTGATGTTTGGGATCGACGCCCTGGAAATGTCTTAGTCCGATGTCAAAAAGATGTCATGGACGTGTCACAGCAAAAGTGGTACAATAATACCGTAAAATTCTAATCATAGCGCATTGCCCGCCCGGTTTCGCCACCGGGCGGGTATTTTTATGCCCGGAAAGGAGGAAAGATACCGCCGCTCCCCAATTTGTCCCGCCACGCCAGCGGGGAAAGCAAAGAAGGGAGAAAAGATGAATCAGCAAGTAGTGTATCAGGATATTTCACAGATCCATCCCTATGAAAATAACCCCAGAAACAACGAAGCTGCCATTGAGCCGGTGGCCCAGAGCATCAAAGAGTTTGGCTTCCGGGTGCCCATCTTGATTGATGGGAAAGGAACCATCATTGCCGGACACACCCGCTATGAGGCCGCAAAAAGGCTGGGCATGGACAAAGTGCCCTGCATCCGGGTCGATGACCTGACGGATGCGCAGATTAAGGCCTACCGCATTGCAGACAACAAGGTGGCAGAGGCATCCTCTTGGAATGATGATGTGCTCCGCGCCGAAATGGATGCATTGCAGGCGCTGGATGTAGATCTGAGCAGCACTGGCTTCAGCGAAGTGGAACTTGATGGTCTGCTCCGGGATGTGGACGATTCTGATTTTGAGGAGTTTTTCACGGAGCCTGCCCAACAGCCGCCCAAAGCGACCGATACAGGCCCGGACCCCGAAAGCCAGCAATCTGGACAGCCTGCACCTTTTCAGCCCGCTACGGCGCAACAGAGCGGCTCTAAGCTTATCCAGTGCCCGCACTGCGGAGAATGGTTTGAAACATGAGGCTGTGTTTGGCGGGAACATTCCCGTCAGAGAAAATCGTGCGGGAAAACAGGCCGGAGTACGTTCTGGAGAGCTTTTTCTATATCAAGCCGTGGCAGGTCGAGGAAATGCCGAAGTGGAAGATGTTCCTGCTCGACAGCGGGGCATTCACGTTTATGCACGGGGTAGAGGCTTCATCAAAGCCGGTAGACTGGGACGGGTACCTAAGCAGGTATATCGACTTCATCAACCGCCACGATGTGCAGCACTTCTTCGAGTTGGATGTAGATATCATCGTAGGCTATGATGCAGTAAAGCGCATGAGGGCCCGCCTTGAAGCTGAAACAGGCAAGCAGAGCATTCCTGTCTGGCACCGTTCCCGCGGTCTTGACGAATTCAAGCGCCTGTGTAGGGATTATCCCTATATTGGTATCGGCGGCTTCGCAATCAAGCACATTCAGCCCAGCGAGTACGGCTACATCAAACGGCTGGTGCAGTATGCGAACGCCTGCGGGGTGCGGGTGCACGGCCTGGGCTACACCAAAAAGGATGCAGTTGACTTTGGCTTTTATAGCGTGGACAGCACCACATGGACTACACAGGTCAATTTTGGCGGCTTGTCCTACTTCAACGGCTCAGAAATGGTTGTGGTCAGGCCCCCGAAGGGCATGATAGGCACAGACTACCGGATTCGCCGAGAATATGCGCTGAAAGAGTGGATCAAATACCAGAAGTACCTTGATACGAAAGGAAAATGGCGTGGATAAAGATATCGTATACCGCGTTGAGGATGGCATGGACAGGAAAAAAATTCTCTGCACTACCTACCAGATGCGGAATTTTTATATGCAGTTCAGAGACGGTTTCTTCACCAATCTGGACGTAATGAACTATATCCAGCACCTTGCCGCCGCCCACATGGCGAAGAAAGGCATGAACGTGCTGGATGTGTGCTGCGGCCGCTCTCTGATGCTCCCGCTGCTGCGCTACTACGCAAAGGATATTGCATCCTATACCGGCGTAGATATCAGCAAAGCGAACATCAAAGAGGCTATGCGCGGCGCAACCGCAAAGAACCTTGAACCTAAAGATCTGACTTCCTACTACCCGTTCCGGGTGGGTTGGAAGCTGGGCAACGTTGCTGAGATGTCGAAAGTCATCCCGGCGGGATTTGCCGATTTTGTGATTTACACCTCTGCCATTGAGCATATGCACCCTACGGACGGCGCAAAAAGCCTTGCAGAATGCTACAAGGTGATGAAGCCGGGTGCAAAGATGTTTCTCTCCTGTCCGAACACCCCGGGCAATGGGTATCAGACCCAGTACCGCGCTCATGTCTACGAGTGGGGCTACGATGAACTGAAAGCCAAGCTGGCCGAAATCGGATTCAGCATTGTGCAGGAGGTTGGACTGGTCACCAGCGTCCGAGAGATGGACGAGTTCTATTCCAAGCAGGAACCGGCGTTGCGGGACTTTTACTCCCGGATGAAAGCCTATGTCCCGTCTGCATTCCTTACAGCCTTTATGGCAATTCCGTTCCCGCGTGAAGCAAAAGAACTCCTGTTCATCGTTCAGAAGCCGAAAGGAGAGGAAAACAATGGCTAAGTTTGAAAATCGCTACGGCGTGCGTAAAATCGTCTATAAGCAGAAATGCCGGTGCTTCTGCCCCATCGGAAAGACAGACTACACCAATGAATTTACTGTGACCATGGAGCCGGCAGAGATTATTCCGGACTACTGCGAAATCGATAAGTTCATCCGTGAATGTCTGGAAGGTGAAAATCTCGTCATCGAGGAAGCAGCCAGCAAGCTGAAGAAGAAGCTTGTTGAGGATGTGCACCCCAGCTGGATCATGGTCGAATCTGCGGTGAACGACGCATCCCACGGCAATGTGGTCGTTATGGTATGAGGGGGCATGGAATATGAGAAACACCAAAGCCCTATGCCAGACCGCAGTTGTCGCGGCTCTATATGTCGCATTAACCACCCTGAACCCGCTGTCATGGGGAGTCGTCCAGTTCCGGGTGGCTAATATGCTGTGCGCTCTCCCGTTCAAGGATAAGCGGTACGCCCCGGCGGTTCTGCTGGGGATTGCAATCGCAAATGCAACGAGTCCTTTCGGCCCGGTCGATGTGCTCTTTGGCCTGCTGGCTGAGGGGACTGCATACGCACTGGTGGTCTGGGGGCCGTGGAAAAGGCTGGGGATTCTGTGGAAAGCAGTCATCCTCTCCCTGTCCGTAGCTCTGTTCATCGGCGTGGAACTGTCTGTGATGGTCGGCGCACCGTTCTGGTTAACAAGCACTGGCCTGTTCGTTGGCACATTCCTGGCCGTGGAACTGGGAAACTTGATGATCTCCAAAACCGCTCTTGCAAAGGTTGTGTGAGAGGGGATGCGGCGCCGGCTCTGCAAAGGGTCGGCGCTTTTTCTTTGGAACAACACAACAGCCCGGGTAGATACCGGGACAGAAAATGAAGAAGGATAGTGGTGGCGATGTAGATGGAAACGCGAGATAAGGCGTTCACCCTTTATAAGAAAGGGATGGGATGCACCGAAATCGCAAAGAAGCTGGGCGTATCGCTGAACACTGTGAAATCGTGGAAGAAACGCTATTGGGATGTACAAAAGGGTGCACCCAAGAAACGCACCCCGCCGCACCCCAAGGGTGCATCTTCCAAGTGCACCCAGAAAGCCCCGCAGGATGGCAAGACAAAGTCGGGCGCACCGCTGGGTAATGTCAATGCAGTTGGCAACCATGGAGGCGCGCCGCCGGGTAACCAGAATGCCTTGAAACACGGTGGCTGGTCTGCGGTGATGTTTGGTTCTTTTTCAGAGGAAAACCAAAAAGCCATTCAGGACTGCACGAAGGACGTTGATGCGGAAGACCTGTTGATACAAGAGCTCCAACTGCTGACCGCCCGGGAAGCTTTTCTGCTTCAACGCATTTCCGCTGTTCAAGAGAAGAAACAGCACATTCAATCGGTGCATACCTCTAAGTCTGGCAGATCGTTTACTCGCTTGGACGAGGACAAGGAAAAAGAAGCCCGCGACAAGGAGGTTTACATTGAGCGGATAGATGCCAAAGTCGATCGGGAAGAAAGGCTCCCCGGCACCACCGTGGAAACATCAACCACCGTCGAATCAAGCTACCTTATCGTGGAACGCTTAGAGCGGCTATTGACCGATGTACAGCGCCAGAAGTCCAAGGTGATACAACAGCTTGCCGACCTACGCAGAATGAGCAACAGTGGCAAGAATGAGCTGGTAGACGATTGGGTTGCGGCGGTCGAGGCGGCAGACACGGAAGCGGAGGATGCGGACGATGGCACTGAGACAACGTGAAGTCTTTGCCAAGCGGATCCCGCTGTACCGTAAAGACCCTTGCTTGTTCTTCAAAGAGGTCACTGGCTTCAAGCCTGATCCGTGGCAAAAAGAAGCCGCCACAGCTATTGCACAACACCGCAAGGTTTCAATTCGCTCAGGGCAGGGCGTTGGCAAGACTGCTTTTGAAGCGAACCTAGTCCTTTGGTTTCTGTCCTGCTTCCCGTATCCACGCGTGGTGTGCACGGCTCCGACTCGTCAGCAGTTAAATGATGTCCTCTGGGCTGAGATTGCCAAGTGGCAGGAACGCAGCCCTGTCTTGCAGGCTATGCTTGTATGGACAAAGACTCGTGTTTACATGAGAGGACATGAGAAACGCTGGTTCGCCGTGGCTCGAACAGCCACCAAGCCGGAGAATATGCAGGGCTTCCACGAAGACAATATGCTTTTCGTGGTGGATGAGGCATCTGGTGTTGCTGACCCCATCATGGAGGCTATACAGGGCACGCTTTCCGGCGATAACAACCGCTTACTGATGTGCGGAAACCCAACGCAGAACACTGGCACATTCCACGATTCGCATACCGTGGACGCCCAGTCCTACTACTGCATGAAGGTGTCCAGCAGGGACAGCCCCCGCACGAATAAGCAGAATATCGCTGACTTGGAGCGGAAGTTTGGCAAGAACAGCAATGTAGTCCGCGTCCGTGTTGACGGCGAGTTCCCGGAGAATGAGGACGACGTCTTTATTCCGATGGCACTCGCCACAAAGGCTGTCAATACTGAACCTCTGGAACATTGTTCTCCAGCCCGGATATCCATCGGGTGTGACGTTGCCCGCTTTGGCAACGATGATACGGCCATTGCACAGAACATTGATGGAGATATCCAAAAGCTGGTCACACGCCATGGTCAAGACCTGTACGCTACGGCAGACGATATCATTGCGATATATAAAGCCCTGCGTGCAGCGTATCCGCAGTACCGCGGTCTTATTTATGCGGTCATTGATGATACCGGCGTTGGTGGAGGCGTGACCGACATACTCAACCGAGAAAAGATTCGGCAGAAGCTAACCAGGCTGATGGTTGTGCCGGTAAACTTCTCCAGCGCCGTGCCGGACAAGGAAGCCGCCGGGCGCTATGCAGATATCGCAACGTGGATGTGGGCAGTCCTACGGGATATGGCCACGGCAGGCACCCTGCACATCCCGAACGATTCAACTCTGATAGGGCAGCTTACCACCCGTAAATATATCTTTAGCGGCGCTCCTGCAAAGTTGAAGCTTGAAAGCAAGGATACCTTGAAGAAGCGCGGCCTGACCAGCCCTGACCGCGCTGATGCGGTAGCCCTTGCGCTATACGAGGGCGGCATCTTTGATGTACGCAGTCTGATATGATAGCCGGAAAGGAGAAAAAGGTGAAAAGAGTTATCCCCGGAAAAATCAAAACGCAGCTTCGCCTCGACGGCTATTACAACGTTCTGAACAAGTATGGCACCCAGCACGACAGCACTGAGTATTACCAGTGGGCAACCGGTGCAGCTGTGACGGATGCGGAATTGGCCGACCTTTATGCGGGAAACGGACTGTTCTCGACCATCATTGACGCCCCGGCAGACGATGCCACCAAGAATGGTATCGACCTTGGCATCAAGGATAAGGATTTGCAGAAGCGTCTTGACGACCATCTGCAGACCATCCACTACCAAAGCAAACTCGCGAAAGCGTTAAAATGGGCACGGCTGTTTGGCGGCTCTGCTGTTGTTATGCTGGTGGATGATGGTAGACTTCTTCAGGATCCGCTGAACTGGCGGGATGTTCATGGCGTGGAAGAACTGCTGGTTTACGGACGGAATGAGGTGTTTCCGCTGTGGATCAACGGCTACGAAAACAATCCGGCAGATGAAGATTATCGCAAAGGTGGAACTGGCATCCCGGAGTTTTATCAGATAAACAGTGTGTACGGCAGCTATGTAGTACATTCCTCGCGATGCTTAGTGTTCCACAATGGAGAAATCCCCGAAGGCTCCACGATGTCAAACCTCTACCGCACATGGGGCATACCGGAGTATATGCACATCCGCGAAGAACTTCGCAATGCCTGCATCGGTCCGGGCTACTCCATTCGCTTGCTGGAACGGCTGTCAATGGTGACATATAAAATGAAGAATCTCGCAAACGTCCTGTCTACCGTAGACGGTGACGATACGGTTCTTCAGCGTATGGAAATGCTTGACCTTGCCCGCAATCTGCTGAATATGGTCTTTATTGATGCAGATGGCGAAGATGTAGGCATTCAATCCCTGTCTGTGGCCGGCGTTAAGGACATCTTGGACAATGCCTGCGCAATGCTGTCCGCTGTGAGCCATATCCCGCAAACAAGGCTCTTTGGCCGCTCTCCAGCGGGCGAGAATGCTACCGGTGAAGGGGATATGGAGAACTATAAGGAGGCTGTGTCCGGCATCCAGTCTGGCGACCTCCGGGACAATACTCGCACGCTGGTCGAACTGATTCTGCGCGGAATGGTGTGGAACGGCGAAATCAAAGAGGTGCCGGAGTACACCATCACATACAAGAGCGCATGGAGCCTGTCTGATGATGAAAAGGCTACGCAGGACCAGGCGAATGCCGCGGCCCAACTTACCAGAGCACAGACTGTGTCTACCTACGTTACAGCTGGCATTTTGGAAATTCCCGAGGTTCGTCAGTCCTTGGCGCAGGATGAACAGTTTGACCCTGAAAACATCATCACAGAAGCAGATGTCAATCAGGACTGGGGCTTGGGTGGGGCTGACGTTCCCCAGCCGACCAATCCGCAGAACCCGCCTGCGGCAGGCAACCTGGTTACGGATGAAGGAGAATGCGGTTATGTTGCCGGCTTTGTCTTGAACGATGGGAAAATCCTCTGCGGACAACGTTCTGATGGGCAAGGCTGGTGCGGCCCTGGCGGTCACATCGAACCCGGAGAAACACCGAGCGTGGCGTTCCGCCGGGAAGCAAAGGAAGAGTTCAATATTGACGTGGGGGATATTACTTATCTCGGCAACTGCAAGGGCAAGCCGGATGAGGTACTTCCCGTTCAGATCTACCGCGTCAATAGCTTCGATGGTGTGCCCCGATGCGACCAAAAGGAGATGTTCACGGCTACATGGATGCCCCCTGAACAGATTTTGAAGCAGGATGTGCCCGGCGGGCTTGTGTTTGAACCGTTTCTCAGAAGCGTGAAAGAATACCTTGACCGGCTGGGCATTACACTGGATGATTTTGACGAGAGCAAGCACAACCGCGATGAGGATGGAAGGTTCTCCAGTTCTGGCGGCTCTACATCATCAAAAGATGTATCGAGCGAGGAAAATTCATCAAAAGACTTGAATGATTCTCAAAGTCATGCTAAAATAAATTCTAACGCAGTTTCGGCAAAAGGCGCGAACACTTTCAAGGTGAAAGGTTTCCCCAACAAGCAGAAGCTGAACAACCACTGGCAGAATGGAAGAACTCACGCCGCTGAGTACGCTCCCGATGGCATTACGACAAAGGAGCAGTACGAAAAGCGGGCGGTTCAACTTTTGGAAAGCCCGTGCGGAAACGGCATAAAAGGCTACAAGACAAAAGATGGTCTTGTGTGTCGGTATGACGCGAAGAAAAATGACTTTGCAAAAGGTTCCCCAGAGAAGGGCGTAAGAACGATGTTCAAGCCTGACGATGGGGAAGATTACTATAAACGTCAGCTTGAACTGGAAGGAATCGAAGATGACTGAGAAAATCCTCTGCCCAGTATGTGGGCAGCATAGCTTTGATGAAGACAACGATTTTGAGGAATGCCCTGTGTGCGGCTGGGTAAATGATGGCGTGCAGAGAGCGGATCCTGATTATCGCGGCGGTTATAACCGCATCAGCCTGAACGAAGCTAAAAAGAAGTTTGCCGAAGGCAAAAAGGTGTTTGACTAAAATATTGGCGTTGAGAGCCTTTGCAGGTGACGTGAAAGCGTCCCTCGCAAAGGCTCTTTTTGTTTGCAGTCATAGCTCAGTTGGTAGAGCGCCTGCCCTCCAAGCAGGATGCCGCGGGTTCAAGCCCCGTTGACTGCTCCATATCGAGGGTTGGCCAAGTTGGATAAGGCATGGGCCTTTGACTCCCAGACCGCCGGTTCGAGCCCGGTACCCTCGACTTTTATGCTGGTGTAGCTCAATAGGATAGAGCAGGCGACTTGTAAACGTCAGGCTGTGGGTTCAATCCCCACCCCCAGCACCACCCGCCGTACACCGTAATCGGCACCTCGATGGCATGAGGGAGCACTGACCCTGCTCCTAACAGACCGCTGCGAAGTGTTCTGGCCTGTTCCATGACAGAGCCAGCGCGGAGCCATAAACCGCGTTCCTTCCGCTTCGCGCTTGGACGGATGCGCGCTGTAAGCAAAAGGTCAAAATTCAAGTGCTGCATGCCATAAGAACAAAGACCCTGCATCAAGGTGGAGATGCAGGGTCTTTTTGATGCCTGCAAAGGGAAGATGGTTCCCAGAAAGATAAAGAGGTGGATATGCCTGTGAAGAATAATGGGCCCGGCATGACCGGGCGCTCTTCAATGACGAAAAAATCAAAGATCGAGCCGGAGTATCCGCAGTGGGCAGAAAGCAAGATGCGCGCAATCGAAAATCGGCGGTTGAAAGAACTGCAGAAGATTGTGCGAGAATCCATGCCTGAAATTCTGGCTATCGTTGCGGAAGAACAGAAAACCGGCTCCGACAGCATCAGACATGATGGATACAGCGACATGGTTCGCCGCATCCAGAACAGGTTCCGCATTATGCGTGACCGGCTCAGTCGGCGGCTGAAAACCGATCCGTTGGAACGAGATGTTCGCCGGTGCGCTGACTACACCGACCGGCGGCAACTCAAAGAATGGCAGCGCAGCGTGCGCGCCACGCTGGGAGTGGATATCCATGATGATTTCTTTCTCGGCGAAAGATACGACCTGATGCTTAAAAGATGGGTTGAGCAAAATGTCAGCTTCATTACCAGCATTGAAAGCGACTGCTTCGATGATATGGAGAACGTCATTATTGAGGGCTTCGCAAAAGGCCGCACCCCGGCGGCGATTTCCAATGAAATTCAACGCCGGTTTGATGTGACCAAGTCAAAAGCGAATCTTCTTGCGCGTGACCAGGTGGGCGCCCTGAGCGCGAATCTGACCCGCACAAGGCAGGAATCCGCTGGGGTGGAGGAATATATCTGGAGCTCGTCAGGTGATGAACGTGTGCGCGAATGCCACCGTGAACTTGACGGTCGGAAATTCCGTTATGATGACCCGCCGGCCATGTGGTACATGACAAAGCACGGCAAAGTGTATAGCGGGCGGCATTGCAATCCCGGAGAGGACTACCAGTGCCGCTGTGTTGCAAAACCTGTCTTTAACTTCGATAGGCTGAATTCTGCAGCCTTTAAGGAGAAGAAACAATGAAACAGAATACCTCGCCGCTAGTCCTTCGGAGCGAAATGCGGACAGACAGTGTGCCTGTCGATGAGCATTACAGCACCGAGGGATATTTTTATGATAACCCCATCCTGACCCGCACGGGCATCTTTGTGTACCATCTGGAAGATGGTTCCGAGCGCCGGGAACTGCGCAGGCCGGAAGATGTGTTTGACCCCAAAAGCCTTGCAAGCTATGAGGGAAAGCCTATCATTATTACCCACGATGCGCAGGTGATCGACAAGGACAATGCCCACCGGGAACGTGTGGGCACAATCCTGACCCCCGGACAGCAGGACGGAGAAACCGTCCGAGCAAAAATCGTAATTGATGATCCTGATGCCGTAAAGGCATCGGGTCTGCGGGAACTGTCTGTCGGGTACTATCAGGATCTTATCATGGAACCCGGAGAATGGAATGGAGAGCCGTATGATGCAATCCAGACCAATATCCGTGTGAATCACCTTGCGCTGGTCGCTGTCGCCCGCGCAGGTGATGATGCACGCTTGAACATGGACAGCCAAGATAACAATGGAGGTACACCCCCTATGGACGAGAACGAGAAGATGAACAACCCCACGCAGGACGATGATACTACTGTGGAAACCACAAAGCCCACTGCCGATGATGGCGAGGCTCCCAGTGCTCCTGCGGTGGCTCCTGCCCTTGACCCGGCAGGCCTTGAAGCAGCACTCAAAGCCTATATCGCGGCCACCAACGGTGCTACCGCTGACGATGAAAACGACCCGGCGGCTGGTGACACCACTAATAAACCCACCAAGGACGAGGGCGAAGGTGACGACCCTGCGAAGCCGGACGTGCTGGCAGACATTACCGCCCGCCGTGATGCTATGGAAGATGGCCCGGCCAAGGCGGACATCAACACCCTGCTGTCTATGCTGGATGCCGCAAATGCCCGCGCTGATGCTGCAGAGGACGACACCAAGCCTACCGAAGATGAGGATGATACCTCGGACGATTCCAGCAACCAGCTGAACCATGACAGCGCCGCATCCATTGCCGCGCAGGTCAGCCAGCGTGTGGAACTGTGTCGGCTGGGCGATAAGCTGCATCTGGATGGCATGGAATCCATGCCGGTAATGCAGGCAAAGAAAAAGGTCGTTCATGCCGTTATTCCGGGTATGCGTCTGGATGGCAAGAGCAAAGCCTACATCAACGCGGCTTTTGATATCGCAAAGGGTAAAATCAATGGTCGCAAGACTGTGGCAGACCAGCGTCGTCAGGTGTTCAATGCTGATTCCGCAAATGCGGCAGTCCGCAATGTGGGCAAGAAGAACGACCCTGATGCGGCCCGCAATCGTATGATCCAGCGTCATGCTGGCGAGAAGGAGGACTAAGCTATGAGCAATATGGCAGTACAGATGAACTACGGCGAGCCTAGCCGCGGTATGCCCGGCCTGCTTTATGACCGTGCGAATTACGATGCAGTCACCCGCCGGAACAGCGCAGAGGATGGCAAGCTGTTCTTTGGCTGCGGCGTTGTGCAGGGTGCGGAGCCCGGCAAGGACATCACCCTTCCTGCAACCGGCGCGACCGCCGAGAAGTTCGAGGGCGTTGTGATGTACAGCGCCAATACGGAGATGGACGATGATGGTGCTGTGCTCCTGCGCAAAGGTCAGATTCTGGATGTCTGCCAGACCGGCAAGATGTGGGTGCAGCTGGCCGATCAGGCGGAACCTGCTTACGGTCAGCCGGCTTATCTTGTGATTACCGGCGATGATGCAGGCAAGTTCACCCCGACCAAGGGCACCAATCTGGCGGTCAAGGCCCGCTTCATCGGTGCGGCCCAGAACGGCATTGCACCCGCCCAGTTCGCAGAGCAGATCTAAGGAGGTTCAATATGGCTAAGTATAATCCTTTCGACCCCGCCAACGGTTACAGCGAGGAAGACCGCCTTGCCCTGAACGGCAAGTGCGCCTCCCTGATTAACCAGGCATATAAGAACCCGTTCCCCGGCACGAAGATTCGTCTGGACGGAGCCGACAATGCAGGTATCTTCTTTGCCAAGCAGCTGGCTCATGTCAAGACCAAGGCATACGATAAGGACTTCCCGGAGCTGTCCGGCCTGAAGATCTTCCCTCAGACCAGCGAAACCGATGAGGGCGCTGCGTATACCGAATACTACAGCTATGAGCCGGTCGGCTTTGCTGATGTTATCGCCAACTACGCCAGCGACCTGCCCCGCGTCGATGTGAAGGGCACTCCCCATCGTGCGGAAATCGTCAACATCGGTGACAGCTACGGCTACAACGTGCAGGAACTGCGTGCCTGCCGCCGCAATGCGGTTCTGGGCATTATGAAGCCTCTGGACTCTGCGCGTGCTGAAGCGGCCCGCCGGGTGTATGATGTCAAGGTGAATCACCTGATTTGGCACGGTGACGAGAAGACGGGTATCATCGGCGTTCTGTCCTCCGGCAATAACATCCCCATCTATACCCTGCAGAACGGTGCAGCCGGTAAGGCCGACTGGGCATCCAAGACCGCAGACGAGATTGCGGCCGACATTGCCGGCATCCTGAACTACATCGACACCCTGACCCAGAATGTGGAGCACCCGGACAGCTGGGTCATGCCCAACGACCTGTACACCAGCCTGAACCTGCGCCGCATCGATGGCACCGGCGAATCCGTTCTGTCCTACATCAAGGGTCACACTCCCCAGATTAAGAACTGGGAAGTTGCCGGCGAACTGTCCAAGGGCAACAAGGACTACAACAGCACCGGCAAGAACATCGGCCTGCTGTACACCAAAGACCCGGACAAGATGTCCCACGATGTTCCCATGGCTTTCCTTCAGCACGCGCCGCAGGATCGCAATCTGGAAATCGTTATCAACTGCGAGGGCCGCGATGCAGGCATGATGATTCGTTATCCTCTGTCTGCCTGCCTGGTCTACGGTCTGTAAGAAAGGAGCAACACCATGAAGATCAAAAACATTTCCGTGAAGCCCATCTGTATCGGCGATGCATCCCTGCTGCCGGGCGATACTGCAGAAGTCGGTGACACCTTTGCTGACGCTGTTGGCTTTTACATCAGCATGGGACTGATGCAGGAAGTGCAGGAGAAGAAGACACGCGGCAAGGCCAAGGCTGGGCAGGAGCCCGATTCCGATGCTCCGGCAGAGGCTGAATCCTGATGGATGCACCTGATATCGCCGCCATTACCAAAATTGTAAAGATGGTGGGCACCGAGTTTAAAGCCATGCCGGATGAAGATATTTCGTTCTGGATTGGCCTGCAAGCACCGGTTATTTCGCAGAAAAAATTCGGAGCGGACTATAACCTGGCCGTGGCGCTTCTGGTGTGTCATGCTATGAAAATGGCAGGCAATGGCGACAGTTCTCTTGGAACCATTGCAAACACCGGGCGACTTGCCAGCGTATCTGAAGGTGGCGTAAGCATTTCCTTTGCTACCAGCACCGCCGGGACTACCGGGGATGCTGAGTACCAGCTTACTTCCTACGGCTTGCAGTTTATTTCGATTCGGAACCGGCACATCGTGCCTATCATGATTCGATAAGGAGACCGTCCCATGGCGGTAGTTGGAGACATCGGACTTGACCTGACACCAGAGGGCAGAGCGGCGATGGAGCGCCTGAACGAACTGGCCGATGTGACTATAGAGGTAGGGTATCAGGCAGACCAAGAGGCGGCTGACGATGAAACATCACTGGCCGAGGTTGCCTACTGGAACCACTACGGAACCCTCCACAAAGACGGTTCTGTGATGATTCCGGCCCGTCCTTTTATGGACACCATCAAAAAGCACTCGGATGAACTGTCAGAGTTCTCGCAGCAGGCCCTGTCCTCATTGGAAACAGCTGATGCAGTTGCCAATGCGATAGGTTCGCAGGCAAAGTCCATGATTCAGGATGCAATCAAGGATGAGGAATGGGCACCCAATGCGCCCATTACCATCGATGGCGGCTGGATGATGAATGAATATGGCAAGAAAGGCCCGGTGCCTGTGCATATTGAGGGCAAAAGTTCCACGAAGCCCCTGATTGATACGGGCACTTTGCGTCAGAACTGCCAGTACGTTATCACGAAAGGAAAGAAATGAACATCTTTAAGCAGATGTACACTGTGCGCCGCTATAAGGGCACCAGCTGGGACAGCGGCACGGCCGAAACAACTTACTCGGATATGCAGCTTCCGCTCGATGTACAGGCCAAAACGCGCCGCAATCAGGACGATGCTTCCGGTCGTTCCACGAACGGCGTTCTGACCGTGTATAGTGATGTCCAGCTTTTTCCTACGGAACCGGATAAGCAAATGACCGGCGACCGCTTGCTTTACATGGGACAGTGGTACGCCTGTAAATCGTCCATCTACTGGGGAAACACCATCCTGAAGCACTGGATATCGGAGTTTGAAGCCGTTGAGGGCGAGAAAGGGGAGAATGCCAATGACACCAGCTGAGTGCCGCGAGGCGGTTCGGCTCATGTTTGTGGAACTGTACCCCCATTGCACAGTGATTTACAGCTACCCCAATTCTGTGCGCCCGCCGCTCCCGTATGTCGTTCTGGATTTTGAACGCATCGACCAGGTTGGTTCATTTGAATGCATCGAGGATGGGATTCTTTGGCAGGAAAAATGCAAACGCATTCCGTTTTTTGCTGAACTGGTCACCGAGAGCAAGACAGAGCACGCCGCCGGGGTGAAAAAGGTTGGTTTGTCAACGGCCGTAGATGACCTTGAGCAGGCTGTTCAGTTCTTTGACAGCCAATACGCGGGTGACAAAATGCGCGCCATGAACATCACGGTATGCGCAGACGGATCACCTGAAGCAATCCACAACAGCGCGCCCGGCGTAGAGAGGGCGCGCTGTTCCTTTTATGTGGACTTTGTGCAGAGTACGAAGGAGTACGCTGCTTTGGCTCCGGCTGACGGAGAATATTCGGAAGACCATGCCAGCGCGGCATCCAAAACGGTCGCGGACATGAAAGCCGGATGGTTTGATGAGGTTGAAGTTGAGAAGAAATTTGAAGATGAGTAAAGGAGTGAAAGCAACGTGAATATCGACAAAATCGTTGAGGTCAATATCCAGATTTCTGAGGCGATGTCCATCGATGGCGGCTACGATACCATTCTTATCATGGGCCCGCTGCCGAAAACGCCCGGCGGTCGTGTTACGCCTGATGTGGCGGGCTATGCCAGTCTGCAGGACCTCAAAGGGGCCGGCTTTACGTCTGATGATCCTGTGTACATCGCGGCCAGCAAGGTGTTTGGCCAGTCGCCGAAGCCGCCTGCAGTCATGATTGCGGTGCAGAAGTTGTCCAGCGGTTCCACCGAAAAGGTGGATGTGACCCTTGACCGGGCCATTGGTATGCCGGGCTGGTACTGCATCTGCCCGGCGGGCATCAAGGAGGACTTTTACCAGAGCATCGCGGACTGGACAGAAGCAAATGAAAAACTCTGCGTCTGCGAAACTACTGGTATTTCGTCCTCTCCGGTATCGGATGCTATGCTGCGCACCGCAGTGATTCATGCGACCGCAGAGAATGACTGTGTGAACTGCGCCTACGCTGCCCGGTTCCTTTCCTATGACCCGGGCAGTGAGCAGTGGTGCTTCAAGTCGCTTTCCATGGTGTCTGCGCAGGGTCTGTCCACTACGGATATTGCAAGCCTGGAAGCACGCAATATTTCGTACTATACGACCGTTGGCAGCAAGGCCATGGTGCAGGGCGGCAAGGTGAGCGGCGGCGAATGGATTGACACCATCCGCTTCCGTGACTGGCTGAAGACCGAGATTCAGTCCAAGGTGCTGAACCTGCTCCTAGGACTGCCCAAGGTGCCCTACACCGACCAGGGCATCGCGCTGGTACAGAATGCTGTTATTGATGCCCTGGAAGAGGGCGTGCGTGCTGGTGGCATTGTTCAGGATGCTTCCTCTGATGATGGAGAAGCATCCCGCGCCTATACCGTCACGGTGCCGCGTGCAGCCGACCTGGATGCCGCAACCCGCAAGAGCCGCCGCCTTACCGGTGTGACGTGGACTGCGCAGCTGGCGGGCGCACTGATCGCCGCAAAAATTGGCGGCACACTGAATTACTGAGAAAGGAGCACCGCTAAATGCGTGGAGATGTAACTGTCTATTCCCCGAAAAACGTTTTATGCACTATGGGCATTCATATCGCATCGGGCTTTACGGAAGATGGTTTTATCACCATCACTCCGCAGGGCGATGGTGTGACAGATGAAGCCGGCGCAGATGGCGAAGTGGTCATTTCGATTCCGGATGATCCTCGCTACGAAATCAAGCTGGTCCTGCAGTACGGTTCCAAAACAAACAACTGGCTGCTGAAGCAGTACAACAATAACAAGCAGACCCCGGGCAACGGCCTTTTCAATATGCAGGTCAAGGATCTGGGCTCTAACCCGGACTTCACAGCGTCCAAGGCATGGGTTTCCAAGCCTGCCCCGTGTGCTTATGGCAAGACCGGCCAGAGCCAGGAGTGGACGCTGCGGGCTGTTGGTAAGATGGAACCGAAGAACTGAAAGGAAGGAACCTGATATGAAAATGAAACGCATGGAAATGCGCGACATTACGGTTGGTGAATACCAGTTTAAGATTCGCCCGTTTGGCGCAAGGGATGCTACCTACATCTTTGGCGATGTCGCATCCATCATCCTGCCTATCCTGGGCACCGTTTCGGTTGCAAGCAACGATAAGGATGCCATTCACATGGAAATGTTTGACGGGATGGACATGGACAAGGATTCGCTGGTCAAGGCGCTTGGCCGCATTGATGGAAGAACATTGAGTAAGCTGGTAAATGAACTTCTGCTGAGCCACAGCAATGTGCGCGTTCTGAATCCCGAAAATGGGGTTTATGAAGTTATGAATGAAGATGCTTATGACGAAATCTTCTGTCAGTACCTTGCTGGTATGCTTATCCTTTGCGCTGAAGTTATCCGTCTGAACTTCAGCGGTTTTTTCAGCGATGCGAGCACCCTCTTTGGACGCCTTTTCAAAGTGCGCCATGCGGGCAGCTCGAACAATACGGAGAGTTCGACAACGACAGAGTAACGAACCTTGAATGGATTATGTATACCCTGATTCGTGAGCGGGTGGCATCGATGTACGAACTGGCCTATGTCTATAATCTGGATGAAATGCTGAAACTCTACGATCTGATTATGATGCAGCGGGACATTGAGTATGCCAAAAGCCAGGAGGATAGAAGGGGGGATACATAAGTGGCGGCGAAGGAAACTGTAATCGGAAAGTTCGTCAATCGAATTCTGTTCAAGGTTGATAAAAACTCTGTCGATGAAGCAAAAAACGCCATCAGCGAAGTAAAAGGCTTTGCAGCTAAAGCACTTGGAGCAATCGGCATCGGCTTTTCCTTTACTAAGATTGCTAGCCTTGCAGAGGAATTCGGCAGCATCAATGATACCATCCGCGGGGCGACCCGCGAGATGGGTGACCAGGCAGAGATTCAACAGAAGATTTTGCAAGGTGCCCAGGACTGCCGTGAAGAATACGGCGTGATGGCCGGAAGCGTGACGAAGCTGATCCAGCTGAACAGCAAACTTTTTCCGGTTGATGATGCTGTGAAATTTGTTTCGCTGGTTGAGAAGTTGGAAAAAGGTTCCGGCAGGGAAGCGAATATTGACAGCACCATGAGCGTGCTGCAAAAGGCCATGTCTGCGGGTAAGCTGGACAAGTCGGGCTTTTCAAATCTGAAAACAGCGGCCCCGGAGGTCGTAAAGGCTATTTCCTCCGCAATGGGAGTATCCGAAAAGCAACTTCAAAAGTTGGCAGAGAGCGGAAAACTTTCGGCCAAACAACTGAAGGAAGCATTCTTTGCTGCAGAAAGTGACATTCAGAAAAATTTTGATGAATTGGGCTTCGGCATCGGGGATGCGCTTACTTATGCGAGAAATCAGTGGGGCCTTTGGATCGCGGACATGGACGATATGTTCAGTATCACGACCCGCATCGGAACCGGAATAAAAAATATAAGCGATTTCCTGATGGGAAAAGCGCAACGGTTGACATCATGGCTGAAAAATATTGCCGAGAAACTTGGCGGCGTGGAACAGCTGCTGAAGCTGATCGTGATGGTCGCAACGGCTCTATTCCTTGCCACCAATGGAAGCAAGATTCTGTCTTTTTTGGCAGGCGCGGTAAAACTCCTGCAAGGATTTAATCTGCAAACTGCCCTTGCGGCCGCAAAATGGCTTTTGCTGTTCCTTGTGCTGGAAGATGTTTTCACCTTCCTGCAAGGCGGCGACAGCGTCTTTGGCCGGCTCCTGAGCGAAGCTGGTGTTGACGTTGATGCATTGCGAGAGAAAATCAGCGCATTCTTTGAGGGAGCAAAGCAATTTGGCCGAGATGCTCTTGATTCACTGGGTCAGTTCTGGGAGGAGCACAAAGGCACGATTCTAGTTGTCTTGCAAGCCCTGTGGCAAGGACTGGTTGACCTGACCGCAGACATCATCACGCTGGGCGGGCACCTGTTTGATCTTCTGGCTGGCTTGATTACAGGCTTTCAGACCGGTGATTGGACGCAATTCCTGACCGGCTGCAAGGAACTGTGGCAGGATTTTCTTGACATCCTGAATGGCCTGGGACGGGCTGCTTTTGGCGAAACTTGGGAACCGCTGAAAGAAAGCGCACAGGCAATCTGGGATTGGCTGAAGGGATTCTTTGACTGGTTCGGCGATAAAATCACCTGGGCCAAGAACCTGTGGAACGGCGTGAAGAATTTCTTTACCGGCGGAAACGACGATGGCTCCGATGATTCTGATGGAGGGGACGGTTCTGACAAGAACCCGTCTGGCTTTAGCGGTATGGGAGGCGGGAAGTCCTCTGGCGGCAGTGGCCGCACAAGCAGTGGAAATTCGCCGACAGGGGTGCAGACTTCTTCTGGGAGTACTGCTGCAAGCAGAAACGCCGCCAGCGCGTTTATTTCGGGAGGAAGGCCGGTGTCTACAACAACGGCATCACAGCGGCCGATTGCTCAAACCACGAACACCAAAAACATCACTGTAAAACAGGAAAACCGACAAAGCTACACGTTCCAAGTGTCTGATCGCAATGCCGCATCCAAACTGCAGTCTACCGTGAGTTCGCAGTCCTCGCAATCTACGAAAGATTTGGCGCATGCGCTTAATTACGGGAGGTGATGCCTGATGGAAGCGACACAGCCCGCTCGACTTGGAGATTTTGAGTTTGACGCTATCATCAAACGCCCGGAAACATTGTCCAGCAAGATCCCGGACTATGCAACGGAAGAAGGATATAGCGCCAGTGACCACATCTGTCTGGAAGCGGTGACGCTTGATGTCACAGCTGTGATTTCTAACGCGCCGATTACATGGGCGGACCGGCACCCGGCATCATCGAGCCGGGTGCAAAGCGCAGTAGAAGAACTGCGTCAGCTGTGGGGAAAAAGAATGCCAATGACCTTTACGGCCGGAGGCGATAGCTATGAGAACGTCTGCATCGAAAGTGTGACGTTCCCCAAAGAGGAAAGCAACAGCGAGCGTATTGAACTGAAGTTGAAGCAGGTGTCTATCAATTCGACAGAAACTGCCAATATCAGCATAAAGTATGCTCGAGGGGGAACGTCTAAAAAGAATACTGGCGCGAGCCAGAAGAGCACCTCCACAGCAAAATCTTCCGATAGCGGAAAATCTTCTTCCCGCAGCAGCATTCTTTGTTCTGGGGCAAAAGCCATTGGATTGTTTAAGTGAGGTATAGATGATGGATTTGGAATACTATGAGATCTCTGTACCAGACCGAAACGATTCCATTATGCGCGTGAACCTTGACGAAGTATATTACAATCTTCGGCTGACATGGAACGCATACGGCGGTTTTTGGATGCTTAGCATCTACGATGCAGAAATGAATATTATCCTCGGCATGGCGAGGCTCGTGCCGGGGACAATTTGGAATTTCTACTATCAAACCCAAGGAGGCCCGCCGGGCGTCCTTGGCGTTGAAACGGAGCAGGAAACAATTGGCCGCAATGATTTTGTGGACGGAAAGGCGAAACTGCTATACCTTCCTGCAAGACAGCTTGGAGTGTGACAGATGGATATCTGGGATAGACAGTACCGAGTAAGAATTGGGAAAAATAATTCTGTCGGTCGTGAAATCGGAAAACCCAACGAAAAAACGAAGAGGGCTATCCGATGTTCCTTTTCCTGTGAAATTGGTGATAGTTCAAGTTCTAATACGGGGAAAATCACACTTTGGAATCTGGCAGATGAAACCTTGCGCCTTTTGGAGCAGGAAGATTGCCTGATTGAGCTGCGCGCTGGATATGGTGATGACCTGCCCGTTATTATGGGCGGTTCTTTGACGTGCTTTGAAACGGAAACAAACGGAGCGGACCGGCAGACCACAATTGAGTTTGTGGACAGCTTTACATCCGCACGAGATACAACGGTGAGCCTGAGTTATTCGGGCGTTGTGAACGGAGAAAAAATCGTCAGGGATGTTGCCCAGGAAATGGGATGTGAAGTCAAACTTTCCCCCAAGGCCAAAATGATCGACTTTAAGAATTTTGCTTTTGTTGGCACAGGAAAGACGCTTATCGGGCGGCTGTGCGACAGAAGCAAACTTCGCTGGAGTGTTCAGAATGGTATTATTCAGATATGCGCACTGGATGAACCGCTAACGATGGCGGCTTATGTCCTTTCGGCCGATTCCGGCATGATCGGTTCACCGAAGCCTTTCTTTGAATCCGCATCGACCAGCAGCAAATCTTCAACGAGTAAGAACGCGAGTTCCAATACGACCAAAAGAAAGGCCAAGAAAGGCATTGAGGTTACGTATTGCCTGAATGGCCATATTCAGATTGACGATTATGTGAAAGTAGAATCCCGAGAGGATAAGGGAAATTACCGGGCGTCAAAAATCAGGTTCATTGGCGATACGGAGGGCGACGATTGGCAATGCGTTGGGCAATTTGTGGAGGTGAAATAGCGTGGATCAGGACTTCCGCGATGCAGTCGTGAGCATCATCGACCAGTACATGAGGGATAATATCCACACCTCGGCACCTGCTAAGGTTGGTAACGTGTCCGAAAATTTCACTGCTGAACTAACGCCGGATTTGAAAGTAACGACCGATGATGATAGGGAAGTACCCTACCCTAAAATTTCGGGCACGGCTATCCTGATGCCTACCGGAGCAGGCGGCACAATCGGGTTTGCCTTTCCTGTGCATTCCGGGGATGGATGTGTGGCTATTTTTGGAGAGGGCGGCTCTGGAACGGACTTGAAGTGGGACTTATCCAACGCAACCTTGCTGCCGGGCTTGCCTGCATCGTCTAGCGAGCAGGTTAAGCGTGCCGGAAGTGAGGACGCAGCAGTTGTTTTTGCGCCGACTGCGACCATCACGGTCAAGAAAGACTGCATCGAACTGAAAAAGCAAGACACAACCATAACCTTGAAAGACAGTTCCGTCTTTGTTCAAAGAGGCAGTTCTAACATCGAGGTGACGGATGGCAGTACCAAAATTACCACTCCGTTGCTTGATGTTACCGGCAATACGGAAATCAAAGGCAACATTCAGGTGCAAGGAAACGTGAACATTTCTGGCACGCTGGTACTTGGTGGCATCGTAATGAATACGCATACCCATGCTGGCGTACACGGAAAGACAGGAGGTCCGCAGTAATGGCATTGAAAGACCTTGCGCTTGCTGCTGATGGTGATTTATACATCAACGAAACCGGCGATTTTGAAATCATCGATGCCGTTCGGCAGGGTGTGCAAATTCGTCTGCGCTGGATCAAAGGAGAATGGGTGTTCAATACCGCTATGGGCACGCCTTACTTTGAAACAATCCTTGTGAAGGTTCCGAATCGAGCCTTGATCGAGAAGGCCCTGCGAGACCAAATCCTTGCCGTTGATGGCGTAACAGGGGTGGGCACCATCAACCTTATAAAGGATGCAAAGACCAGAACGCTCCGAGCGTCTTTTACCGCGACCACCACCGAAGGAGAAATAGAAAGCGAGGTGGAACTGTCCCATGTCGGACTACGGAGTGACGGATAAGGGCTTTCAAATGCGCCGACTGGATGAAATTTACACCGACATCTGCAAAAGGTTTAAAGACGAGGTCGGAGTTGACCCATCGGAGAACCCGCAAAGCGTGATGAACGTCTTGTTTACAATTTTTGCGGATGCCCCGGCAGAACTCTGGGAGGCTTATGCTGCTGCATATCAGCAGCTTTTCCCCAATACGGCCTGCGGCGTTGCGTTAGATAACGTGATGCAGGTGGGCGGGGTGAGCCGCATTGGACAGGCCAAAACCAAGTATTTTATCTCTTGTACTGGCCAAGAGGGAACGGTCATTCCGGTTGGCGCTTTGATTCAGTCGAGCAGCAGACCGCAACGTACTTTTCAGGCGGTCAGTGCATCCATAATCTCCAGCGCAAACTGGAGAAAGCTGGCGATTCGTCCGATTGAAAGCATTGCAGGAACCTTTACGTTTGATTTTGGCGTTTCTCGCAATGCGACAAGCGGAGAAGTTGGAACCTATGCAGAAAGTTCCAGCGTCACAAAGAAAATGACCGTGTCCTCGTATGACGATGCGTACTCGCAGATGCTTGCGGCTGTCCAGTCCTTTGATGCCTTGGTAAAGTTCGGCATTACTGTTTCGGACGAAACTGACGATCAAGGAGAACATTCAATCGTTTTGACTGCATCGGGCGCCGCTGACAGCTTTTCGGCAACGTTGTGCAAGTACATTACGGTTACGGAAGTGACCAGCAATATCCAGTTTGAAAGCGCGGAATATGGCAGCTATGTGTTGGCTGATGGTGTTATTACGCAGATTGTCACTACTGTGGATGGCTGGACAGCCTGCACCAATGATATCGCGCCGATAAAGGGCCGACTAACCCAGACGGATGCCGAGGCCAGAACGAGTTACACAAACCGTGTTGCAAGCCGCGGCACCGGCACGGTCGCAAGCATCGTTTCCTTGCTGTACAGCGATGTGGATGGTGTGACCTTTGCGGCTGGATACGAGAACTACAACGATACGACCGATGCGGCGGGCAGACCTCCGCATAGCATTGAAATTGTTGTCCAGGGCGGCAGCGATGAAGATGTGGCCAACATCATCTGGAAAAACAAAGCAGGCGGCATTCGTGCATACGGGAAGCATTATGCTTACGCTACCGACATTAACGGCAATCGGCAGTATCTGGAATTTACTCGAGTGAATGACGTTTATCTGCTGCTCTCTGTTACGGTTACGAGTTCTGGCGGGCTGGACGATGATTATGCGGCGAGAATCAAGTCCCTGCTGATGGAAGAAATTCTTTCAGCAGGCACAACAATTCGCCTGCAAACGTTCATCCGCCCCATCATGGAAAGCGTGTCCGGCGTTGATTATGTCGAAATCCGAGGCTTATTGAGCGAAAAACCGGACATTGAAGGAGTTGCCGATAATTCTATGCTGACAGGCATTGTCCCGGTTGAAATCAACCAACAGCCGGTTCTTAGCATGAGCGGCATCCGGGTGGTGAAAGCATGATTGACGCTTATAAAGAAATGTATGGCAAACTGCCGATGCAGTTTCAACTGGAGTCTTACGAAGAGAGCAAACTGGGGGACTATATTTGCGATACCGTAGATGATCTGAAGGATTTACCAGAAGATTGCGAAATGGGAAGCATTGCCAGAATTATAACCCCGCCTGCAATCTATCGAAAGAACTCAGCCGGGAAATGGATTTTGCAGTTTTCCAGCAAAGGGGTATCCTAATGGGCTACGAAGTTCTGAAAGAAACACCTCTCAGCGTTGAAAAAATGTCAAACCTTGATGGCATCATCTGGGCCGTTGCGCCGGAATATGAAAACGCCTCTCTGTTTCTGGGCGGTCTGGAAAATCTGAACAATTTTGATAGCTGCACAGGTGTTTGGCTTGACCGGCTTGGACAGCTGGTCTGCTTGACCCGCCAGCAGGCTGGAGCAATGATTGGAAGCCGAGAACTTGCGGATAATGACGATATTTATCGCGTCTGCCTGAAGTATAAGGCTTTTGTCAATTCCTGCCGCTGTACGCCGGATGAAATCATTGAAGCAACCAAAATCATCTTCGGAGCAACGCAGGTGGTTTATAGTGAACGCCGAGATGTTCCGGCGACAATCTTCCTTTCGGTTTCGGCACCGTTTTCTGATATGGTCATGTCTATTTTGGGAACGCATGACCTTATTGTACGCCCGGCCGGAGTAAAAGTTCGCGTGGATTGCTCGACCGAGGACGCAGAAACCTTTGGGTTTGTGGATCTCAATCCGCGAGTTGCAGGTTTCGGCGAGGGAATGTTTGCACAGTCCATCAATTAACTGGGGGTGATTTATTATGGCAGAAGGTCGTGCAGGAGCGCTTGAAGATTATGCAACTGCGGCGTTTTCTGTGTCTGGCGTGAAGCAAGACATTTCGTTGGAGGATTGGAAAGGCGGCTGGGCTTCTATTGTCGGCGGTTTGAACGGAAAGCCGACAAGCCAGCAGTTCAACATGGTTACATATATTTTGAGTGCCCTGCTGAATCAGGCCATTTCCGACCTGTCTACCGTTAAGGGAACGGCAAACAGCGCGTTGCCTAAGAGCGATTTTACGGCGAAACAGATTGTGGCCCTGCTGGCTGCATACGGGCTGATGGAAGGCTGTGATGCCGATACGGTTGATGGTAAACACGCGAATGCTTTTGCACCGTCTACGCATGAACATTCTGCAAGCCAGATTACAAGCGGAAACCTTCCGATTGAACGCGGTGGTACAGGTTCTGGCACCTCCGCTGATGCCTGCAAAAACCTTGGCGCAATGCGCAATGTGGGCGGCACGTTCACCGGAACGGTGTATTTTGCAAACGGCACGGTACATTATGTGACATCCGCAGGTGATGCACACTTTAAGTCTTTGTCGGTGTCAGGTGATATTTCCGCGCAGCGTGTCTACGATGCGGTCTACAACGACTATGCGGAGCTCATGCCGCGTGGCGAGCAGACCGAATCCGGTGATATTATCGCTCTGGATACTGGGAGCCAGATGGAACGGTATATCAAGGCCACGAACCTATCTAGCCGTATCGCAGGCATCCACACGGATGAGTACGCTATGCTCATTGGTGGAAATAAAGTGGTTGAAGGGCAGGATTTCCTTGAGGAAAACCTGCCCGATTTTATTCCGGTGTCCTTAGCAGGACGTGTTCACACGAAAGTGGTTGGACCTGTCCATACGGGCGATTACATCGTTCTGTCCAGCGCGCCCGGCGTTGGGCGCGCGGTCGGCTCGTGCGAATCGTACCCGGCGAACAAAATTGTGGGATACGCCTGTGAGGGTGATAACCGCACGGATCTGCGGCTTGTGAAGGTGAGAGTAGGTGGTGTGTGATGGCTCAAAGAAGCACAAAGGTTTACTCGGCCGACTACACAGAACTTAAAAAACAGCTGGACGCTGAACTTAATCGTCGCGGAAAAAGCGAAGGGACAGGACAGGGCCAGAGCGTTGGAAGCATGGCGGCTTATATCAGTTCTTTTTCTGTCGCCCCTGCGGCCGGTAGGCAAATTACCAATGAGCACATCCAGAAAATTACACAGCCTATCTCGGCGATTACCGGAAGCGCTATCACACCGGAAAACGGCTCCAAGGTTGCTGCAGATGTGCTCACCCGGGCGGCTGCACTGCTTAGCCAATTGAGCGCGATTTCTGAAACTGCAACATCCAGCGGCTGCGGCGGGGCTTGCTCGGGGCTCTGCACTACGGGTTGCTATTCAGCCTGTTCCAGCTGTACCGGCTCATGTACGGGAGGCTGTACCGGCTCGTGCACAAAAAGCTGTGCCAATGATTGCACCGGCTCATGCACCGGCTCTTGTGTGAGCACTTGCACAGGGACTTGCACGGGTTCCTGCACTAAGTCGTGCGCCAACGACTGTACCAGCACCTGTACAGGCACCTGTACTGGCAGCTGTACCGGCACCTGCACAGGAACCTGTACGAAGACATGTGCCAATGACTGCGGGGGAAGTTGTGCTGGCGGTTGCACAGGTACATGCGCTGGAACGTGCGTAGGCACTTGTACTGGTAGTTGCACAGGAAGCTGTACAAAGACGTGTGCGGATAACTGCACTAACAATTGCAAGACATCCTGCAAGGGAGGATGTTCTGGTAGTTGTGATGGATGTTCAAGTACTTGTGAGGGAAGCTGTAGCGCAAATTGCGCAGACGACTGTGCAAGTAACTGTACCACGAACTGCAAAAGCTATTGCGCTAGTGACTGTCAGGAAACCTGCACGGGTTCAGGTTGCCTTTTGAACTGTGAATCGGGCTGTTCTAATAGTTGCAAGGGTTCATGCAATTCGCACTGCGGCGAGCGCTGTACGAGCAGTTGCGATACCAGTTGCGACGGTTGCTCTGGCTCCTGCAGTGGTAGCTGTAGTGGTAGCTGCAGCGGGAGTTGTGGAGGAAATTGTTCTGGAGGACTTTTGTGGTAATAGGAGAATGATATGGAAATGACTGTTCGTTATGCAAAAAATGCTGATGCTGATGTTGATGCATCATACCTCCGCAATCTGCCGCTTATCAAACTACTTCAGCAGGAACCGGTAAATACAGAGGACTGGGATGTGCTTCTTTCTGCAACACCCAATGGAGAAGACAAGCTGCTTTGGTGCCTTAGTTATGTTGGAGCCCTTTGCGCTCTTGATGCAACGGATTTTGATAACTGGTTTATCTACTGTTTGACTGTAATCGATTCGGCGCTGGAGGCTTGCAAAATTGAGAGCGCGTCCGAAGAGCGCAAAAATCTTCTGGCCCTTGGTTTGGCAGCACGGACGTTCAATTTTTCCGCAAATCCTGTCACTAAGCAGCTGAAATGTGGAGATACCCTGCGGAGTGCCGGGGAATATGCCTGCTCTGAGGATGCAGATATCTTTGCGATGTGGTACGTTCTTCGTACTTTAACCGATTACCTTCGGCTGAACTTCAATGAAAATCTTCGGGCACTTACTTCTGCAATGGGAGCCATGAACAAAATTCGGGCCCGGTATACTCAGATCGTGGGGCGACTTCCCAAGATTGATGCCTGCTGAGAAAGGATGCCAACATGAAGATCATTGAACTGTCCCAAGTCGAAAGCGAGACTGTGGAACGGGCATTTTATGAGGTTGATTCATACGAAAAGATTATGGCAGTACTCAACCGCCAACTGAACGCCAAAGCAAACTCCGATACAAAGGAAATTATCATGCACTATGCGGAACTGTGCCGTATGGCCCACATGAAACTGCAGATGGCGCAGAACGCGGTACTGAAAAACCACATCGATTTGAGCAGTGAACCTTTCAACGGATACCAATTTGACTTTGGACGGAAGGAGGTGCAGTTGTTTGAAAAGCAAACGGTTTGAGGATTACGGAAACTCTGTCCAGAGACTGTACTGCCGTGATTTACCTGAAACGCGAAGTGCTTGTCGCAATGTTACATTTCAGGTGACCAGCGGGTGCAATCTCAGGTGTTCGTATTGCTACGAGCATCACAAAGGAGCGGAGAGTATGACTCCCGAAACCGGCAAAAGAATCGTTGATTATCTGCTGGATCTGTATAAGCAGAACACCTCTGACTTCGTCAACCAAGACACAAAAGCCGTTGTTCTTGACTTTATCGGGGGAGAGCCTTTGCTGGAAGCCCCCTTGATTGAATGCATCTGCGATTACTGGTTTGAGCAATGCTGGAAACGCAGTATCCCTCTTGCGCCGTTTACCAGAATTTCGTTTGCCACAAACGGTCAGCTGTGGTTCAGTCCTGAAGCGCAGCACCTTTTTGAGAAATATCATGAAATGATGTCCGTTACCGTCAGCATTGACGGCGTGCAGGAGCTTCATGATATGTACCGACTTGATGAACATGGAAACGGAAGCTTCGCAAAGGCGTGGAAAGCGTTTCAGGACAGTAAAAAGTACGGCTGGAACGGTTCAACGAAAATGACTTTTGTTCCCGGTTCGTTCAAGTATATCGCAGATAGCATCATAATGATGCTGAATGAGGGATGCGACAGCATTGCCTGTAACTATGCTTATGAGCCTCTTTATAATCCGTCAGATGGCTATGTTTTGTACAGCCAATTGAAAATTGTGGCTAACTACATTGTGAACAATAGGCTGGATGTGCTGGTCACAATTTTTGACAGCCTCTTAGGGGGGAGAGTTAAAGACAATCACAACTTTTGTGGTGGCACGGGCTCTATGCTATCGTTTGCTCCTGATGGATCTGCGTACCCCTGCATTCGATATGCACCCATTAGTATTGGCGAGGAAAAGTCGAAGAAAGTTCGCTTCGGCAGCGTCTATGATGGTCTGTATACCACTGATTCCCAACGCAAGGCTAAAGCAGAACTCGATGCGATTACCCTCACCTCACAGTCTGAGCAGAAGTGTATTGACTGCCCTGTATCTGCCGGCTGTGGCTGGTGTTCCGGTTTGAACTATGAGATGTACGGCACAGCCAATAAACGCTTTACGGGCATCTGCTGGGCTCATAAAGCCCGCGTTCTTGCAAGCGCATACTATCACAACCGGCGGTACATCGAAATAGGGGATTGCCTTCCCATCAAGGCTGAACTGCCAAAAGATGATGCTCTCGAGATACTTCCCGCTGCCGACTATGAAGAGTTTCTTAAAATCGAAAGAGCAGCCCTTCTGAAATTCGCTGATGAAAATGGAATCGGCTGAAAGGAGAATGTATGGCGATTCTGATTGCGAGTACCCTGCTGGAAACCGAAACCGAGGCATGGTACTCATTCTATGTGGACACGATGGAAGATGTCAAAGGTCTGCCTACGAGCAAAAGCACGGGTTCATCGTACAAGGTCAAAAAATTTGCAAAGCCGGCCAGTCAGGCATACTGCATCGAAATGGCGGCGCAATACGTCCTGGACGGTAATGATGAATGGCGGTTGCTCTATGCAATCCGCGATGATGTGGCAGATGCAATTCTGAAAAATGTGGAAGAAATCAAGCAGCTGGTGGCCAACACCAGCGCTTCGGAGCAGGCTGCGGCCCAGAGTGCATCTGCGGCAAATGCCAGTGCGATTGCGGCCAGCAAGTCCGAAAGGATCTCCACGGAAAATGCATCTTCTGCAGCGGCCAGCGAACGTGCATCAAGGGACAGTGCGGAAGATGCAAGAGTGTCCGAAGGAAATGCGCTGAACTACATGAATCGGACAGCGGACATTGCCAATCAGGTGGCAGGGTCGGCGGCACCTATCAATTTTGCATTCGGGCCGGATGCCGATGGCCGGTTTGCCTTTTTTGTCCGCAGGAGCAGTTAAAATCGCGGAATCCGTGATTTTCTAACAAAAATCAGATTTACAGATGTTGCATGGCTATAATCTGGAAAGGAGTTTCTATGTTCAAAGTTATGCAGCAGTATGGCACCGCAGCCCAGCCGGCCACGGTGTACTACTGCGACGATGAAGCAGACCTGCAGAATATCAAATCTGCACCGATGGGGGCGCAAGCACTGGTTATTCATACAGGAAATATCTACATCGCCGATTCTACCGGGAAGTTTTACCCGATGTAAGGATGGTGGCGTATGATTGATATTTTGACCTACGCAATCGCCCGCAGGAAATCAGCAGCAAAATTGGATGAACTGTATAGTCAGACAAAAGCTGTTGCGGATGCGGCGAAAGATAGCGCAGAGACCAGCAAGGCCGCTGCTGAGACATCGAAGGATCTGCTGAACAAGACGACAGCTGCGGCCCAGCAGGCTGCGGCAAGCGCTGCTTCTGCAAGCTATGCACTTGGCCCGGACGAGAGCGGTCGGCTGTCGTTTTTCATCAAGAAAAGCACCTAAAAGGGGGTATAAGAAATGGGTGACACATGGGAACTTATCAATCATCCTATGAGCGATGAAACCGGTCTGGAACTGGCCGCTCAGATGAAACGCCAAAATGACATTTTGGCAGGCATTGCTGCCGGTACTGCCGGCGCAGAATTCGTGGATGCAACATTCCGCGGTCTGCTGGATGGCAAAAATACCACAGAAATCTTCTGGAGCTGGTGGCCGCTGTCTGCCGGTGATGGCGTGACGAAGTATCAGCGTCTGGAACGCTTTGCGAAAATGCTCGCAGAGAGCGCTCGCAGCAAAACCTACACCGTTCGCTTCTACAGTGATGATGTGAGTGGTGATTACACCGGCACCCCGCTGGATGATCTGGCAGACGGGCGTGAAGCGGCTCCGCTTCTGACTGACACCAGCCCGGAAACCGCAGACTGGTCGGAAGAGGATCCTTTCACATGGTACATTCGCGCCAATGCGCTGTCCTTGGAAGATGGCACGATGAACGTGCTGGCAGTTGAGGGTGAAACCGGGTTTGATCTTTCCGGCGAAACCGCACCCGTTTACTGCTTCGCTCTGTCCTTGATGCTGAAGGAGTGGGAGGATGGCGCATACCTGTATAACTCTTTCCGCACCTTCGAGGGCGGCGGCTATGATCCTATGGCTGGCGATGTGGCCCCTGATAAGAGTCGCCGCTGGCTGACATGGCACCCGGCTTTCCTTGGCGGCAAAAATTCCAAGGGCGGAATGACCAGCGGTGCTGGACTGCCCCCGATGCCGTGGACAAGCGCCAATGCAGCTATCCCTATGGCTCGTAAGATTACCGCTTATGATGCCCTGTGGACTGACTGCGACCAGCAGTATGTTCTGGCCCAATGGCGGTTGCGCCATTGGACGCTGAGCAACAGCGGCAAGCTGGAGGGCTGCACTGTCTATAATTACCAGTACAGCCCTGCTGTGGCGGAAACTGGAGTAAAGCGAGTGCTCGTGACGAAAGCGCAGGGGGCAAATTTCCTCGTGGGCTCTGCTGTTTGCATGGGTGAGCGTGGCGAGAATACGGGAACGGACCGCAACACGGACTATAATCACAATATTTTCAACTGGGCCAAGATTTCCAGCATTACCAATGTGACCGTGAGCGAGACCGAGTATGTGGCTCTGAACCTTGAGTTGGATTCTCCTATCGACACTACGACCACGATGCTGGTATCTACTATGCCGTGGGAGTCCGGCACAACAGAGGGCGTGCAGGGGCATAGCGATGGATGTCGGGGTAATCTGACGAACGGAAAATATCCGTACCGTGTGGCCGGCATCGAGATGCAGATCGGCGCTTATACGGAACAGCTTGACCCTCTGTGGAAAGCCAGCATCGTGGACGATGACCACTGGCACTATGACGTGTTCTCCTGCAAGAGCGGTGAGAAGCAGGTTGGTTCTATCTCCTCGGACTATGCCCAGACCGGCTCCTTCGACCTGAACGACAAGGCGACTTGGTCGTGGCACTATATCCGTAAGCTGGGCAAGTTGGGTACGGAAGCCATGATGTATGAAAAGTTCAATGGCAGCGGTTCCACCTATGTACGGGCTGCGTTTCTTTCGCCCTTTTCGGCGGGTCTGTGCGCCCCGTGGCGCGGTGGCCACCTGTTTGACGGTGCTTACTGCGGCCTGCCTTGCGCGTATGGCAACGATTCCCCGGCGTACTCGAGCTGGTACGGCGTGCCCCGGCTTGCTGGCTCGGGCAAAAAGAGAGGGTGAATATGTGCCGTAGGCACATAGAGGGGGTGTAACCCCCTAATCCCCGTTCACGTTTCCCAGCTTGCGCCGATGGTTTACCATCGGCGCAAGCCGATTATTTTATGGAGCAATGAAGCGGCGTGTGGCTGCGTTTATTTCGCCCAGTTCGGCGGGTCTGTACGCCCCGTGGCGCGGTGGCAACCTGAATGACGGTGCTAACTGCGGCCTGCCTTGCGCGAATGGCAACAATTCCCCGGCGAACTCGAGCTGGAACGGCGTGCCCCGGAATGCTGATGATAAATAGCCCTCAAAAGGGCATAAGCGTTTCATTGCGCCTGTGGCTTGACCACTAAGATCATGTTATACCGACACCATGCAGCTGAGCGTTTCGAGATATACGGACGCATTGGTGAGAGCGTGGCCGCAGTTTTTGGGACTGCGTGGCGGTGAGTAGTAGAAATCCGTTTTGCCTGATTTAAGGCCTGAAACGGCAACCGAAATCCGTTGAACATCAGCAAGTTTGGAGGCTTTAAGGATATGAAAACAAAGAGGTACTTGTCGCTCAATCATGAAATGTGCGAGCGTGCTGTCCTTGAAGCTTTTGATAAGAAATGGTTCCGCCGGGATTACCTCGCTACGGTGGAAAAATATGGAGGTGTAAGCCGTGCACAACTATCGAGCGCCGCCCGCGTAAACGACTGGAACCCGCGTTTAGAAGCCGTAAATGGGATTGCTCTTGAAATGGAGCAACGGATAGAAGATTTGTTGGACGGAGAAACAGACGACCTTGATCTTGACCCTGTGAGCGTGTTCTACAGAATTGATGGAATCAGCATGAAACGGCGGGAACTGTCTAACTGCTGTCCAATGCACCAAGCTTTTGGGCATTTGGCGGTACTTGGACTTCGCCCGTTGCTTCAGGCAAAACTGTTGCCGTATCAATTTGCCAGTATTCCCGGCAAGGGACAAATCGCTTTGAAGCGTCAAGTCGAGCGTTGGCTTCGCAGAAAAAGTCTTGGCATACAGTATGCAATAAAGCTGGATGTGCAGGGGGCATACGCCCACACAAAACAGGAACTTGTGATGAAGATCCTGCAGAAAGAAATCCCGGGAGCAACATGGCTTCTGGCTGTTGTCAAATGTCTTTTAGCAATGGCTCCGGGTGAGGGATTGCTTATCGGCGGCTATCTTGAAGCGTGGCTTTTTAACCTTGTTGCCAGCTATATGCTGGTCAAGGTCATGAGTTATGCAAAGATTCGCCGTGGAGCATCCACGCGATTCGTGATCCGCAGCGGTAGCTATATGGATGACCTTGTTTTGTTTGGCCGACGATGGGCTGACATACAGAGTGCAGCCCGAAAATTGACTAAGTGGGCGCTGACCGAACTGGGATTGACAATAAAAAACGAGTGGGTTCGTGTGGACTTTCTTAGCGCCGCTGAAGAGCATCAACGCAGACACCTAACGGGAGCGGCAAAAGGATGCCCGGGTTTGGATATGGCTGGCTATGTGATGCACCGTACCTACACCACGATACGCCCCAGAATTTTTCTGAGGGCTCGGCGGCAGTACATTCGAGCCAAGGCTGATGTTTCACGAAATGGATATGTGCCGGTCTGGCGGTCATACAAGCTGGTCAGCTATAACGGCTATTTTGACTGGACAAAATCTCGTGCAATCAGCGAAGCCCTAAAACAGAAAAAGCTGTTCACGGCCGCAAAAGTAGCAATCCGCGTAACGGCACAAAGAAATGCAATGAAGAAAGTGAGGATAGCAGCATGATTTTTACCGAGAACCTTGACCATAATCCGCAGGCGGTAACGCTGGAAAAACTGCCGGACGGTACGGCTTGGCTGTACCTGCGTAAGGACGCTCATGAGGTACGAACCGAGGCTCCCGAAGGAGAGCAGGGCGGTACTTCGTGGGAGTGCACCACGGCTCTTTGCAAGTTGGGTTCCGATTATGCAGAGGAAACCGTGGAAAGCATCACGGCGGCGGCTGATGATTGGTGGGTCTATGCAGAAGCATGGACGACCGCTGATGAAGCTGCGCCCTCTCTGGAAGAGCGTGTGAGCGTGCTGGAAACTCTGTTTATGGGAGGTGAGCTGTAATGGGCAAGGAACAGTTTTATCGCACTATGTACCGCATGAAGAAGATCACCGCTGCAGGCGTGTGGGAAAAGGTTGACGAGGGCGAGCTGACCAAGGCGCAGGCCTTGCGTATCTGCGGTCCGCGACCGAAGGAATCCTGATGGAAGGTGCTTTTATTTGAGCCGAGAACAAAAGCTCGAAGTTTTGTTAGCATCGGCGGTTCATCTTCTGGATTGCTGGGAGGACATTTCAGCTGAAACAGGAGAAGAGCCTGAAAATTATGGTGAGCAGAGAGCAATCCTGCAAGCCGAATACGATGCTATAAAGTGTTGAGAGAAGCCGTGCTGATGGTCAGCGCGGCTTTTTTGTTTGGAATAGAGGTGGATTTTTTGATTTCTCCGTATAAGGGCACTTTCAGAGTGTCGCAGGCATACCGAAACCTGCGAGCAAACGGTACATATCACCAAGGATATGATCTCGTGGGCATTGGAGACAAAAGCATCTATTGCCCGGTTTACGGTACGGTTATTCGTGCTGGATGGGAGTGTGCAACGCTTCCGAAGAAAGGTTTTGGCCAGCGTGTTGTGGTTCGTATCGGCAGCACTGCCTACTATATGTATTTTGGGCATCTGTCCAAAATCAACGTGGCCGTCGGGCAGAAGCTGAAACCGGGAGATCTGATTGGTGTTGAGGGCAGCACCGGCCACAGCACCGGAAGTCACCTGCATTGGGAAATTCGCATCAACGATATTTCTACTGGGTATGTATCGGTGCATCAGTACGCAGGCATCCCGAATGTGGCAGGCTCTACTGCATACACGTCCAACTGGGTCGCAGAACTTTTCGGACCCAGCAACCTGAAAAAGTCCACCAGCGGCTTCCCGCAGCGCTTGTACAATTCGGTGCTGCAGGGTGCACTGGGAATCGACAAGGACGGTATCTTCGGGGCGAATACCGAAAAAACAGTCAAGGAGTTCCAGAGTGCTCACGGTCTGACAGCTGATGGCATTGCTGGAGCAAAGACAAAGGCGGCTCTCGCTAAGCAGCTTTGAGAGAAAGGGGTTATAATCTATGAGCGTTATGAATATTGTTACCGCCTGTATCGTGATTCTGATTATGGCAGTTCTGTCCGTCGTGGCGATTCGCTTCGGCTATAAGGCGCTTCTGATCGAGTGGGCAATCGATGCTATCTCCAAAGCGGAGAAGGAGTTCGTTGGTACCAAACTGGGCGAGGCGCGCCTTGCGGTTGTTGTGTCTTGGCTGCGCGAAAAGGTGCCTGCACCGATTCGCTTCCTTGTGACGGACGACTTAATTCGCAAAGCAGTCCAGACATCGTTTAACGCTGCAAAGTCTGGGCTGGAGGTGCTGAAGAATGCTTAAGCGGCTTGTGGATTGGCTCTTGGATCGTCTTCCCGTAACGAGATGGATCGAATTGCTGACACAGCCGGAGGACTGAAAGGAGGATGTAGGTGCTTGCAGAGACAGCTGAAACAGTCACTGTCGCCGTTCCGGCGTGGCTTTTAGCGGTAGTTGCTTTTCTTGGAACACTTCTGGGTGGAGCGATTAGTTTTGCTGTGAATCAAATCCTTATCAAGGGAGCTGCTGATCGTGCCGCAAAGAAACGCGAAAAGGACGATGAGCAGCGCCGAGAACGGTATATTTTGCAGATGGACAGCCGAAAGGCTACATTTGACCTGCTATCCTGCATTTGTGCCGGCATTGAGCGAATGGAGACCGAAACGGGTCAGATTTATTGGAATGGAGAACTGAAAAGAAGCCTTGCACATCTGGAAGGTGTGGATGAGCGATATAGGGAATCCGACCAACGCCAGCTTGCCGACCTGAATACTCGGAGCAAATGATTACACCCCCGTTACCCATCAGACTATAAGTCGAAGTGGGTAACGGGGGTGTTTTTTTGCTTTTTTACGATAAAAAATAACAAGATTCGTGATAATCTAACATTTTCCTGACTTTTCCAGTGGAAAAAGTTATCTTTTATTGTAAGGAGCGAGCGAGAATATGATTAGAATTTTACTGTCCAAGAAGCTAGGCGAGCTGAAATGGACGCAAGCAGATCTGGCACGCGCCACGGGCATTCGCCCCACTACAATCAGCGACTACTACAACGAAATCGCCGAGCGGATGAATCTGAACCATTTAGACCTCATCTGCGAAGCGCTGGACTGCAGCCCGACTGAGATACTGGTTCGGGAACCGAATCCTGAGCCGAGGGTGCGAAACCGGACCGGCTTTGAAAAGCCTGTGACAGGCCAAAGAAAAGACGGCGAGTGAGAGAGGGGACAGCGTAAAGCTGTCCTCTTTTTCTATGCCCATTGACGCTTCTTGCAAACAGGTGTATTATAATAATGTATCTAACACCTGAATGAACCACTTGATAGATAGCCAAAGACCCGTGACATCAATTTGACAGCAATCCATTGTGCACTCAAAAACACACAATGGAAGCAACGGAATTTATGCACGCCAAAACCGGAAAAATGGACTTGGTATAACCAAAAACCTACTTTCCGGAATCGAGCTCGAGTAATTGAAAAATTGTTAAAAGACCCAGGAAAGTAACGAAAATCCGTAGCTTTCCTGGGGTTTTGTTTTTTGGTGGAAAATGGCAGAATCCGATAATGAACCGGATTCTGATTTTGGTATTCATCGGGGAGACTTGATCTCGTTTGGAATCGCACAGCAGGGCGATCGGCTTCTGTGTGTGGCGGTACTGTAACGATTCATAAAACAGCTGCCTGCCTGACCCCACAAACCGGCATCCTTTGCGTGGTCTTTGCATATACTGGAAATCAGAACGATGCAAAGACGCACAAAGAGGAGGATGCTGCCTATGCTGGAACAACTTCGACCGTCGCAGAACGACCACACCCTGCTGTCGCCGCGCATCCCGCGTGACACGGAACACGAGCGCTACCACCCGGAGCTGGAAGAGGAGCTGAAGGAATGCCTGTTCTGCCTCAAGCGCAACGAAATGATGTTTGATCTGGAGGTGGACACCGACCTGATCGAGCAGCGCATTTATGAGCGGCAGGCACTGCTGTGCCGCTACCGGTACTTACTGGCCCGTGCACGGGAGCTGGGGCTGCACACCGTGCTGACGAAATATCAGCCGCAGATATGACGGGGCGATTTATCGGAACAAAAATCTTGACAGAAGGCGTCGGATGTGTTATCCTAGTCCAAGATAAATGCATGGTGGGGCAGTCCCCCGGCATGAGGAAATTTTGAGAGTTAGAGAGGTTTCTACTATGGAACGTATTAAGACGATTGCTACTCGTGACCTGACCAAGAGCGTGAAGACCGGCGGCTGCGGCGAGTGCCAGACTTCCTGCCAGTCCGCTTGCAAGACCTCCTGCGGCGTGGCTAACCAGCAGTGCGAGAACAGCAACAAGTAATTTTTGCAAACCCTATGCCGCCTTTGCCGGGCGGCATTTTTTTGTGTAATCTGGAATGGAGTGTAAAATGGTACATCAGTATCAATTGAACGGTTATAACATCGTGCTGGACACCTGCAGCGGTTCGGTGCATGTGGTGGATGACGTGGCCTATGACGTCATTGCCATGTATCAGGATCACACTGCCGACGAGATCGTCTCGGCTATGATGGACAAATACGGCAGCCGCCCGGACGTCACCGAAGAGGATCTGCGCCAGTGCATCGACGACGTGACCAGCCTGAAGGAAGCCGGCAAGCTGTGGAGCCCGGATGTCTACGAAAACATGGCGTTCGACTTCAAGAACCGCAGCACCGTGGTCAAGGCGCTGTGCCTGCATGTGGCGCACACCTGCAACCTGAACTGCTCCTACTGCTTCGCCAGCCAGGGAAAATACCATGGAGACCGTGCGCTGATGAGCTTTGAGGTTGGCAAGCAGGCTCTGGACTTTCTGATGGATCACTCCGGCAGCCGCACCAATCTGGAGGTGGACTTCTTCGGTGGTGAGCCGCTGATGAACTGGGACGTGGTGAAGCAGTTGGTGGAGTATGCCCGCAGTGTGGAAAAGGAGCGGGGCAAAAATTTCCGCTTTACGCTGACCACAAACGGTATGCTCATCGACGATGACGTGATCGACTTCGCCAACCGGGAAATGAGCAATGTGGTGCTGTCGCTGGATGGCCGTAAGGAGATCCATGACCGGCTGCGGGTGGACTATGCAGGCAATGGCAGCTACGAGCGCATCGTGCCCAAGTTCCAGAAGCTGGTAGAGGCCAGAGGCAACAAGAACTATTATATGCGCGGCACCTTTACCCATGCCAATCCGGACTTTACGAAGGACCTGTTCCACATGGCGGATCTGGGCTTCACGGAGTTGAGCATGGAGCCGGTGGTGTGCGCGCCGGAGGACCCC
>ERZ773110.204-NODE-204-length-68180-cov-4.386275_pt1 | contig 68180 bp, 57 predicted proteins | sample MGYA00580568_ERZ773110 | MGnify/ENA primary metagenome ERZ773110 (study PRJEB29015, sample SAMEA2737870) | human gut metagenome | biome: human gut; feature: human-associated habitat; material: faeces | place: China | collected 2012 ... | reverse complement strand
GTACAATCGCCGGTATCGCGATAAAGGTTAATAAAGGTACTGTAAAATACCGCGTGCATGTAAAGGGCAAAGGATGGTTACCTTATGTAACCGGATGTAACTGGTCTGACGCAAACAACGGCTATGCTGGATATCCGGGAGCTGTGATCGATGCCGTAGAGGTATATTATGATACTCCGGCGGATATTGTTGCAAAATATGGTTATCAAAAAGCGCAGTACAGAGTTGCTCCGATTGGCGGCGGTTACTATCCGTGGCAATTCGACAATGAAGTAGGAAACGGGCAGGACGGATATGCCGGATGTTTCGGCATTGCGCTTGATAAATTCCAGTTATATTAAAAATATTCCCCGGAGTATCAGCTCCGGGGAGAAATATTGCATCATCTTATCATTATTTAATTAGCTTCATCTTCTACGAGCGAGTTCTTCTGTTCCTGTATCGTTATCGAAATTGCACATTTTAAACTGTCAGAACTTTAATAGCACACCACAACGTACATTTTTGTCAATCCCTTTACTGCAAGCACTTGAAAAGTGGGGATTGACAAAGGGAAATACAGTAAAATGAGAAAAGGGATATTCCGATTCAAGCTTTTGGAATATCCCTTGGCTACTATTTGAGACTAATTCAAGTTTTATTAAAATAAAAAGTATTTTTAAATAAAACCGCTAAAACACAGCATATAACAACACTTTAAACACAAACATTATAAGAATTTACTACTTATTTACTATAAACCAAACAGAGCCTTGTTTATGACGAAATAGTTACTCATAGAATAGTGATATTGCTCAAATAAGTGTAAATAATACTTTTAGTAAAAACAAGGATGATTATAAAATAACCATCCTTGTTTACCTTTTTAATATTTTATTTAATCCATCCATTCTTTTAAATCATCACTAGTCCAACTGTTGCCTTTATCATCATGAGCTGTCCAACTTCCATCATTATTATGATCATAATGTGTCCAACTTCCATCTGGCATATCATAGCGATGCCAACTTCCAGAACTTCCATTGTTATAACTTCCACTACCTCCACTGTTATAGTTTCCGCCACCATTATTACTAGATGCTGCAGCTTCTGCCTGTTTTCTTGCTTCCTCTTCTGCTTGTTTAGCTGCTTCTTCAGCAGCCTTCTTTTCTTCCTCTTCAATTTTAGTTATTCTATCTTCATAAGACTTGATAAGGTTAGTAATTTCAGTTTCATATTCTTTGACTTCATCTTCCATACATATGATATCTTTTTCATTTTGAATGGTCTGCAACAATTCATGCAAGTTTGTTTTAGTGGTGTTTAATTTCTCTTTGTCGTAAATTTTATCAATCTCTTTTAATGTGTTGTCGGTCAAAGTTTTGTCATATTCTTCTCTAAATACTTTCTGCATATCGGATATAACAGAATGATATTTTTCATCTATTTCCTTAATTACATCTTTTGACTTTTCGTAATCAACATGTTCCTTTGAAATAGACTGTAAAAGAGCAAGTTTATCTTCTCTTGTATCTTCCTTATTAAAATCTGTTTCCGTCTTTTCAATCTCTGCAATAGCTGTGTCGATTTTCTTCTGCAATTCCTGTTCTTGATAATAACGATACCCCAATACAGAAGCAAAAACTAAGACAATCACAACTATGATAATTGGAATAATAAATTTCTTGCTTTTGAAATTGATTTTCATGTTTCCCGTTCCTCTCTATTGTTTTTTCTCATTTTATCATATTGTAAGACTATAAACAATAGTTGCATTGCAATATGCAGTGCATATTTCTGTGCTTATTTGCAATACCATGTTAATAACAAGGAGGTATGCAAATGGCTTTCCAACTCAAACCCGATAAGAAACAGACGGAAAACAAAACAATCCGCTTTCCGATACCGTTAATTGAGGAAATCGAAAAGGCAATACAAAATCAAAATGTTACATTCTCAAAATTTGTTATACAAGCCTGTCAATACGCTTTAGAGAATATGGAAGAAAAGACAGAAGATACAGAAGAAAATAAGAAATAAAGATAAAAGGATACCTGTTTTACAAGAGGTATCCTTTTTCTTAGTCTTTTTTCAATATCACTTTATGTTAATACAAAAAATCGTCTAATAAATCCAAAAATGATTGTGCAATTTTTTCTAATGATAAATCATTAAATACAAGTTCAAAAATATCATAAGTGCGTTCTACCGTATCTGTAATAAAAAAATCATATAAGTTCATATCAGAAAATCCCGAAGTATTATATTCATATTGAATCCGTAAAGACTCGGATAAATTATTCTTAAAGAAATTTTTTATATTTCCATACTCTATTGATATATCTTTATATGAGATTTTTTCTTTTAAATATTTCTTATAATTATCCTGATTTCTATTTAATGGGAAAACTTTGTTACTAAATTCATGGAAACTTTCTTTAATTTTTATAACCAGTTCGTCGCTATATTCATTACATACTCCCCTATAAAGACTACGCTTTTGGTATTCATTATAAATTGCATTAGAAATATCTTCAATCTTGGGCGATGATAAAAAAAATTGCAACTGTCTCTGAATTTCTTTATTTTTTTTTAACTTGTTAATGGCTGTATCATTTAATCCAATGGCATTATGAATATCGGTATTTTCATGACTTTCATTGCTTTCAATCCCTAAAAGATAATCTATACTTACATTTAGTGAATTTGATATTGCAATCAAATTATTTATGCTGAATGTTCTTAATTTTTTACGTGTATTTATGTTTGTGCATTCTGTTAAGGTACTATGAGCAAGTTTATAATCATCAAATAATAGTTTATATCTATCGGTTTCAGAACTTACATTTTTACAAACATCTTTTTTTGAAAGCTTTTTTAAAGAGAGTTGCCTATAAAAACGCAAAATTAAATTCTTTCTCCACTTTTCAATAGAATTATCATTCCACAATTTTTTTAATTCTTCATTATCTAACCCATCTAAATATTGAGGTAATCTCTTTTTTTTATCGTTTATCATTTTTTCCTCCTTAAATTCTGTATCTAGAATATAGATATATTATAAATTATGAAATCAAGAATATCAAGAATAAAATTATAGAGTTATAAATTTTTGATATAGTAAAGATACGATATAACACAAGTGCGCATAGTGATATATCTAAATGAAAATTAGGAGGAATTAGCATGTTTAAATATTTAAGAAAGACAGAAAGGAGAAATTTATATGACACGATTTAAACCCCAGAATATCGTAGTAGACACTAAAGGAACTTTAGGAAACATGCCACTTATAGCGATTGAAGCAGGAAAAAATCCTGTTTATGAAAATGGAAAACGAACTGATAACTATGATGGCTATTTTGTCCGCTGTGTCAGCCCTAAGCTTGGCTATGCGGATTTTAAAGTCGTTCTAAAGGAAAAGCCTGAAATAGACGAGGAGAACATGGAGGTAGCTTTTACAAATCTTCAACTGCAAGTCTATGTTTACAACGGGCAGTTAATGTTAAAGGGAACTGCTGATTCAGTAGCACCATTTGAAGCCACTGAAAAAAGAATACAATTTAAGAGGTAGGCAACTGCCTCTTAAATACTAACGGAGGCTATAGAGATGATAAAAAAAATATTAGCAATGATAAAAAGGGGACTTTTAGAAATCCTATACACGAAACGGAAAGGAATATGGGCGCTTATCTACATACTATTATCTATCCCCTATATTCCTGTCATCTGGAAAATCACAATCGGAAATATCGCCTTTATTAGTGCATTTTTAGAGTTTGTTGTTAAGTCTTTTCTATATGGCAGTATGGCTTTAGGGCTGATAGTGATTTTGATTGTGATAGGCAGACCGTTCAAAACGAGAAATACAGAAAACAAGTTAAGAGAAATCGGTCTAATAAACCATAGGGGAAAAGTTCCTACCCTCTGTTCTTTTGGAAAAGGGAGTGATAAAAAAAGACATGAAGAAATATGGGTTTTCCTTACAAATGGAATCCCTAAAGAAGCATGGGCGAAAAAGACAAGTGATTTAGAAAGCGTGTTCAATAGAAAAATTTTGACTATTGATTATTTGGAACGTACAAGAGAGCAGATAAAATTAAATGTCATACCTGTAAAATATTATGTTCCCGCATCAATAGATGATAGTTTTATCAAAGATATGATAAATCTGCTATGTGTCGGGGCAACTGGTACCGGAAAATCATACTTCTTGCTCACTCTGCTTTCTCAATTAAAAGGGATATACAAAAACAATATAACTTTTGTCATGTGTGATTTTAAGAATAGCTTTTCTGAATTTTCAGATTGCCCTAATTTTTACGGATATACAGACTGTCTGTATGGATTAGAAGCAGTTTATAAAGAATTTAAAATACGATTAGACTTAAACGACAGCAAGAGGAATGAAAAGAAAATAGCATTTGTAATTGATGAATATTCAGCATTTGTCATGTTCCACGAAAAAAAGGTTGCGGATACAATAAAAAACCAAATCGCAGAACTATTATCTATGAGTCGGAGCTTAGGCATTATCGTAATAATCGGGCTACAAAGAGCAGACAGTGAACTGTTCAAATTGGGTGCTCGTGATAATTTCCGTTCTATTTTAGGCATGGGGAATTTAAGTAAAGAACAAAAGTCTATGCTTTTCAACGATTATAAGGAATTGATGATGGATAGCATTTCTGCGGTTGGCGAGGGATATTTGTGGCGAGACGGAAAAGGAGTGGAAAAAATAAAGGTTGCGCCAATCGAAAATATGAATGCTGTAATTGAAACAATCAGAAAAGGACTGTCAGAGCCGATAATATGACTGTGTGTGCGGAGCGTACACACAGTCATAAGGTATCGCCAAAGGCGATACCTTTAACTTGATTGTTAATACACATTATCAGATTGAAAGAGGTAATGATTTGAAGTATGAAAAACTGCATGATGATTTTCATATTCCTGATAATGCGATTGTAACAGTAAAAGAGATGGGCAACATATTGGAAATAACATATAACAGTAATCGAAATTCAAGAGCGCAAATCATTAAGTTAAACGCAGAAGAATATTATGTTTTAAAAACGGGCGAAATAAAACAATACATAAAAAAATCAGAGAACAGAGCGAATAATATCGACAGCGTAAGGAAAACAATGAAACGGATAAAAGAATTGATACAAACGAATGTAACTGATATAAGTCGAGTAAGGTGGTGTACTCTTACTTATAAGGAAAATATGAAAAGCACAGAAAGATTATATAATGATTTCAGAAAATTCAACCAAAGATTAAAAACCTATTTAAAAAGTCGAAAAATCGAAAACGTTGAGTACATAATGATAGCCGAGCCACAGGAGCGTGGAGCGTGGCACTGTCATGTTATATATATATTTGAGAAAAAAGCACCTTATATTTCTAATAACGAATTTAGCAAAATATGGGGACATGGATATACGAAAATTACAAAGTTAGATAATGTTGAAAATATAGCAGTTTATTTAATGGCTTATTTATCTGATATAGAAATACCAATAGAGGAACAAGAAAGATTTTATAAAAGTGAAGTTAAAGAGGTAGAAATAAACGGAACAAAGAAAGCATTTTTAAAGGGAATGAGGTTGTCCTTATACCCAAAAGGAATGAATATCATCAGACATTCAAGAGGGATAAAATATCCCGAAGCTAAGAGAATGCGTTTAAAAGACGCAAACCAGCTTATTAAAGGTAAATCATTAACTTATCATACGACATACCGCCTTTCTAATCAGAATGGCTATACAATGACGATTGATAAGAAAGAATATAAATGAATAAGGTACATAATAAAAAGGGACAGTAGGAACATTTAGATTGTTTTTGCATAATCTAATTATAAGTCAGAGAAAGGGGGAATTGTATGCAAGAACCTACTGGCGAATCAGAAAGAGAGCCAGAGCATAAACAGATTTCAGCAGAGATTCAAAAATCTTTTCGTAAGACATTAAAGTGCGGAATATATAAAGAATTACATAGGCGCTCCCTTTTGTCAGATGAGCAACTAAATTCTCTGATAAATGAAAAATAACGCAAAATAAATTGCACATCACAAGAGGTTTTGATACAATATAGTTGTCTTGTGGTGTGCTATTTTCATTTATGGAGGTAGTACAATGAAAGAAAATATTTTAAGGGTTGCGGCGTATGCCAGAGTATCCACAGATAAAGAAGACCAAACGAATTCACTTTTAAGCCAAAGAAGTTATTTTGCTGATTATATTACACATCATGAAGGTTGGAAACTTAGTGAAGTGTATTATGACGAGGGAATCAGCGGAACACAGATAAAGAAACGTTCCGGCTTTAAGAAAATGATACAGGATGCTCTAAACGGAGAGGTCGACTTGATTATAACAAAAGAGGTTGCAAGGTTCGCCCGAAATACAGTAGATACGCTGTCTTATACACGCAAACTTAAATCAGCAGGTGTTGGTGTTATTTTTACTATTGATAATATCGACACAAGAGACGCTGATGGAGAACTTCGCCTAACTATTATGGCAAGTATCGCACAGGAAGAATCCAGAAAGACCTCGGAACGTGTGAAATGGGGACAAAAGCGTCAAATGGAAAAAGGTGTTGTATTTGGCAGAGATTTATTAGGTTATACTGTTCAGAATGGACAACTACATATTAATGAAGAAGAAGTTCCGATAGTGCAAGCAATTTTTCATAAATATACAAATGAAGGAAAAGGAACATGGACTATTGCAAAGGAACTTCTTACAGAAGGTATGCGACCGAAAAGAATTGCGTTATGGTCTAATGTAGTTATTCTCCGGGTGTTAAGAAATGAAAAATATGTAGGGGATTTATGTCAGAAGAAAACATACACACCAGATTATCTAACTCATTCAAAGAAATACAACAGGGGAGAGGAGAAAATGGTTTACTTGAAAGAACATCATGAACCTATTATTGACAGAGATTTATGGAACAGGACACAGGAGGAATTGAAAAGACGTTCTCCTTCAGAAGAACAGAAATCAAAGCATAGTAACCGCTATTGGTGCAGTGGGAAAATTCGTTGTGCGGAATGTGGATGCCGTTATGTCAGCCGTACGAAAAAATTAATGAGTGGAGATGTCTATAAGGCTTGGCGTTGTTATGCCGCTGCGAATCATGGTACAAAGAAACAAGACGCTGACGGAAACGAAATCGGCTGTAATAATTCTTCTATCAATGACCGTTCTTTAAAAACTTGCATGAATTACTGTATCACTCTTGTTCAAGGAGAACGTGATTCCTTGAAAAAAGAAATTTTAAAAGAAATCTCACAGCTTCAAAAAGTAACAGTAAAAAAAGTAGATTCAAAGAAAATCAAGATGAAAATAGATAATCTTGAAATGAAGAAACGTAAAGCGATTGATTTAATGCTTGATGGACTGATTTCAAAGGAAGATTTACAGAATCAAACAGAGTGGTATAACGAAGAACTTGAAAAACTGAATATACACCTGTCAGATGCTTTACAAAAAGACAAGTCGGATTCTCGTCAGGTAAATAATATGGAGAAGTATATAAAAGCCTTAGATGAGATTATGGAACTGGATGGTAACAGTGAAGATGTTTATAAAGAAGTCCTAGACCATATGGAGATTCATAAGGGAAATATTGTTGATGTATGGTTGAAGTCAATACCGATAGGAATCCGGCTGAAAGTAAAGGCAACAGGAAAGGGGGAATATTTCAAAACAGAAATTTTAGAAACATCTTTTATTGAAAAGTAACGTGTGCAATATCGGTACAGATGTACCTATATCGGTTAGCGTTCCTGTTACTTCCTTATACGGCATAGTATATCTTTGAGAGAGATAGCGCATAGATGCGGCCAGTTCTCCGTCGGGACCTCCGAATTGACTGATGATGATCTTTGCAATTTTAGGATTGGTTTGTGTGATTTTTACCGGATATTGAAGACGTTTTTCATAATTCCACATAAATCAGCATCCTCCTTCCTGCCATGGCCACGGTTCATTGATCCAGTTCCATCGTTCGGCACAGGAATAATCGGCTGTGTCGACAGTCAGTGGTCCGTAGGCAGAAGCATATTGTTTTAAAGCGTCGTTGCGGTGGGCGCTCATTTCATGAAAATACGCAAGCGCTTCGCTGTCGCAAGGATGCGTATCGAGATAAAGTTTTACTTCGTCAACAGCAAAACTAACCTGGTTGATATGCTCCATAAGCTGGTTTCGGTTCATAGAACGATGCATATTTTTCATTGAAGCGTTATTTAAAGAACAGTCTTGAGTATTATTATTTGTGACAGAACAGTTTGAGTTAGAATAAGGATAGTTTTTCATCGGCAGCAGGCTCCTTTCCCTGAGAATGGTTTATTTAATTCCTCAAAGATCGTTCCGTTTTTAAGAGCGCGGCACGGTTCATAAATGTTCTGCCATTTTTGCCATGGAACATATGCCATTGCAATCGGCATATTTGCAGGGAAAAAGTCCCGGGTATTCGGACATCCGTTCATAGGAACTGTTTCGTGACACGGGCAGGAGGTGTCGGGCATTGTACGGCGCATATAACGCATCTGATTATTTGTTTGACAAGTTGCCATTGGCGGTATCTCCTTTTGTTGTAAATTCATTATTATAATATGAACGACTTACGTTTTTGCGAATGATATATGGAAAAATCCTTTACAACTGCCATTAAATTATATATAATAGGTAAGTCATCGGGGTGTGGCTCAGTTTGGTTAGAGCGCACGGCTGGGGGCCGTGAGGTCGCAGGTTCGAATCCTGTCACCCCGACTGATCTATTGCGGCGGCGAGCCGAAGTTCGGGCTTGCCCGAGATTTTGGCGGACGCTTGCGATTTCGGAGCGTGCTTTTTGGCACTTCCGGTGATTGCAGAAGTATATTTTTGTTTTGAAGAAGATATCATATACGAGAGATCAATGAGGGATCAGATCAGGTAAATGGCTTACCGGAAACTGATTCCTTATCTATTATTTCGGATATTATGGAAAGGAAGAAGAAAAATGTGTGGTTTTGCAGGTTTTGTCGGTAAAGTAGAAGATCGGGAAACTGTTCTTGTAAATATGATGGATACAATCATACACAGAGGACCGGACAGTGCAGGGAAATATGTTGATGAGGATGCGGCTCTTGGATTTCGGCGTTTGAGCATTATCGACCTGTCTTCAGTCGGAGATCAGCCCCTTTATAATGAAGATAAAAGCATGGTGCTTGTTTTCAATGGGGAAATCTATAACTATCAGGAACTGCGAAAAGAATTGATCGAGGCTGGACATGTATTTGTCTCTAATACAGATTCGGAAACTCTGATACACGGATATGAGCAGTGGGGAGAGAAACTTGTCGATCGTCTCCGGGGAATGTACGCGTTTGTGATTTGGGATACAAAGAAAAAAAGACTTTTCGGTGCAAGGGATATTTTTGGAATCAAGCCTTTTTACTATGCGCAGATGAATCAGACCTTTTTGTTTGCGTCTGAGATCAAAGCATTTATGGAACATCCGAAATTTGATAAGATTTTTAATGAAGATGCTTTGGGAAATTATCTTTCCTTTCAGTTCGTACCGACTAACGAAACCTTTTTCAAAGGAGTATTTTGTCTTCAGCCCGGTCATTACTTTATTTATGAAGATGGGAAAATGGAAATATCGCGGTATTTTGAACCGAATTTTACAGGAAAATATGAAAAAACATTCGATGAAGCTGCGGCTGAAGTGGAAAAAGTCATGAAGGAGTCGGTAGAGAAGCATAAGATTAGCGATGTGGAGGTTGCGTCTTATTTATCAAGCGGAGTGGATTCCAGTTACCTGACTTATCTGGGACAAGTCGATCATACGTTTACAGTCGGATTTGACGAGGGAGAATACAGTGAGATTCAGGATGCAAAAGATTTTGCCGAAAGTATTCATATGAAGAATGATGCGAAGGTGATCACGCCGGATGAATACTGGGACAGTCTTTCGGATATTCAATATTATATGGATGAGCCTGTGGCGGATCCTGCGGCGGTTGCACTGTATTTTTTGAGTAAAGAAGCGGCAAAGAAAGTAAAAGTTGTGCTTTCGGGTGAAGGATCGGATGAATTGTTCGGAGGATATAATATTTACTGTGAACCTCTTGAACATACTGCTTTTAATAAAATCCCGATGCCGATCCGGCGCTTTATGGGAAAATTTGCAGAATACTGTCTGCCGAGGGGGATGAAAGGCCGTGGATTTCTTATGCGTCATGGAAAGACGCTGGAAGAACGGTATTTTGCCAATGCTACGAATATATTTACAGAGCGTGAGGCTGCTAAAATTTTGAAAAAGGGATGCAGACCGGGAATTCAGGATGTGACAAAACCTTTGTATAACCGGGTGAAAGATAAGGATGCGGTGACAAAAATGCAGTATGTGGACTTGCATCTTTGGCTTGTTCACGATATCCTTATGAAAGGGGATAAGATGGGCATGGCGAATTCTTTGGAAGTCAGAGTGCCGTTTCTTGACCGGAATGTTCTGGAACTTGCGGAAAGCCTTCCTCTTCAATATAAAGTGCAGGCACCGCGCACGAAAGTTGCTCTCCGGGCAGCGGCGGAACGCAGTATCAGAAACAAGACGGCAGAGAAAAAGAAACTTGGTTTTCCGATCCCGATTCGGGTTTGGCTGAAAGAGGAAAAATATTATAATCGTGTGAGAGCGATGTTTGCATCTTCTATGGCGAAAAAATTCTTTAATACCGATCTGCTTATGAAGATGCTGGAAGATCACAGAGACGGAAAGAATACGAATGAAAAAACAGATGACAGCCGCAAAATCTGGACGGTATATATTTTCCTTGTATGGTATGACCGCTTTTTTGAACATGGGAAACCGGTGCATCCTTCCATGACAGCAGGTAAATAAGATTGATGATGGGTGTGATGATATGAGAAGCAGGACTGTGCGTCCGATCAAGAGACGCGAACAGGGCAGGAAAAATGTAAAGAAGCAAAAGAAAAGAAACCTCGGAGATACGATGCCGATGCGTCCCGTCAGAGAAGATGTGTACGATACGGCGCCGATGCGTCCGATGAATATCAGAAGCGGGTATGAGGGATACCGCAGAACGATTGACCGTAGGCGTGAAGTGATACGGACGGAGCGTCCGGTTTCTCGACGTGTGAATTCCCGCAAAGGGAAAAAGGAACGTACGTCAGGCAGAACTCGTTATGAAAACAGAAATAGTTTATCGGCGCTGATCGCAAGACAAAGAAGTGCAGCGGGAAAAGAACAATATTTTGACTATGACCTTCTTTTTGTGATTATTTTTCTGATGTGTTTTGGTCTTGTTATGCTTTATAGTGTCAGTTTCTATGAAGCGCAGGCTGATTTCGGAAATGACATGTACTATTTTTCAAAACAGGCGTTGATCGGTGTGGGCGGATTTATCGGCATGTATCTTGTGTCAAAGTTAGATTATCATCTGTATGGAGCGTTTGCATTTGAAATCTATGTAATTTCGATGTTTTTGATGGCGCTTGTACAGACTCCGCTTGGCGTGACTGTCAATGGCGCGAGACGTTGGATCGGACTTCCCGGCAACCTTTCGCTGCAGCCTGCCGAGATTACAAAAATAGCAGTGATTCTATTTATATCTTATGAGTTATGCCGTCTTGGGAAAAGGGCATATTCGCCGAAAGGAATTGCACAGATACTTGCATTTGGCGCAGTGGCATCGGCAGGCGTTTTGTTTTTGACAGATAACCTGAGTACGGCGATCATCGTGGCGGGGATTACATGTATTTTGATTTTTGTAAGCCATCCGAAGACGAAGCCGTTTCTTGTAATAATCGGGATCGGGATTGCGGTAGCGGCAGTCGGGATCGCAATTCTTTCGGTAACTGTGGCGAACAGTGATAATTTCCGTCTCCAGCGAGTGATCTCGTGGCTGAACCCGGAAGCTACGGCCGATACGGGAAGTTTTCAGGTCATGCAGGGACTTTATGCGATCGGAAGCGGAGGACTGTTCGGAAAAGGACTGGGAAACAGTACACAGAAATTGGGCGTGATTCCCGAAGCGCAAAATGACATGATCCTTGTCGTTATTTGTGAGGAGCTTGGCGTATTTGGCGCGGTTGTTATTTTGGTCCTGTTTGCATTGTTGTTATACAGACTGATCTTTATTGCGAAAAATGCGCCCGATCTTTTCGGTTCGCTGATCGCGACTGGGATATTTGCGCATATCGCATTACAGGTTATTTTGAACATTGCTGTCGTGACGGGACTTCTTCCGACAACGGGTATTACGTTGCCTTTTATCAGTTACGGCGGAACTGCAATCGTATTTTTGATGGCGGAAATGGGAATTGCGCTTGGAATTTCACGGAAAATAAGATTAGAATAGAAAAAGCTTCCTTTCTTATGAGATGTGTGATATATTTATATGTGGTATTAAAAACTACATACAATAGAAGCGTAAAATATATTTTGCGTTTCAGGAGGAAGTGTTATGGATTATAAAATTGTTTTGGATAGTTGCGGAGAATTGACATATAAGATGAAGGAGAGCGGGATTTACCATACGGCGGTTTTGAGTATGCTCGTTGACGGAGATACGATCTTGGATGATGAAAGTTTTGACCGGAAAGATTTTCTGAAAAGAGTAGCGGTGAGTCCGGAATGTCCGAAGTCTTCCTGTCCTTCGCCGGATGCATATATGGAACTTTACGGCGGAGCGGAGAAGAGGGTTTATGTGGTGACCTTGTCAGCGGAATTAAGCGGATCGTATAATAGCGCTCAGCTTGGAAAAGAGCTGTGGAAGGAAGAAAACGAAGACGGGGATAAACAAATCTATGTATTTAATTCGCGTTCGGCATCGGTAGGTGAAAGTTTGATCGCATTGAAAATACAAGAGTGTGAAGAAAAAGGGTATTCTTTTGAAGAAGTGATAGAGCATGTGGAAGCATATATCGAAGAACAGCACACATATTTTGTTCTTGAAAATCTGGATACACTTCGGAAGAACGGAAGGCTTACAGGAATTAAGTCGTTGATGGCAAGCGCTCTTAATATCAAACCGGTGATGGGGTCAACTCCGGAGGGAACGATTTGTCAGCTTGGTCAGGCGAGAGGAGTTAAGAAAGCGATTGCGAAGATGGCAGAGCATATTGTGGCAGATGGCAAAAATACAGAGAATAAAGTGTTGGCGATCGCTCACTGCAACTGCCCGGAAAGAGCAAGAGAGATAGAGCGTATGATTCTCGATAAGATAAAAGTAAAAGACAGTTTTATAGTAGAGACAGGCGGAATCAGCACAATGTATGCAAATGACGGTGGAATAATAGTTGTACTGTAGAAGTGTTTGTGATAAAATGTCCTCATGCGTAGTATCTTATCTGAAAGGAGTAATACGGGATGAGTCAGGAAAAGGTTGACCGTTATAAACAGGAAAAAGTAAACAGAAAACAGATCATGCGTAAGCAGAAGCTGATGAATAATATGCGTAAAGGGGTGCTTGTGGTGGTAGCTCTGGCATTGATCGGATGGCTTGGTTATTCTGCTTATGATATCTATGAGTCGGGAAAAGAGAGAACTGTCTCAGAGGTGAATTATGACGCCGTATCTGATTATTTGAACGGACTGAATGCAGAAGGTTCTGCTGAGTAAATGGTGTGGTGTGGGGAGTGAGCGCCGAATTTGAAGAGCGCACACCCTTGCACCCAAATTTTTTTTAAAACTTTAAAGTGAATAAATTCATTAAAAACACAACATGTAGGGTATTTGGAACATCAATGCCATACATGTTCTTTTTTTGCGAAAAATCCTGTTTTTTGATTCGTTTTTAGCCGAAAAAAGGACACAAAAAAATCTCAAAAAAGGGTTGAAAAAGGGGGAGTGGTGGTTTAGAATGGAGTCAAGTGGTAAAGAGTGGAGGCTAGTGGAGTAAAGTAGGGGCGATGTGGAGCTCACATTAAGAGAAAGGATTCCAGATGTTATTAGGAGAGTTTAACCATAGTATTGATGAAAAGGGAAGACTCATCATTCCGGCAAAACTGCGGGATGATCTTGGTGACAGTTTCGTTATTTGTAACGGACTGGAAGGCTGCCTCTTTGTTTACTCTCAGGAAGAATGGAATAAATTCGTTGCTGAACTTGAGACTTTGCCACGCATGAGTAAGGATGCCAGAATTTTCAAGCGTTATTTTTTCGGAAGCGCTTCGGAGGGCAGTTTCGACAAGCAGGGGAGAGTTCTTGTCCCGCCGTCGCTCCGCAAAGCAGCCGGATTAGAAAAAGATGTAGTCTTAGTGGGAGTTCAGGATCGCATCGAGATATGGGATAAGGCTCTTTGGGAGGAACGCAGTCAGATCAGCGAGGAAGATCTGGACGCGATTGCAGAGCGTATGGAATCCATAGGAATTCGTATTTGATAAGGAGAAGACAATGGCATTTGAACATGTGTCTGTTCTACTGAACGAAACAGTAGACGGGTTGAACGTCAAACCGGATGGGGTTTATGTAGACGCTACGCTTGGCGGAGGCGGACATGCCTATGAAGTGTGCAGAAGGCTTGGCAGTAAGGGGAGATTTATAGGAATAGATCAGGATGCCGATGCAATTAAAGCAGCGGGAGAACGCCTGAAAGGCTTCGGGGAGAAGGTTACGATAATTCGGAGCAATTATCGTGATATGAAGCCGCAGCTCCAGAATATAGGTGTTGACAAAGTAGATGGTATTGTGATCGATCTGGGAGTTTCATCATACCAGCTTGATACCGCCGAACGCGGATTTTCTTATCGGGTGGATGCGCCGCTTGATATGAGAATGGATCAGAGACAGAAAATGACGGCGAGAGACATTGTCAACGAATACAGTGAGTCGGAACTTTACCGTGTGATCCGCGACTATGGGGAAGATAAATTTGCTAAGAATATTGCAAAGCATATTGTGGAGGAGCGTAGGAAAAATCCGATTGAAACAACGGGACAACTGAATGAAATTATCAGTCATGCGATACCGATGAAGTTTCGTAAGACGTCAGGTCATCCGTCGAAAAGGACATTTCAGGCGATTCGGATCGAGTTGAATCACGAACTGGATGTTTTGAGGGAGTCGTTGGATGACATGATCGAGATGCTGAATCCGGGTGGAAGGATATGCATTATTACATTTCATTCGTTAGAAGACCGCATTGTGAAAAGTGCATTTAGGAAAAACGAAAATCCATGCACTTGTCCGAGTCATTTTCCTGTATGTGTCTGTGGGAAGATTTCAAAAGGGAAAGTGATCACGAGAAAACCAATTTTGCCGTCGGAGGCAGAAACGGAATCAAACAGCCGTTCAAAAAGTGCGAAACTCAGAATATTTGAACGGGCATAAATTGGGAGTGTATCATATAGAAACGAATTTCCGAGGGGAGGGGAGAACCCTTAGGAAAATACAAAAAAGGAAGGGGCATTTGTCATGGCAGCAAACTATCGTACATCCAAATACAGAACGACAAGTCTAAGTGAAAGAGACAAAAGTGGATTTTATGTATATGGAAATACTGTACGTCAGGCAGAAACTCTTCCGAGAAAAACGAAGAGTCCGTATTCGCAGCAGAGGGAGCAGACGAAACGGACAAGCAGCCGGGTTGTTAAGAACCGAAACCGCGCGATGAGTATTAGTCCGGCTTATGCTGTATTTCTTACGGCAGCGGCAGTCTGTGCGGTATTGATTTGCGTTTTATACTTAAATCTTCAGTCGGAGGTCGTAAGCAGATCGGAAAATGTTACGGCAATGCAGGAACAACTTGCAGATCTGACGGAGGCAAATAATACTGCATATAATTCGGCGGCAGACTCGGTGAATCTCGAGACGGTGCGGGACAGAGCGATGAATGAAATGGGGATGGTTTATGCTGCTCAGGGAACAATCGTAGAATACGATAGTCCGGAAGGGGATTATGTAAAGCAGTATAACGATATTCCGGAAAGCGGTGTGCTCGCAAAGTCCAGCGATGTATTAAAGTAAGGAAAAAATTATGGCTGTAAAGAAAAGAAAAAAGAGTAGATTTGAATTTTTGACAAGAAAATTCCCGCTCAGAATGCAACGGAAGCTGGTAATGCTATTTATGGCAGTAGTACTGGCTTTTGTTGTTCTTATAGGAAGAATAACCTATATAAATGTAACGAAGGGAAGCAAATATACAAAAGTTGTTTTAGATCAGCAAAACTATGACAGCAGGGTGATCGCTTTTAAAAGGGGCGATATTGTCGATCGTAACGGAACAAAGATGGCGACAAGTGAGCGCGTATATAACGTGATCCTTGACGTGGCGGTTATGATGGACAAAAAGGAGTATATCGAACCGACAAAGGAAGTATTGAAAGAATGTTTCAATGTAGAGGGGGACGTTGTTGATAAATTGATCAAAGAGTCTCCGGACAGTCGTTATGAAGTGCTTGTGTCAGATGTGGATTATGCGACTGCTCAGAAGTTTAAGAAGATTGATGAAGATGATAAAAAATATCCGAATGTGAAAGGAATCTGGCTGGAAGAAGACTATTTGAGGAGTTATCCATACGGTTCTATGGCGAGTGATGTGCTTGGATTTGTATATGGAGGAAATCAAGGGGCGCTTGGAATCGAAAGCGCGTATAATTCAATTCTCAACGGAACGGATGGAAGAGAGTATGGGTATTTTGACTCCGATTCTTCGGTAGAGCGTACTGTCAAACCTGCGAAGAACGGAAATACGGTCGTGTCTACCATTGATGTGACATTGCAAAATATTGTGGAAAAATGCATTTTAGAGTTTAACAGTGCGCATGCCGCAGATGGAAATCCCGGCAGTAAAAACACAGCCGTTATCATTATGAATCCGAACACAGGAGAAATACTGGCGGAAGCATCGTACCCTAATTTTGATTTGAATGATCCGAGAAATCTATCTTTGCTTTATACAAAAGAGCAGTGGGATGCGATGAGTGAAGAAGATCAGGTCGAAGCGATGAATGATCTTTGGAGAAATTTCTGCGTAAGTGACGCTTATGAGCCGGGGTCTACTGCGAAACCGTTTACTGTGGCGGCCGGCTTGGAAACAGGAACATTGACCGGAAACGAAAGCTATTACTGCGGAGGTTCTAAAGACGTTCTCGGAACGAAGATCAGCTGTCACTATAAGTCGGGACACGGACAGGAAACGATACAGGATGCCATTGCAAATTCATGTAATGTAGCTCTTATGGATATGGCAGCGGTGATCGGTCCGGAAAATTTTACAAAATATCAGCATATTTTTGGGTTTGGAGAGTATACAGGGATTGATCTTCCGGGAGAGGCGGAAACGTCAGGACTGCTTTATACGGCGGATACGATGGGAGAGATCGATCTGGCTACCAATTCATTCGGACAGAATTTTAATGTAACGATGACACAGATGGTTTCTGCATTTTCTTCTCTTGTGAACGGAGGATATTATTATGAACCCCATGTTGTAAAACAGATTCAGGATGAAGACGGCAATGTAATAGAGACGAAAGATCCGGTTCTTTTGAGAAAGACAGTGTCTTCCGAAACGTCTAAGATGTTGAGACAGTATTTGAAAGCGACGATGGATTACGGAACAGGAACGAGGGCAAAGGTGGAAGGGTATGATATCGGCGCTAAAACGGGAACAGCGGAAAAACTTCCGAGGGGAAACGGAAAGTATCTGTTATCTTATATCGGTTATGCGCCGCAGAACAATCCGGAAGTCGTAGTTTATGTTGTGATCGATGAGCCTAATACGGCTGTACAGGATGACAGCTCCCTTGTTCTGGGATTAAGTCAGAAGATCATGTCTGAGGCATTCCCGTATCTTGGCATTACGACTATTGCACAAAGCGGGCAAAACGCTCAGGCGCAAGGTCAGAATTTCGGCAATACAGAATATACGGATTATGATGAAAATTATGAGGATACATACGGAAATGCAGACGGATCGTATGTGGATGAAAACTATACACCTGATTTAGATGATTGGGCGTCGTCTGACGTTTCAGAGTAGAGGAATAACCCTGCAGAAGATATAATAAACTGTAAAAATATCTTCTGTGGGGATTTTTTGTTATGAGAAACAAAATAGAGGAAAGAATAAAAAATAAAACTTATAATAAGAGAAAAGTACTTGTCGTTTTTTTATGTGCGGCTTTCGTGCTTTTTTGTCTGATAGGCAGACTTGTTTATCTTATGATATTTGATGCGGAGTATTATCAGAACATGGCGGAGGAACTGCATGAAAGGGAGAGGGAGATCAAAGCGGCCAGAGGGGAGATCGTAGACAGAAACGGAGTTGTTCTTGCGACAAACAGGACGGTGTGTACGATTTCGGTTATTCACAGTCAGATAAAAGATCCGCAGCAGACGGCAGACATGCTCAGTAAAGAGTTGGAACTTGACAGGGAGGATGTTTTGAAAAAGGTAGAGAAAGTATCTTCTATGGAAAAAATAAAGACGAATGTTGACAAAAAGACAGGCGACCGTATCCGTGAGTATAATCTGCCGGGAGTAAAAGTGGATGAAGATTTCAAAAGATACTACCCATATGACCGGCTTGCGTCAAGAGTGCTTGGATTTACAGGGAGCGACAATCAGGGGATCATCGGTCTTGAGGTGAAATATGAAGACGTATTAAAAGGAACAAATGGGAAGATACTGACGGTTACAGATGCCAGAGGAATAGAGTTGGAAGGAGTTGCGGAGGACCGGATTGAACCGGTTGCCGGAAATACATTAAAAACAAGTCTTGATTACAATATCCAGTCGTATTGTGAGCAGGCGGCCGAAAAGGTGCTGGAGGAAAAGCAGGCAGAAGGGGTATCGGTCTTGCTGATGAATCCGCAGAACGGAGAAATTTATGCTATGGTAAATGTGCCTGAATTTAATTTGAATGAACCTTATCGTTTGAATGACAAAACGGAAGATCAGATGACAGATGAAGAACGTCAGAACAGACTGAATCAGATGTGGAGAAACCGCTGCATTAACGATACGTATGAGCCGGGATCTACTTTTAAGATCATTACGTCGGCGGCTTGTCTTGAAGAAGGCGTCGTCTCTTTAGACGATACTTTCTCCTGCCCGGGGTATCGGATCGTAGAAGACAGGAAAATCCGGTGTCATAAAGTAGGAGGGCATGGAACGGAAACTTTTGTGCAAGGGATTGAAAATTCGTGTAATCCGGTATTTATGGATATCGGACTTAGACTGGGATCAGAGAGGTTTTGCGACTATTTTGAACAGTTTGGTCTGATGAGCCTGACGAACATCGATCTTCCCGGAGAAGCGGGGACGATTATGCATAAAAGAGAAGATATTAAAGCGGTAGAACTGGCCACAATGACGTTTGGTCAATCATTTCAGATTACGCCGATCCAGATGGCGGTGACGGTCAGTTCGATGGTAAATGGCGGCAGGCGTGTAACGCCGCATCTTGGCGTGTCGGTCTTAGATAAGAAAGGGAAAACGGTCAAGACGTTTAAGTATGGGGAAAAAGAAGGGATTGTTTCGGAGAAAACATCGGAGACAATGCAAGAACTTCTGGAGAAAGTTGTTTCCGAAGGATCGGGAAAAAACGCGTATCTTGAAGGATATTCTATCGGGGGAAAGACGGCGACGTCTCAAACGCTTCCAAGAAGCGCCGGAAAATATATTTCTTCGTTTATAGGATTTGCTCCGGCGGACGATCCTCAGATTCTCGGAATGGTCATCATCCATGATCCTCAGGGAATTTATTACGGCGGAACGATCGCTGCCCCGGTGCTTCGGGACATATATGATAATGTGCTCCCCTATCTCGGGATTGAAAAAAAGTAATGGATGGTTTATACTTTATGAGATAAAAGAGATGAAGAGGTGGATTTATGAGTAGTCATGTAGTGATTCCGGTTCTTGCGGCATTTGCGGTAAGTCTTGTGCTCGGACCGATTGTGATTCCTTTTTTGCGGAAACTGAAAATGAAGCAGACGGAGCGTGTAGAAGGCGTTCAGTCTCATTTGAAAAAAGCGGGAACTCCGACGATGGGCGGCATTATTATTCTTGCGGCTGTTATTGTGACATCCCTGTTCTATGTGAAAGATTATCCGAAGATCATTCCGGTTTTATTCCTTACAGTGGCGTTTGGTTTGATCGGATTTCTTGATGATTATCTTAAAGTTGTGTTGAAACGTTCGGATGGACTGATGCCGATGCAGAAAATGGCTCTGCAGATTATTGTAACGGCTGTGTTTGCATTCTATCTCGTGAAAGTGGCGGATATTCCGCTTACGATGCTTGTGCCGTTCTCTAACGGATATTATCTTGATATCGGCTGGATGGCAGTTCCGCTTTTGTTTGTGGCAGTGATCGGAACAGTCAACGGAACAAACTTTACAGATGGACTGGATGGCCTTGCTTCCAGTGTGACCGTTCTTGTCGCAACATTTTTTACAGTTGTGGCGATCGGAACGAAAAGCGGGATCGAACCTGTCACCTGTGCTGTAGTCGGGGCGCTGCTTGGATTTTTACTGTTTAACGTATATCCGGCAAGTGTGTTTATGGGAGATACAGGGTCTTTGGCTCTTGGAGGATTTGTGGCAGGCACGGCTTATATGATGCAGATGCCTTTGTTTATCCTGATCGTTGGAATTATTTACCTTGTGGAAGTGGCTTCGGTCATGATTCAGGTTACTTATTTTAAGAAAACAGGCGGAAAGAGGTTTTTTAAAATGGCGCCGATCCACCATCATTTTGAATTATGCGGATGGTCTGAAACGAGAGTGGTAGCTGTATTTTCTATCATAACGGCGTTGCTTTGCCTCATTGCGCTGATGGGGGTATAAAAATGGATATAAGAGGAAAAAAAGTGCTCGTCTTCGGTTCGGGTATCAGTGGAGAAGGATCATGCAGGCTTTTGCTCGAAAAAGGCGCGGAGGTTGTTTTGTATGATGGAAATGAAAAACTGTGCGCCGATGAGATTGAAGCTAAAATTTTAGAAACTAAAAAAGAAAACGGGCAATTCAGTATAGTGCTCGGAACATTTCCGGAAGAGATTATAGAAGAGCTTTCATTTGTAGTGATGAGTCCGGGAGTGCCGACGGATCTTCCGATCGTTGAAAAAATGCGTGAAAAGAGCATCCCGATCTGGGGAGAGATCGAACTTGCATATGTGTTTGGAAAAGGAGACGTTCTTGCAATTACAGGAACAAACGGGAAAACGACGACGACAGCCCTTTTGGGACAGATCATGCAGGACTATAAAGAACATGCTTATATTGTAGGAAATATAGGAACTCCGTATACAAGCGTTGCACAAGAAACGACGGACGACGCGGTAATTGTAGCGGAAATAAGCAGTTTCCAGCTTGAGACAATACATACATTTCATCCGAAAGTAAGCGCGATTTTGAATATTACTCCCGATCATTTGAATCGTCATCATACAATGGAGGCATATATCGAAGCGAAAGAGCGTATTGCTGAAAATCAGACAAAAGCAGATGTGTGCGTATTGAATTATGAGGATGATGAACTTCAGAAATTCGGAGAAAAAACGGCAGCGCAAGTTCTATATTTCAGCAGTGCGCGTAAACTGGAAAAAGGGATATATCTTGATGGAACAAAAATCATTTGCGCGGCAGATGTTCCGGTCGAGCTTTGCGATGTCAGTGAACTGAAGATTCTCGGAACACACAATTATGAAAATGTGATGGCTGCTTCTGCAATGGCGTATGCATATGGTGTTCCGATCGAGGTGATCCGCAAAAATCTTCTGACATTTCCCGGAGTGGAACATCGAATTGAGTTTGTGGCAGAAAAAAGAGGTGTCCTTTATTATAATGACTCGAAAGGAACAAATCCGGACGCAGCGATCAAAGGGATTCAGGCCATGAACCGTCCTACCATACTGATCGGGGGAGGTTACGACAAAGATTCCGAATATGATGAGTGGATCAAGGCGTTTGACGGGAAAGTGAGAAAACTTGTTCTGCTTGGCGCAACGAGAGAGAAGATCGCGCAAAGCGCTCATGCAAACGGATTTGACGATATTATTATGGCAGATACCTTTGAGGAGGCGTTTGAACAGTGCGTGAAATATGCGAAGCCGGGCGATGCGGTGCTTTTATCGCCGGCGTGTGCAAGCTGGGGGATGTTTAAAAATTATGAAGAACGTGGAGATAAATTCAAAGAACTTGTAGACCAACTATAAGGAGTGGAGCTGATTGACGCGTTCTGAAAAGAAAAAACGATATGACGGGATGCTTATATTTGTTGTATTGCTTCTTGTTGCCGCAGGGCTTGTGATATTGTACAGCACAAGCGCTTACAATGGGCAGGTGAAATTTCACGATCCGTTTCATTATTTGAAAAAGCAGGGGTTTGCGACACTGCTAGGACTGTTTGGTATGGCGCTTATCGCCCGCGTTGATTATCATAAATGGGTTCCGCTGGCGATTCCCGCATATGTGACGTCGATCATTCTGTCTGTGGCTGTTATATTTTTCGGGGATGAATACAACGGGTCCAAAAGATGGTTGTCTTTGGGCCCGATTTCTTTTCAGCCTTCAGAGTTTGCAAAAGTAGCCGTTATTTTTTTCCTTGCATGCCTTGTGAGCAGAAATGTACAGCGGATGAAACGTTTTCGCACAATGATACTTATGATGATTCCGGTTTTGCCGATCGTAGGTCTGGTCGGAGCAAGTAATTTAAGCACTGCGATCATCATTCTCGGAATTGCGGTTGTTCTGATTTTTGTAGCGGATCCGAAATACGTCCGTTTTATATTGATGGGAAGTATCGGCGTAGGATTTATGACGGTTTTTCTGGCGATGGAAAGTTATCGATTGGAACGCCTGGCAATCTGGAGACATCCGGAGCAATATGAAAAAGGGTATCAGACGCTGCAGGGACTATATGCAATCGGCAGCGGAGGTCTGTTCGGAAGGGGATTAGGCAACAGTGTACAAAAACTCGGATTTCTTCCAGAGGCTCAAAATGATATGATTTTTTCTATTATCTGTGAAGAATTGGGATTGATCGGAGCAGGATTTATCATTCTTTTATTTTTGATTCTTATTTGGCGTTTTTTTGTGATTTCAACAAAAGCGTCGGATCTGCTTGGCGCTTTGATAGCGGCAGGGGCAATGGCGCATATGATGATCCAGGTTATATTAAACATCGCGGTAGTTACAAATTCAATTCCAAACACAGGGATTACGCTTCCGTTTATCAGTTACGGAGGTACATCGGTTGTATTTCTTCTGTTGGAGATGGGACTTGTGCTTAGCGTATCGAATTACGAAGGTTTACGGTATGGAGGTTCAGAATAGATGAAGAGAAAAAAACACAAAAAGAGAAAGGTGTGGCCGATTATTTTAGTTGTGCTTACTGTCTTGATCGTTATGGCAGCTGCGGCGGTATTTCTATTTCGCACAAGGTCATATAAAGTGGAAGGAAATTCTTATTACGGAGAGAGAACGATCACAACATGGATTGAGAATGATCCGCTTTCGGTAAATTCTCTGTATGTTCTGTATAAATATAATTTTACCGATGCCGATCTTCCGTCAGGAGTAGAAAGTCTGAGTATTTCACTGAAAGATCCGTGGACGGTGAAGGTGAAAGTGAAAGAAAAAGAAATGGCCGGATATGTAGATTATGACGGTGCATATCTTTATTTTGACAGAACCGGAACGGCAGTATTGCGGACAAAAAAAATAATCGAAGGTGTTCCTCATATCGAAGGTCTTATGTTTGATTCGGCAAAAGCTAAAATAGGGAAAAAACTTCCGGTGGAAGATGACAGTATTTTTGAAAAAATTGTAGAAGTTTCAAAAAATTTAAAAAAATACAATCTCACACCTGACAGGATGGGGTGTACAGATGGAGGCGTACAGATATATTTTGAAATTGTACAGGTCAGCCTTGGAAACGGGAATTATGAAGAAAAGCTTAGACAGGTAGAACCGATTCTTAAAAAACTGACTGAATTATATCCCGGAAAGGCGGGCGTGCTGCATTTAGAGAATTACGATGCCGAATCGGAGTCGATTCCGTTTGTTCCGGCGGCATAGCGGCGGCGGATCATCTGTAAAAGTGTAATAATTCAGAAAAATAGCAAAAAATCTATTGATTATTTGCTAAAAAGACTTTATTATATACTTATTGAATTCTATCGTTCAATATTAAGGGATGTATAAGAAATTAGTAAGACGACGAAGGAGGAAGTACTCTTGTTAGAAATTAAAACCAACGAATCAGAAGCGGCCGCAAGAATTATTGTAGTCGGAGTCGGTGGAGGCGGAAACAACGCAGTAAACCGGATGATTGACGAACAGATCGCGGGCGTGGAATTTATCGCAGTGAATACAGATAAGCAGGCACTGCAGCTTTGTAAAGCACCGACATTAATGCAGATCGGTGAGAAGCTTACAAAAGGGCTCGGCGCAGGGGCACAGCCGGAAGTAGGAGAAAAAGCGGCAGAGGAAAGTTCAGAAGAGATCTCGGCAGCGCTCAAAGGTGCGGACATGGTGTTCGTAACATGCGGTATGGGCGGCGGAACGGGTACAGGTGCTGCACCTGTTATTGCACGTATTGCAAAAGAGCAGGGAGCTCTTACAGTCGGAGTTGTCACAAAACCTTTCCGTTTTGAGTCGAAAACAAGAATGCAGAATGCATTGAGCGGAATTGATAAATTAAAAGAAAATGTAGATACGATTATCGTAATTCCGAATGACAAGCTTCTTGAGGTTGTTGACAGACGCACAACAATGCCGGAAGCTCTTAAGAAAGCTGATGAAGTTCTTCAGCAGGGTATTCAAGGTATCACAGATTTGATCAATGTTCCGTCACTGATCAACCTTGACTTTGCGGATATTCAGACAGTTATGAAGGATAAAGGCATTGCTCATATCGGTATCGGTGCAGGACGCGGAGACGATAAGGCTCTTGAGGCGGTAAAAGAAGCTGTTGCGAGTCCGCTGCTTGAGACGACGATTCAGGGTGCGTCGAATGTTATCGTTAACGTATCGGGAGATATTACTCTTATGGATGCTTCTGATGCGGCTGATTATGTACAGGAACTTGCAGGAGAAGGCGCAAGTATTATTTTCGGTGCTATGTATGATGACGCGAAGTCAGATGAATGTACGATCACTGTTATTGCGACCGGGTTACATAATGTAGGCGGAAGCGCATCAAAATTAAAGGCGAGATTGGAAGGACAGCAGAAAGTCGGATCGATCCTTCCGTCCGGTGAATCGACAGTAAGAAGTCGTCTTGACAATGATGGAAGCAGAGTATCTGCGGCCAGACCACAGACATCTGCCAGACCGCAGGGAGGTACGATGCCGACTTTACAGCCGCGTACGCCATCCAGTACGGTGAAAGAGCAGTCTATTAAGATTCCGGATTTCTTTAAGAAATAAGCGAATCGGTATAATAATATAGAATTTTAAGACAGAATGGAGTTTCATGTAAGAGTTCCATTCTGTTTTTTTGTTTTTTGTCGAAATATATTTACAGATACATGTCAATATATGACAAAATTTTCCTGTTTCTAAATATATAATAGATTCCGCACTACATAATTACGGAAGAGAAAGAAGGTGGACTATGTACTATGAATTATACATAGATGTATTTTTTTTAGAAAATTTTATGTTAGACAGTCTGCTTTTAATGGCTGTAAACCGTGTTATGCAGTATAGGAATTCTTATGCGCGGATGCTTGCAGGAGGGGCAGCAGGCAGTTTTTTGACTTGTGTTGTGATAGCGCTTCCGCTTATGCCGGCGATAAAAACACTTCTGTTTGGCGTTGGGATTAATAGTGTGATGATATTTGCGGGACTTGGCGGAGATGTTTTGAAAAAGGGTAGAAAACAAAGTAAAAAAGAACTGGCTGCCTGGTTTTTGAGGACGCTGATCGTTCTGTATGCAGCGGCAGTTGTCTTCGGAGGGGCTGCGAATCTGTTTCGTCCGTATATGAAATTTGCCGGAGTGTTTTACGCAGTATTTGCAGTCGGATACTTTGCATTTACGGGAATGTGGAAGTTTATATCGCGCATAAGACAGAATACGAAAAATCTTCCGGAAGTAACATTGTATACAAGTCTTGGGGTAAAGAAAGTGATCGGTCTTATAGATACGGGAAATGAGCTCCGCGATTTTGCGTCTGATGATCCGGTCAATATTATTGATCCGCGATTGGCAGAGTCTATTACGACACATCCGGAATGGGAAAAAGGCTTTCATATGATTCCGTACAGCAGCATCGGGGGAGATGGAGTGATGAAGGTGTTTCGGATTGAAAAAATGTGTATTCACATGGATGAAGACATATGGATAGAAAATCCGCTTCTCGGGATGAGTGAAAGAACTCTTTCGGAAAAAGAACGATATGAAATGATCCTGAATCCGGGGATCTTTTTATAAGCGGGAGTTAAAAAATATGGATTAATATCTTTGACAGTTTATATTTACTGCCGCTTAAAATTACTAAAACAGGGGAATATAGGAGGATATGACATGATGATGAAAGTAGCTGTTCCGCAGCGGTTTAAGTTAAGAGTAGTACCTGATGTGAAAACCTTGATTTTCGGGAGCGGGAGAGAGGTGCATTATATAGGAGGAACGGAAGTTCTTCCGCCGCCTCTTGAGGGGATGAGAGAAAGCGAGATGATTAACCGGCTCGGAACAGAGTATGCAGAGGATGCAAAAAAAGTATTAATAGAACACAATCTCCGGCTTGTTGTATACATTGCGAAAAAATTTGACAATACAGGCGTAGGCGTTGAAGATTTGATTTCGATCGGAACGATCGGTTTGATCAAAGCAATCAATACGTTTAATCCGACAAAAAAGATCAAACTTGCAACATACGCATCCCGATGTATTGAAAATGAAATTTTAATGTACTTAAGGCGTAATAGCAAGACAAAGATGGAGGTGTCCATCGACGAACCTTTGAACGTTGACTGGGATGGAAACGAGCTGCTTTTGTCGGATATTTTGGGAACGGAAGAAGATACGATTTATAAAGATCTGGAAAATGAAGCGGAGAGAAAACTTTTGATTCGTGCTCTGAATAAACTTAACAGCAGAGAAAAGCTGATTGTAAGTATGCGATTTGGATTGGATAATCCGGATGGAAAAGAAAAAACACAAAAAGAAGTCGCAGATCTGCTTGGGATTTCGCAGTCATACATATCGAGGTTAGAAAAAAAGATCATGCAGAGATTAAAAAGGGAAATGGTAAGATATGAATAATAGATGAAAAAATAAATGTATGCAGTCGGTTTTCGGCAGCATACATTTATTTTTATAATCCGGGAAAGTAAACAGATCAAGCGCGGTAATAGTGAGCGTAAAGTCCGTTTTTATCAAGCAGTGATCCGTGAGTTCCGCGCTCGGCAATGCCATCTTCTGTGATGACGATGATTTCATCGGCGTTTTTGATTGTAGAGAGGCGGTGTGCGATTGTGATCGTTGTTCTGTCTTTAGAAAGTTCTTCGAGACTTTTTTGTATTCGCCGTTCGCTTTCATTATCAAGAGCGCTGGTAGCTTCGTCAAGAATCAGGATCGGAGGGTTCTTAAGGAAGACACGGGCAATAGAAATCCTTTGTTTTTGTCCTCCTGAGAGACGGGTTCCGCGCTCGCCTACATAAGTGGAATATCCATCGGGAAGTTCGCTGATAAAATCGTGAATATTTGCACGTTTTGCGGCATCTATGATCTCTTCATCCGACGCGTCCGGTTTTCCGTAGGCGATGTTGTCGCGAATCGTTCCCGAAAACAGATATACGTCTTGTTGTACAACGCCGATATGGCTTCGAAGACTTTTTAAAGTCAATGTTCGGACGTCTTTTCCGTCTATTGTGATCCTGCCGCCTGTCACATCGTAAAAACGTGGCAGAAGGGAACAAATCGTTGTTTTTCCACTTCCCGACGGACCGACAAGAGCGACTGATCTTCCGGCGGGAATTTCAAAAGATATGTGAGAAAGGACAGACGTATCGTCATCAGCATAGTGAAAAGATACGTTTTCATAGCGGACGAGGCCTTTTACATCTGTTAATTCTTCTGCGTCGGAAGCGTCTTTGATTTCAGGTTCTGTTTCCATGACGTCAAGAAAACGGCGGAATCCGGCAAGACCTTTTTGAATCATTTCAATAAGTTCTACGAGGATTTGGATCGGACTGATGAAAATACCGATATAAAGTGCATACATGGCAAGGTCTCCGACGTTCATGAATCCTTTTGCGATAAGGTATCCGCCATAGATAAGAGTGACTGAATACATCAACCCCTGAAACAGAAGATTCCATCCCATAAAACTTCCGATACAGTGATAATTCTCTTTTTTAGAGAGAAGAAAAGCGTGATTGCTTTTCTGGAATTTTTTCCGTTCTATTTCCTCATTTGTGAAAGATTGTACAACACGGATTCCGGCAAGGGTATCCTGGAGACTTGCATTGACATCTCCGATCTTTCTCCGGTTATCCATAAATGTTTCTTGCATTTTTTTGTTTTGGCGTATGGAAAAAACGAACATACATAAAACAATAATGGCAAGGGGCAGGGCGAGCCGCGCATTGATCAGAAAGAGGAAAATAAAAGAGCCGATGATCTTTACGACAGAAATAAAAAGGTTCTCAGGTCCGTGATGTGCAAATTCGGCAATGTCAAACAGATCGGAGACGAGTTTGCTCATCATCTGTCCTGAATTATTTTTGCTGTAATAAGAAAAAGAAAGTTTTTCATAATGATCAAATAGTTGTCGGCGCATATCACGTTCCATGCAGGCGCCCATCATATGTCCCTGGTAACTTACATAATATTTGCAAAGACTTTGTATAAGATACATGAAAAGAAGTCCGGCTGCAATGAATGGGAGCGCATGAAGGATGAGACTGCTGTCTTTCGTAAACAAAGTATTTGTCAGCACGCGCAGGATCTGCGGGTAAGCAAGATCGACAATGCTGATGAATGCAGCGCAAAGAAGGTCGATAAAAAAGACGGTCTTGTACGGTGAGTAATAGGTGATAAATTTCCGTAATGTATTCATAAACGTTATGCTCCTTTTTGGTAAAAAATACTGTTCTTATCTTAGCACATGAGATTTTTCTTGACAAGGCAGGGGCGCTGTAATAATCTAAAGGTCGCGGGATGAACTGTTACTAAAGGTCATATATTGATTAAAGGAGAGTTATTATATATGAATATATATCTTGCCCCATTGGAAGGAATTACGGGATGGATTTACCGCGGCGCCGTACAGAAGTGTTTTGGAGGGTTTGACAAGTATTTTATTCCGTTTATTAAGCCGAATCAAATGGGACGTTTCAGCGCGAGGGAGAAAAAAGATATTCTTCCGGAACATAATAAGGGGATGCATGCTGTTCCTCAGATATTGACAAATTGTGCAGAGGACTTTGTACAGACGGCAAAGAAGCTGGAACAGTACGGGTATAAAGAGATTAATCTGAATGTAGGATGTCCGTCTAAAACTGTTGTGACGAAAGGGCGGGGAGCGGGCTTTTTAGCATTTCCGGAACGTTTGGATCTTTTTCTGGAAGAAGTGTTTCAAAATTGCCCGATCGATATTTCTGTAAAAACGCGGATCGGAACAGAAAGTGGTGAGGAATTTCCGAAACTTATGGATATTTATAATAAGTATCCGATAAAAGAGCTGATCATTCATCCCCGTACACAAAAAGATTTTTATAAAAATATTCCGCATATGGATGTGTTTGAAAAAGCGCTCGGCACAGGAAGGCATAAAATATGTTATAACGGAGATCTTACATCGGAAGAAGATGTCCGTAATCTTTCGGAACAGTTTCCGGAAGTAGAGAGTATAATGATCGGCAGGGGAGTTCTCGCCGATCCGGCGATTGCCCGGAAGATAAAAGGCGGAGATGGTGCGGATAAAGCGGAAATGCGTCATTTTCATGATATGCTATATGAAGCATATTGCGAGGAAATGTCCGGTGAAAGAACAGTTTTGTATAAGATGAAAGAACTGTGGTTTTATTTGGCGTCCTCTTTTACTAATAGCAGACCATACGCAAAGAAGATCAAAAAAGCGGAAAAATGTGCTGTGTACGAAAAAATTATAGAGGAACTTTTTGCGAATGAGGAAGTAATATAGAAATACAAAAAACAGCCGGATCTAAAAACATCCGGCTGTCTGTAACATAAGGATAATAAGAGGGGAGGAGTAATCCTTCCCCTTTGTTATTTTATAAAGCGTGCTCGTATACGGCTTCGGAAGTGAGCTGCACTTCCAGTTTCTTAAAGATTTTAATGTCTACGTCTGACAGCATGACAGATGTGTGCGCCTGGCATCCTGCAAGTTCGGGAAGCTGGGAAAGGGCAAGGCGTGCCTGCGGATTTGTTGCCGCGCTTGCGGATAGGGCGATAAGTACTTCATCTGTATGAAGCCGTGGATTTTTGCTCTTTAAATAATCTACTTTTAATTTTTGGATCGGTTCGATCGATTCAGGAGAAATAATATGAGTTTCGTGATCGATACCTGCAAGCACTTTTAGTACATTTAACAGAAGCGCCGCGCTTGCTCCGAGAAGATTGGTTGTTTTTCCGGTGATGATCCTTCCGTCACGCAGTTCAAGAGCGGCAGCGGGACCGTCTGTCTCTTTGGCGCGCTCTAAAGCTTTGATTACAACTTTGCGGTCTGTGACAGTAATCCCTGCCATATTCATAAGAAGTTCGATTTTCTGAGCTTCTTTCTCGGAAGTGCTGCCCTTTGCAAGAGCGTTCAGAGCATCAAAATAACGGCGGATGATCTCTTGTTTGGAAGCTTCACGGCAGGCTTCGTCGTCGCAGATGCAGTTTCCTGCCATGTTGACGCCCATATCAGTAGGAGACTTGTAAGGACTTTCTCCGTAAATCTTTTCAAAGATTGTATTTAATACAGGGAAAATCTCAACATCACGGTTATAGTTGACAGTCGTTTCTCCATACGCTTCAAGATGGAACGGGTCGATCATGTTTATGTCGTTTAAGTCGGCAGTTGCCGCTTCGTATGCAAGGTTAACCGGATGCTTAAGCGGGAGATTCCATATAGGGAACGTCTCGAATTTTGCATATCCCGCAAGAACGCCCCGTTTATGCTCGTGATAAAGCTGGGAAAGACATGCTGCCATCTTGCCGCTTCCGGGTCCGGGAGCAGTGACGATAACAAGAGGTCTGCTTGTCTTGATATAATCATTTTTTCCATAACCTTCGTCGCTGATGATAAGCGGAATATTAGATGGATATCCGGGAATAAGATAATGAAGATATACCGGAATATGCAGCTTTTCAAGTCTGTTTTTGAACAGGAGGGCACTTTCCTGACCGGAAAATTGAGTGATTGTAACACTTCCTACATATAATCCCTGATCCTTGTATGTCTGAATCAGACGGAGAACATCTGTGTCATAGGTGATGCCCAGATCTCCGCGGATTTTATTTTTTTCAATGTCTTTGGCGCTGATGACGATAACGATCTCTGCCTGAGAACTCAACTCTTTTAAAAGACGGAGTTTACTGTCAGGAGCAAATCCCGGAAGAACACGGGACGCATGATAATCATCAAACAGTTTGCCTCCGAATTCAAGATAAAGCTTGTTGCCAAATTTTCCGATCCGGTTTCGGATATGTTCGGACTGCATTTTCAGATATTTTTCATTGTCAAAACCGATTCTCATTTTATTCTTCTCCACTTTTTTGTTCATTTTAATCCTGCATGCAAAAGAATAGCGGCAGGACACATTTCGTACTCAGTATACTATAAAATCTAACTGTTTTACAATATTTTCATAATCTTTTTATTGATTTATGCAAAAGCTGTACTTATAATGGTAATAACGTCATGCACGTTGTGCAATGACGCCGAAGATTTTTAGGAGGAACAGGATGGATAACAACCAGAATAAGAAGAATAATAAAAATAATCCGAATAATAACCGGCAGGGTTTGGGCATTGTGCTTATAACGACCCTGCTGGTGGCTTTTGTATTGATCGGATTCTTTTCTGCTATGGGCAATACAAGTCAAAGGGAGATCAGTTATGACAAATTTCTTAAACTTGTAAGTGAACATAAAGTAAAAGAGGTAAAGTTAGACAGTGAAAAGATTTATATTACATTAACGGACAAAGCCCGTGAGGAAGCGCGGGAAAAAGCTGTTGAGAAAGCGGAAAAAGAAGGACGCCTCAGTCCGTTTGAAGAAGCGATGGAAAGATTGCGTATCCAACTGCCTTCCGTAAAAAAAGAAGGGAAAGAACACGCGCCTGATTTTTATACGGGATATGTTGACGATGATACGCTTGTGACAAAACTTGACCGTGCCGGGGTTAAGTTTCAAAGTGAGATTCCGGATACGATCGGTCAGTTGTTTTTTGAAATGTTTGTCACGGTGATCCTGCCGCTTCTGCTCATGGTGTGGCTGTTCACATATATGATGAAGCGCATGAATAAGGGCGGCGGAATGATGGGCATTGGAAAGAGCAATGCGAAGATGTACATGGAAAAAGAAACAGGAGTGACGTTCCGGGATGTGGCAGGAGAAGATGAAGCGAAAGAATCGCTTCAGGAAGTCGTTGATTTCCTTCATAATCCGGGAAAATACAGTGGGATCGGAGCGAAACTTCCGAAAGGAGCGCTTCTTGTAGGACCGCCGGGAACAGGAAAGACACTTTTGGCAAAGGCGGTTGCGGGAGAGGCAAAAGTTCCGTTTTTCTCATTATCGGGTTCTGCGTTTGTGGAAATGTATGTCGGTGTCGGAGCATCCCGTGTTCGTGATCTGTTCAAACAGGCTCAGCAGTCGGCTCCGTGTATTGTGTTTATCGACGAGATCGATGCGATCGGAAAGACAAGAGATACGGCGATGGGCGGAAATGATGAGAGAGAGCAGACTCTGAATCAGCTTTTGGCGGAGATGGACGGATTTGATACGAATAAGGGACTTTTGATTCTGGCGGCAACAAACCGTCCGGAGATTCTTGATCCTGCGCTTCTTCGTCCGGGACGGTTTGACAGACGGATCATTGTTGATAAGCCGGATCTGAAAGGCCGTGTCGATATTTTAAAAGTACATGCAAAAGACGTTCGGATGGATGAGAGCGTGGACTTGGAAGCAATCGCGCTTGCAACATCCGGAGCAGTTGGTTCGGACCTTGCGAATATGATCAATGAAGCGGCGATCAATGCAGTAAAACACGGAAGGCAGGTTGTGAGTCAAAAAGATTTGTTTGAGGCGGTTGAAGTTGTTCTTGTCGGAAAAGAGAAGAAAGACCGGATCATGAGCGAGGAAGAGCGGAAAATTGTTTCTTATCATGAGGTAGGTCATGCCCTTGTGACAGCGCTTCAGAAAAATACAGAGCCGGTACAGAAGATCACGATCGTTCCGAGAACGATGGGCGCGCTGGGGTATGTGATGCAGACTCCGGAAGAAGAGAAGTTCTTAAATACAAAGAAAGAACTGGAAGCGATGATCGTTGTTGCGCTCGGAGGACGTGCGGCGGAAGAAATCGTGTTTGATACAGTAACGACAGGCGCGTCAAATGATATTGAACAGGCAACGAAAATCGCCCGTGCCATGATCACGCAGTATGGAATGTCAGACAGGTTCGGACTGATGGGGCTTGAATCGATCCAGAACAAATATTTGGACGGCCGTGCGGTTCTTAACTGTGGAGAGGCGACAGCGGGAGAGATTGACGAAGAAGTAATGAAGATGCTGAAATCTGCGTACGCAGAGGCGAAGAAACTTCTTTCCGAAAACAGAGAAGCTCTTGATAAAATCGCGGAATTTCTCATTGAAAAAGAAACGATCACAGGAAAAGAATTTATGAAGATATTCAGAGAAGTAAAAGGAATTTCCGAGCCTGAAGAAGGCGCGGTATCCGGTATAGAAGAGCGTGGGAGAATTGCGATGAAATAAGGAAATAAGGGTTGTTTTCCGTTTGAGAGAAAGCGGAGAGCGATCCTTTTTCTTTTGAAATCATAAAATCCGTCGAATCTTTCGGAATTTTGGAAGAAAAGAATTTCCGGGAACGGATAGTTTGAGAATAAGAGGGAAAATGGATGGAATACAGAAACAGTTATATATCGCCGCTTGGCAGGATATTGCTGACAGCGGATGAGATCGGACTGACCGGACTGGCGTTTGAAGGACAGAAAAATGCTGTTCAAGGTTTGATTCGGGAAAGTGAGGAGAAAGAGACAACACTTTTTTCGGGTGTGAAAAAATGGCTGGATATATATTTTTCAGGAGTGGAACCGGACTTTCAAATACCGATTCATTTGGAAGGAACCGATTTTCAGATGTGTGTGTGGGAGATGCTTTGCACGATCCCGTATGGAGAGACAACGACATACGGCGCAATCGCAAAGCAGATCGCACATGACAGAGGGATTTCAAAGATGTCGAGTCAGGCGGTTGGAAATGCTATCGGACGCAACCCTGTGTCGGTGATCGTTCCGTGTCACAGAGTGATCGGAGCAAAAGGAAATCTGACAGGATATGCAGGCGGAATTGAGAGAAAAGCAGAGCTTTTAAAAATAGAACAAAACCAAAATGCCACTGAGCAGTATCCCTTTTGATAAAGTGAAAGAGAATGTTTATAAAAGATAAGTTTTTCTTGTTTTTTTATATATGGGAAGTATAATAAAGTTTATGGAAAACAATAATTTTAACATACAGGAAGAATTAAAAAAGCTTCCCGCAAGACCGGGCGTATATCTTATGCATGACGAGCGGGACGAGATCATTTATGTCGGGAAAGCGATCAGTTTAAAAAACAGAGTGCGGCAGTATTTTCAAAGCAGCAGAAATAAAGGCGTCAAGATAGAACAGATGGTGACGCATATCAGGCGTTTTGAGTATATTGTGACAGATTCGGAGTTGGAGGCTCTTGTATTAGAGTGTAATCTGATCAAAGAACATCATCCAAAATACAATACGATGCTGATGGATGATAAAACATATCCATTTATCAAAGTGACGGTGAATGAACCCTTTCCGAGAGTTTTGCTGGCAAGGAAAATGCTGAAAGATAAGGCAAAATACTTCGGTCCGTACACGAGTGCGCAGGCGGTTAGAGATACGATTGATCTGATCCATAAATTGTACCATGTAAGGAGCTGCAATCGAAATCTTCCAAAAGATATCGGGAAAGAACGTCCTTGTCTTAATTATCATATCAAGCAGTGCGACGCTCCGTGTCAGGGCTATATTTCTCAGGAAGACTACGGGGCGGCGATCGTGGAAGTGTTGAAGTTTTTGAATGGAAATTATGATGTGATCTTGAAAGAGTTGGAAGGAAAAATGAATACCGCCTCTGAGAATCTGGAGTTTGAACGTGCGATAGAATACAGGGAACTGATAAACAGTGTGAAAAAGATTGCTCAGAAACAAAAGATCACAGATTCGAGCGGAGAAGACAGAGATATTCTGGCGGCAGCTTCGGAAGGGGAAGATGCGGTTGTTCAAGTGTTTTTTATAAGGGGAGGACGGCTGATCGGAAGGGATCATTTTTATCTTCGTATCTCAAGCGGAGAAAAAACATCCGGTATTTTAGACAGTTTTATTAAGCAGTATTATGCGGGAACGCCTTATATTCCGGGAGAACTGATGATTCAGGAGGAAATCAAAGACAGAGAATTGATCGAAACGTGGCTTACCTCAAAGCGTGGACAGAAAGTGACGGTAAAAGTTCCGAAAAAAGGAACAAAAGAAAAACTGGTCGAATTGGCCTCTGACAATGCGAAGCTTGTTTTGAGCAAAGACAAAGAGCGGATGCGAAGAGAAGAAGGCCGTACAATCGGAGCTGTAAAAGAAATAGAAGCACTGCTTGGCATTTCGCAGATCAGGCGTATGGAAGCTTACGATATTTCCAATACGAACGGTTTCGAGTCAGTTGGATCTATGGTCGTGTATGAGAGAGGAAAACCAAAACGAAATGATTACAGAAAGTTTAAGATCAAAGGAATCCAAGGCGCAGATGATTACGGAAGTATGAGAGAAGTGCTGACCAGACGTTTTACTCATGGTTTGAAAGAACGGGAAGAGAACGGAGAGCTTGGAAAGTTTACTGTATTTCCGGATCTGATCTTGATGGATGGAGGAAAAGGTCAGGTAAACGTGGCGCTTCAGGTATTAGAGGACCTGAATCTGAATATTCCGGTGTGCGGCATGGTAAAAGATGATTTTCACCGGACGAGAGGACTCTATTTTCAAAACGAAGAGATTTCGATTGAAAAATCATCCGAAGCTTTCCGCCTTATTACACGAATTCAAGATGAGGCGCATCGGTTTGCAATCGAATACCACCGGCAGCTCAGAGGAAAAGGTCAGGTACATTCCATCCTGGATGATATAGAAGGGATCGGACCTGCGAGAAGAAAAGCGCTTATGCGTCATTATTTAAGTCTGGACGCGATCAAAGCAGCTTCAATAGAAGAACTTGCGAAGCTTCCTTCTATGAATGAAAAGGCGGCGCAGGCGGTATACAATTTTTTTCATACATGATATGATAAGAGAAATGAATAAAGAATGTCGCCGGATGAGGGGAAAGCCGATCCGGCTATGAAAAATAAAATGAAAGGAACGGAAAATATATGGGACGAGGAATTAAACTAAGTGAAATCGCAGAAAGGATGGATCTGAAAAATCTGACGCCGGAGTTGGATCTGACAGAGAAAGAAGTCCATGTGCCGGACGTCAACAGACCGGCGCTTCAGTTAGCGGGCTTTTTTGATCATTTTGACTCAAACCGCGTACAGATCATCGGGAATGTAGAGTACACATATATGCAGACGCTGACAGAAGAGCGGAGAGTGTATATTTATGAAATGCTTCTGAAACACCCGATTCCGTGCATGGTATTTTGCCGGGGGATAGAGCCGGGCGACGTGTTTTTAAAAAAGGCGGTGGAAAGTAATGTGCCGGTATTTAGCGCATCCAAACCGACATCTGATTTTTCTGCGGAGATCATCCGTTGGATGAACGTAAAGCTTGCGCCGTGTATTTCGATTCACGGAGTTCTTGTAGATGTATATGGCGTCGGTGTTTTGATCATGGGAGAAAGCGGGATCGGAAAAAGTGAAGCTGCACTTGAGCTGATCAAGAGAGGACATCGTCTTGTGACGGATGATGTAGTGGAAATACGGAAAGTGAGCGATGAGACGCTTGTAGGCTCTGCGCCGGATGTGACGAAAAACTTTATTGAGTTAAGAGGAATCGGTATCGTCGATGTAAAATCAATGTTTGGTGTCCAAAGCGTCAGAGAAACTCAGAACATCGATCTTGTCATTACACTGGAAGACTGGAGCAGAGAAAAAGAGTATGACAGGCTCGGACTGGAAGAAGAGTATACGGAATTTCTCGGAAATAAAGTCGTATGCCACAGTATCCCGATCAGACCGGGAAGAAATCTTGCTATTATCGTAGAGTCAGCCGCGGTAAACCACAGACAGAAGCAGATGGGTTATAACGCGGCGCAGGAATTATATAAACGTGTGCAGGAAAATCTTGCGAAAAAAAGATAAAAGATAAGGAAGGAGATCAGGAATTATGAATTATTGTTTCGGCGTTGACATCGGAGGCACAACAGTTAAGATAGGGTTGTTTGAAGAGACGGGAACTATTGTTGAAAAATGGGAGATTCCGACGAATACATTGGCTGATGGAGAGGCAATTTTGCCGGATATTGCATTTTCGTTAAAAACAAAGATAGAAGAGAGAAAACTATCCGAAGAAGACATCCTCGGGATCGGAGTCGGAGTTCCGGCGCCTGTGACGGCAGAAGGAATTGTAAACGGGAGCGCAAATCTCGGATGGAAATATAAAGAAGTGAAAAAGGAAATGGAAGAGCTGACAGGTTTGAAAGCGTACATCGGAAACGATGCGAATGTTGCCGCTCTCGGTGAAATGTGGAAAGGAGGCGGAGCCGGAGAAAAAAATATGATCATGGTAACGCTTGGCACAGGAGTAGGAGGCGGAGTGATCATTGACGGAAAGATGCTCGTCGGCAACAACGGAGCAGGAGGAGAAATCGGACATATCTGCGTAAACTATGAAGAGAACGATCGATGTGGCTGTGGGAATAAAGGGTGTTTGGAACAGTATGCGTCTGCTACGGGAATTGTCCGCCTGGCAGAACAAAAATTAAAAACAGAAAAACGGGAAACGATTCTTAATAAAGCTGCGATTACGGCAAAAGATGTGTTTGATGCCGTAAAGGCAGGCGACGAAGTGGCGGATGAGATTGCGGCTGAGTTTGGAAAATATCTCGGATACGGACTTGCCAATCTTGCGGCAGTCGTGAACCCGGCAGTGTTTGTCATCGGCGGAGGCGTTTCCAAAGCCGGCGAAGTACTGATTCCGTACATAGAGAAACCGTATAAAGAAAGAGCGTTTTTTGCAGATAAAAATGTAAGATTTGTTCTTGCGCAGTTGGGAAATGATGCGGGAATCTGTGGATCTGCCAAGCTCGTGTTAGACGAGAAGAAAAATTGATGTTTTCTTCGTTTGATGTTTGAAATATCTGAAATAAAGAATATATTTTTAAAACAAAAATATTTGAATTGAAATCATTGAAAAAAAACCACAATATAGGATAAAACGATATGGAAAAAATAAGTTTATCCTATGTTGTGTTTTTTTAATTTTTGTTTTTAACAATCAAAATGTAAAAAATAGACAAAAAAAGAATACTTAATACGATAAAAACGGATTAAAATTAAAAAAATGTTGTGTAAACAGACTAAAATCTTTGAAACAAAGAAAAAGTGTTGACTTAAAAGAAATATATGATAAAATATAGACAAATAAAGAAATAAAGTTTCCGGCCGGAAGCTAAAGAGCATGAAAATGCGGGTGACTGAAAAAAGTAAAATTTGAAAAGAAACCCCGGAATACAGAATGGAAAAAGAGGAGAATGAAAAGATGAAAGCATTAGCAAGATATGGAAAAGAATTTGGCGGATATCGTATGATCGACGTTCCGAAACCGACATGCGGTCCGGAAGATATTATTATTGAGATCAAGGCGGCTGCAATCTGCGGAGCAGATATGAAACACTATAAAGTGGATAATGGCTCCGATGAATTCAACTCGATCCGCGGACATGAATTTGCAGGTGAGATCGTAGAAGTTGGCGAGAAAGTAACGGACTGGAAAGTGGGACAAAGAGTTGTGTCTGACAACAGCGCTCATGTATGCGGCGTTTGCCCGGCTTGCGAACAGGGAGATTTTCTCTGCTGTGAAAGCAAAGTAAACTTAGGTCTTGATAATAATACATGGGGCGGCGGAGTTTCTAAATACTGTAAAGTTCCGGGAGAGATCCTGAGAATCCATAAACATGCGATCTGGGAGATCCCGGAAAATGTAAAATATGAAGAGGCGGCGGTACTTGATCCGATCTGTAATTCATACAAAGCGATCGCGCAGCAAAGTCATCTCCTTCCGGGACAGGATGTCGTAGTATTCGGAACAGGACCGCTTGGATTATTTGCAGTACAGGTAGCAAGAATTATGGGCGCGGTCAACATCGTTATGGTAGGACTTGACGAGGATGTTCCGGTTCGTTTTCCGGTTGCAAAAGAGCTTGGAGCTACACACTGCGTAAACGGTTCCAAAGAAGATGTAGTAAAAAGATGTACAGAAATCTGCGGAAGAGATAACTTGGGTCTTGTCGTTGAGTGTTCGGGAGCAAACATTGCTTTGAAACAGGCAATCGAGATGCTTCGTCCGAACGGAGAAGTTGTTCGTGTAGGAATGGGATTCAAACCGCTTGAATTTTCAATCAACGACATTACTTCATGGAACAAGAGCATTATCGGACATATGGCATATGACTCCACATCATGGAGAAACGCGATCCGCCTTCTTGCTTCCGGTCAGATCAAAGTACAGCCGATGATCACTCACAGACTTGGACTTTCCGAGTGGGAAAAAGGATTTGAACTGATGGCGAAAAAAGAAGCAATCAAAGTAATCTTTACATATGATTTTGATGACGAGGATTGATGACCGGGGGAGAAGCAATGGAAAAGAAATTAATGCTTGCACCGTCTATGGGTTGTTGTGACTTATATGATTTCGGTCATCAAGTAAAATTTATCGATGAACATGCAGATTTCCTTCATATTGATATAAAGGATGGAAATTATGTAAAAACATTTGGCGTTGGTCCTGATTTTATGACAGTATTGAAAAAAGTTGTAAAAAAACCGATGGATGCACACTTAATGGTAAAACATCCGCAAGATTATATTGAGGCATGTGCTGCAGCCGGAGCAGCTTATATCACTCCGCACACAGATTGCATTGAAGGTGATGCTTTTGTGACGATCAACAAGATTATCTCTCTGGGATGCAAAGCCGGGATTGCCATGAACCCGGCAGCTCCTTTAGAGGCGATTCGATATTACCTTCCCCTTCTGTCGAAAGTAACGATTATGATCGTAGATGCAGGATATGCCGGACAGAAGGTGATCACACAGATGTATGATAAAATACGTACCCTTGCAAAATGGAGAGAAGAGATGAAGCTTGACTTTCTGATCGAGGCAGACGGATCGATGAATGCAGGCGTTTATGCTCCTCTTTATGAAGCAGGTGCAGATATGGTTGTACTCGGACCTCCGGCTCTTTGGAATAAAGATGAGGATATCGAAAAGGCGTGGGCAATCATGGAACAGGAAGTAAAAAGTGAACTCGCCGGAATGTAAAATACAATACAGACAGTTTCATGTACATAGAAAAAGAGGCTGTCACAAAGAATGAGAAAAGAAAGGGAATTAATTATGGAAACAAGAAAAAGCGCAAATATCGGCGCAAGACTCGATCGCCTTCCGAATTCGGGATGGCATATTAAAATGTGGCTTGTTACAGCATTTGCCTTGTTGGTGTGCTGGTCAAACGGAATAGGAGGATCGGTTCAGAATATTTTGCTTAACGAGCTTCATTGGTTAGAACCGGGTACAAAACTCCTTGCAATGTGGGGAACAACTTATACGGCAGGACAGCTTTTCGGAGCGCTTGTCGGAGGTCCTATCGGAGATAAAATAGGACGTAAAAAAAGTATTCTTTTATATGAAATTATCCATATTATCGCCATGATCGGCGGCGCGATCGCACCGAACATTTATGTATTGTATGTATTCAGACTTGTACAGGGATTCGGACTCGGAGCGCTTCTCGTAGTTCTGTTTGCAGGATTTACAGAGTATGTGCCGGGAAGAAACCGTGGTGTATGGTCAAGCCGTAACTCCTTTATCGGAAACTGGGCTCACCCGATCTGTAACGGAATTGCATTTTTGATCGTGACAACAGGAATCAGCTATAATATGAACTGGAGAATCCAGTATATGATCCCGTCTGTTCTTTCTATTATTGCATCCATCATTATTGCAAAGAAGCTTCCGGAGTCTCCGCGTTGGTTAGAGGCACAGGGAAGAGTTGACGAAGCAGACGCAATCCTTACAAAGATTGAAAAAGAAATTGAAGCGTCAACAGGAAAACCGCTTCCGCCTGTAACAGAAGAGCCGAAAGAAGTAAAACAGCTTCCGTACTCGGCTCTGTTTAAAGGCAAACTTTTGAGAAGAACGATCGTAGGTTCTCTCGTATTGATCGGTATGAACACGATCCAGTATACATTGATGACATGGATGCCGTCCTTGTTGAAATCAATGGGATATGATACATCACAGTCACAGTTTATGACAATGTTCGGACTGTTCGGCGCTCCGTTTGGAATCTTTATCGCATCACTGATCATGGATAAGATTCCGAGAAGAGTTATGGGCGTGATTCTTCTGGCAGCAATGGCTGTACTTGGAGTTATTACAGGACAGCAGACAACAATGACAGCATTGATCGTAACAACATTCTTGCTGAACACGGCAATTTATATGTACGTATGCTATGCTTCCGCGGTGTATGTTCCGGAAATGTGGCCTACGTCGGCAAAACTGTCCGGTTCCGGCTTCTGTAATGCGATCGGACGTGTCAGCAATATCTTCTTCCCGTTCCTCGTAACAAGCGTTGCAGCAGGTTCTATGGGAAGCACGGGAGTATTCGTCCTGATCTCTGTTGTTGCCGTAATAATCGGAGTATGTATTTTGATCTTCGGCGTAGAGACTAGAGGAGAATCTGTAGAAGATATCGGAAATGTTGATTAAACAGAAGTAATAGGTAAATGAGTTTCCTGTTCTCCTAGTATTGGGGAACAGGAAAAATTGTAAAAGATGAAAGGTGAAAGGAAGGATATAAAATGAAAAATTCAGAAGCAATCTTAGTGACTCCAAAACATTTTGAAATACAGGAATGTCCGGTTCCGGAGCCGAAAGATCATGAAATTCTTATGAAAGTAGAGTATGTCGGAATGTGCGGATCTGATATTCATGGATTTGAATTTGGACCGTTTATTCCTCCGAAAGATCCGAATCAAAAGATCGGTCTCGGACATGAGGTGGCGGGAGAAGTTGTTAAAATAGGAGCGAAAGTAACAAAATTTAAAGTCGGAGACAAAGTGCTTATTGAGCCGGGTGTTCCGGATGATACATGTGAGTATTGCCGTACAGGCCGTTATAATATTTGTCCGGGAGTTGACTTTATGGCAACACAGCCGAACTATAAAGGGGCGCTGACACAGTATATGACTCATCCGGAAGAATGGACATATCATATTCCGGAAGGGATGACAACGATGGAAGGGGCTCTTGTAGAGCCGGCGGCAGTTGGAATGCATGCTGCTGTTCTCGGAGGAGCACAGCCGGGTAAAAGTATCGTCATCCTCGGAGGAGGAACAATCGGTCTGATGGTTCTTCAGGCTTGTATCAGCCTCGGGGCAACAGATATTACAGTTGTAGATGTTATTGAAAAACGTCTGGAACTTGCAAAAAAATTAGGTGCTGCAAGAGTAATCAACGGAAAAGAAGAAGATACGGTTGCGGTTCTTAGATCGGAAGAAATGTACGGAGATCATGGCGTGGATCTCGTATTTGAGGCGGCGGGAGCTGTATTTACGGCACAGCAGGCAGTACAGATCGTAAGCCGGGGCGGTAAAATCATGATGGTAGGAACACAGTCGAAGCCGGTTCCGATCGATTTCTTAAAGATTAACCGAGAAGTGACGATTCAGACATCATTCCGTTATTGCAATAACTTCCCGCAGACGATCGAAGCGATCTCATCAGGAAGATTTAATGTAAAAGATATGGTAACGAACATTTATGATTATGAAGACGTGCAGAAGGCATTTGAAGAAGCGATCGATCCTGTGAAAAAGACGGAGATGGTTAAAGGCGTGATCAAAGTAGCAGAATAGTAAAATTGTGAATCTATCCGACTCGGGCGATATGAAAGTGCATAAATCCAAGCTTGGGTCGTTGAAAAGAAAAGGAGAAAAGTTATGATTTCAGATATCAGATATTGGGAAAAGAAAGCAAGTGAAGGACATTATGCAATCCCTCATTTTAATGTATGGAATGCAGAGATGCTGATGGGAGTTATTGATGCGGCGGAAGAACTGCGCGCGCCGATCATTATTTCATTCGGAACAGGATTTACGGGAAATACTTCTTTTGAAGATTACTGTTATATGATGGAATCTATGGCGAAAAAAGCAAGTGTTCCGGTAATTCTTCACTGGGATCACGGCCGCAATATGACGATCCTTCAAAATGCCGTAGACCATTGCATGAATTCTGTAATGCGTGACGCTTCTGCTCTTCCGTACGAACAGAACGTTGCAGAGATCAAAAGATGCGTAGATTATTTCCACGCTTATAACATTCCGGTTGAGGCAGAACTTGGACATGTAGGAAACGAGACGATCTACGAAGAAGCGTTGTCCGAGTATCACTATACAGATCCGAAACAGGCAAAAGATTTCGTGGACAGAACAGGATGCGATTCTCTGGCTGTTGCGATCGGAAACGTACACGGCGTTTATTCTTCTGAGCCGAAGCTGGCATTTGATATTTTGGAAGAGGTTGCAAATGCAGTTGACGTTCCGCTTGTACTTCACGGAGCATCAGGTATCGGAGATGAAGATATTAAGAAAGCGATCTCTCTTGGAATCGCTAAGATCAATATACATACAGAATTATGCCAGGCTGCTATGGAAGCGATCAACGAACATAAAGACGAGCTGTTCTTGGCTGTGGAACGTGCGGTAAGACAGGCTGTAAAAGAACGTGCAATGTACAAGATCAAATTATTTGGTGATGACGGAAGGGCTGATGAATAAGGTGAGTAAAGATTTGGACGTAATGATTATCGGGGCGGCGATCGTAGATCTGCCGCTGCGCCCGGTAAGTAAAGAAGTGTTTGACGTTGTATCTTATCCGGTAGACGGAATTGCAATGACGATCGGAGGAGATGCGCTTAATGAATCGACCATTATTACAAGACTGGGACATAAAGTTGCTTTGATGAGCTGTATCGGTGTCGATGTAGCCGGAGCGTTTGTGTTAAGTCATTGTGAAAGAACAGGAATCGATACAAAATATATCAAACAAGATCCGGCAATCGATACTTCGATCAATGTCGGTCTGGTAGCGGCTGACGGAGAGAGAACTTTTATCACGAACCGTCAGGGAAGTCTTTGGAAATTTGAGTACGAAGATTTGGATATGTCAGCTTTAAAAGGAGCAAAGATTCTTTCGTTTGCAAGTATTTTCAACAATCCGCTTTTTGATAATAAAGCGCTTGTATCTGTATTTTCCAAAGCAAAAGAAGAAGGTATGATCATTTGTGCCGATATGGTGTCGCCAAGATTGAATGAGAAACTGGAAGATATTACGGAAGCGTTGAGTTATGTAGACTATTTCTTCCCGAATTTTGAAGAGGCAAGTGAAATGACGGGAGAGACAGACGAAGCGAAAGTGGCTGATAAGTTATATGCCTGCGGTGTGAAAAACGTAATCATGAAGATCGGTAAAAGAGGATGCTACATCCGTAATGCAGACGGTGCGATGATCGTTCCGGCATGCAAAGGAGTGACGGCAATCGATACGATCGGAGCAGGAGATAATTTCGCATCCGGATTTATTACAGGCCTTTTGGAAGGAAAAGATATCCGTGAATGTGCGATCTATGCAAACTGTACTGCAGCTGTTTCTGTTCAGTATGTCGGCGCGACAGGCGGTGTGACAGATAAAGCGATCGTAGATAAGATGCTTGCGAAATACCGTGAAGATTATAAATAATATCTGCATACTTAAAAGTGTTTGGTTGGATGAAATAGGTTAAGAAAGGGATAGACAGCTATTATGAAAACGATGAAATTAGGAAAGACAGGAATAGATATTTCAAGAATCGGACTTGGAACATGGTCGATCGGAGGCGGTTCTGCGTGGGGCGGAGATCATGAGCTTCAGACAGTTGTAGATACGATAAGGGAAGCTCCTAAGGCAGGAGTCAATCTGATCGATACAGCGCCGGGATACAATTTCGGAAACAGTGAAAAAATTCTCGGAAAAGCTCTTGAGAAAATGAATCGCGAAGAAGTTGTGATCATTACGAAATGCGGAGTTACATGGGATCAGGAGATGAAAGGAGACCTGTTTAATAAAGTAAACGGGATTCAGCTTTATAAAAACCTGAACAGCGAGTCTGTGAAAAAGGAAATTGTCGGCTCTCTTGAGCGTCTCGGAACAGATTATGTGGATGTGTATATGACACATTGGCAGTCTGTGGAAGGATCAGAATATTATGTGCCGATCCAAAAGACAATGGATGTTTTAAATGAGTTAAAAGCTCAGGGAAAGATACGTGCGATCGGAGCGGCAAACGTAGATATCGACCAGATCAAAGAATATTTGAAATGGGGAGATCTTGATATTGTTCAGGCGAAATATTCGATACTTGATCGTGGTATTGAAGATGAGATTATTCCGTGCTGTCGTGAAAACGGTGTGACGATCCAGGCATACTCTCCGCTTGAGATGGGACTTCTTTCGGGAACGATGCCGAGAGATTATCAGCCGGTCGGAGCACAGATTCCGAAAAAATGGTTCCAGCCGGATAATATGCAGGCGGCAATGGATATGATGGATAAATGGAAACCGCTTTGCGAAAAATATAATTGTACAATCGCAAATCTGGCTCTTGGATGGATACTGGCACAAGGAGATTTCCTGAATCTTCTCAGTGGCTCGACAACAGTAGATCAGATTAAAGAAAATGTGAAATCAGCTGAATTGGAACTTGATCCGGAAGATGTCGCTTATATGCGCGAGCTTGCGGAAGAAATCGATAAATAAGAGGCAACTGTATTTTAAAGATTGTTTGCCTGTATATATTTCCGAGTCTGAATATTTCAAAAGGAGAAATCATGTTTTCAAAGAATAAAGGTCTTGCAAAAACCAACTCAAAGGAGTTATTATTAAATAAAAGTGGTGTGAATAGCGGTGGAAAAGGTACAGAAAGGGAAGAAAGCATGGCGGGCAAGGAAAGATTGATGGCAATCCGTCAAACGATACAGATGCAGAAGAAAGCGTCTGTAGGAGAATTGAGTAAAATATGCAGAGTGACGGAAGAGACAATACGCAGAGATTTGGATAAGTTGGAGGCGGATGGCGTCGTGACCCGGGTTCACGGCGGTGCGATCTGGAATGAAGGCATTCAAAAAGAAGGAGTTCATTTTTATCGGAGGATGAGCAAACATCTGAAAGAAAAGCAGGAGATTGCCCGCAAAACGGCGAAACTTTTCGAGGGAAAGACAACGATGATCGCGGATTCTAGCACAACGGTGATGGAGGCGTTGAAGCTGCTGCCTCAGTCTCCTGATATAACAGTTGTGACAAATTCAACTGAGGTATTCCGTGAATTTCAGCAGTCTCCTCTTAATATTATCTCGACTGGGGGAGAGTATAATAAAAAATCACTTTCTTTACAAGGGCAGCTTGCCAAGACAAACATTCTGAAATATAACGTAAGCCTTGCATTGATCAGCTGTAAAGGACTGAGCATTGAAAAAGGTGTGCTTGATTCAAACGAAAGCGAAGCTGAGGTAAAGAAGGCAATGCTCTCGCAGGCTGAGGAAGTTGCGCTCTTAGTTGATTTTTCAAAATTTGATCAGTCGGCATTTGTGAACCTGATCGATCTTCAGAAGGTGAATTACATTATTACAGACAGGAGTCCTTCAGAAAAGTGGATAGAGTATTGCTCCGAACAAGGGATTGAATTGATTTATTAAATTGTTTAGGAAATTTTCGGATTTCGATTAAGAATTATCATTTGAATAAAAAAAGGAATGACCGATGCGTTTTTTTTGTAGCGGTCATTCCTTTTTTATATAGGTATTAAATTATGTGTAGAAAACAATCATAAACAAAATGTATGAATCAAAGAAAATAGAAGAAAACAAAAAAATATATAACAAAAATAACGGATGAAATCTGTTTAAAACATAGAAAATCTTTGAATCAAAGAAATAATATTGACAATAATTTGCCGAAAATGTACAATAAATATCAAGAAATCCCATTGTATTCGACGATATAGACATAAAGGGATAAAAACGAAAAACACAGAAAGTTAAGGAGATGGAGAGATGAAAGAAAAAGAAAAAAAGAATACGATCGTGAAACGTATGATATTCGCGGTGGCAGCCGGATTCGTGGTTGGTTTTCTCATGCTCTTTTTGAGGGAATTTCTTCTGGAAAGCGGGAAATCAGGAATATGGAAAACAGTGGATGCAATCTTTTTTCAAGATGTAACAAAGACAAACGGAATTGAAGGTATCGGTATTTTATATATTGTCGGTCAGTTGTTTATGAGAGGACTTCAGTTGGCTATTGTTCCTCTTGTACTTACTTCGCTGAGTCTGGCGATGTGCAGTCTGGCAAATCCGGAGAGACTCGGAAAGATTGCAGGGAAGACATTTATCACATACATTTGCTTTTATGTAGTGGCAGCGGCTCTTGCGGGAGCAGCGGCATATTTTGTGAAAACAATGGGATGGTTCGACGTACAGCTTCCTAACGAGATGGTGACAGAAGCGGTGACGATGGAAGGATATAACCCGCTGGTGACAGTCGTCAATGCAGTTCCGTCTAATATTTTTTCGGCATTTTCATCTAATAACGAGATCATATCTGTCGTAGTTGTTGCGATCATTCTCGGATTGTGCATGACAGTGCTTGGCAAAAAGACAGAACCTCTTCGTAAAGTCATTGAAAATTTAAATGATGTCGTACAACTTTTCTTGAATTTCCTGATCGATAAGATCGGACCGGTTGCAATTTTTTGCATGATCACAAGAACGCTTGCGGTGTATGGAATCGAATATATTAAACCGACGCTTGTATGGATCGTTACTACGATTGTTGTAAGTCTGGTGCTTGTATTTACAATTTATCCGGTAGGGATATTCCTTACAACCCGGCTGAATCCGATTCCGTTTGTGAAGAAAACGTTGAAGATCGGCTTGTTTGCGGCAGCGACAAACTCTTCTGCGGCAACACTTCCGCTGAATACAAAGACATGTACGGAAGAACTGGGATGTTCAAAAGAAATCAGCAGTTTTGTTCTTCCTACAGGTATGACGATCAACATGAACGGTACGACAGCGATGCATATGATTGCGATTACATTTATTGCGACAGCGGCAGGAATTGATATTAAGCCTTCAACACTTGCCATAGCAGCTTTTCTTTCTATCTGCACGGCGATGGGAACTCCGGCAATTCCGGTTGCGGGAACGACGATGGTGTATGTTGTCATGACAGGGTTGGGAATGAGCTCTGAATTATGTATGATCGGATATTCGCTTGTACTGGCGATGAATTATCTTCCGGGAATGGCGGTAATTACCTTGAATGTAATCGGTGACGCAGCTACAAATGTGATCGTAAGCTTTAAAGAGAAAGTGCTGAATAAAGATGTTTATTATAAATAGAAGATAAATAAAATTGTAAAAGTACAGAATAAAGAAGTAGTTTAGAAAAAAAGAAGATAATGAAATCTTGTAATATCATGATGAAACAAAAAACAGGAATCGCCGCATTGAACTTAGTTCAGTGCGGCGATTCCCGCTTTTGCGTGTAAACATCCCACTATGAGATTCGCAGACAGTTAAGAGATGTTACGGCAATCAGTTTCGAGATTGAGGAATGACTTCAGGCCCTTCCGGTTCGGGATTCGGTTCGGGATCCGGCGTAGGCGGAATCGGATCCACATCATCGCCATCATCTCCGTTTGTATTTCCTAAGTTTTCGGAGCTGCCTGAATTGTTGTTTGTCGAATTATCCTCGTTGTTCTCGTCATCTTTACTTTCGTCATCTGTCTTTCCGTGTCCCGGACAAGTTTCTTTTGTCAAAGTGTCTTTATCAAAATACTCTGTGATGGAAGGACATCCGTTCACTGCAAGTTTTCCTGTCTGGGTACAGATTGTTCTTTGTACAACAGAAGCAGGAGGAGTGAAGTTTTTATATTCTAATTCTGCGTGGATGCGATCCATAATGTGCTTCCATATTACTTCGTGCCATGACTGATTCCAAAATTGTTCCAGTGTTTTATCCTCGTCATATCCGGTCCATACAGAACAGGTGTAGTAAGGCGTATATGCGGATAACCAGAGATCAGTACTGTTTTCCGTTGTACCTGTTTTACCTGCTGCAGGCATGTTGTTAAGTCTTGCAGGCGTTCCGGTTCCACGGTTGATTACGTCCTGCATAGCGCTTGTCAGAAGAAATGCTGTCGATTCTTTTAAAACACGACGTGTTATAGGTTTTGAATTATCGATCAGGACGTTGCCGTCGTGATCAAGAATTTCTGTATAAAGGAGCGGTTCGGTATAAATTCCGCTATTTGCGATCGCGGCATAAGCGGCGGTCATTTCAATATTGTAAACACCTCTTGTAATACCTCCGAGGGCGGTAGCCTGTGCGATATCCGACATACCCGGATAGTTCGGATCATTATTTACAAGCGTCGTAAAACCGAAGTTTTCGAGATATTTGTATCCCTTTTCAAGTCCGACTGTCTCGGTCAGAGTGCGTACGGCGCAAACATTCATGGAGTGTTCGATAGCATAGCGTACGCGGGCGCTTCCGATGTATTTGTTATCCCAGTTGTTTACCGGCTGTCCGCTGGCGTACCGGTACGGCTCGTCTTTGATCGTTGTTGCAAGAGTCATGCCGCACTCGTTTAGTCCTGGGGCATAAGTGGATAAAACTTTAAAACAAGATCCCGGCTGTTTTGGGGAAGCTGTGGCGCGGTTTAAAGATAAGCTGGTCGTCTTTGCTCCGCGTCCGCCGACAATGGCTTTTACATGTCCTGTATATTGATCCATTAATACGACGGAAACCTGAGGCTGAAGCGTAATGTTTAAACGTTCGTCTACAATATCGCCTGCATCTGTATTAATACCGAGAGTGCCTTTATATTGTTCGATAGAAGCTTTCGCTTCATCTTCCGAACTGAAAACAAACGGAGCGGCAGAGCCTCGTACAGAGATCAGATACTGCTTTAAGTTTTCCTTACTGTAGTTTTCGGCAGATCCGTCCGCACGGTGGATTGTCAGTGCGTAGTCTGTGATACCGTATTCTACGATCGGATAATAAGCATCATTGGAGGCTTCTTCGTCACAGATCTGTTGGATCGCCAGATCCTGAGTAGACTTGATAGTCAATCCTTCGCTGTAGAGAAGGTTATAAGCCTGTGTTTCCGAGTAACCTTTCTCGTCCATAAGATCTTGAATGACATCTTCGATCAAGGCATCTGTAAAATAAGAGTAAGGCGTTGTATCTTCGGTGATCGCGGCTGTCTGTAAAATGCGGTCATACACAGGGTCGGCAAGCGCTTCGTCGTACTGCGCCTGATCGATGTATTTTTGTTCAAGCATGTTGCCGAGAACTTTTTCACGGCGTTTGGCGTTAGATTCCGGATTCGTTACAGGATCGTACTCTGTCGGGTTCTGTGTGATCGCGGCAATGACCGCACATTCCGAAAGGGTCAGATCCGCCACATCTTTGTTGAAATATCTTGTAGATGCCGTCTGTACTCCGAGACATCCCTGACCGAGGTTGATCGTGTTAAGATAGGCTTCTAATATCTCGTTTTTGTTCATCTCTTTTTCAAATGCGAGAGCGAGATACTGCTCTTGTAATTTACGTTCCACTCTGTCAAAAAATGTTTTTTCGTTGACAAAATCAAATACGTTGTTTTTGATAAGCTGCTGTGTCAGGGTACTGGCTCCTTCGGTAAAATCAAAACCGTTCATGACTCCGACGACGCCGGCTCTTAAAATTCCCTGAATATCGATTCCGTTATGTTCATAGAAACGTTCGTCCTCGATCGCCACAAATGCATGCGGAAGAAAATCTGTTTTTGCCGTGATCTCGTCATAAGTACGGTAGACACGGTTTGAATCAGAATCTTTCAGAGTGTCGATGACTGTGCCGTTTTGATCGACAATCGTTGTTGTAAATCCTTTCGGCTGAATGTCTTCGGCAGATACGTCCGGGGTGTTGTCAATGATTTTTTTTGCAAAAATTATACCGCCGACAAGCCCTATAACGACAAGCAGAAGCATACAGGTGATAACTGCTTTAAAAAAACGAACTCCTACGCGTTTCTTTTTCATTTTCTTTTTCGAAGAGATTGATGATTTTCTCTTTGAAAGATTATTTTTTCCGTAGTTCACGAATAACATCCTCCTTTTCAACTTCTATGATTATATCAAATAAGGTCTTTTAAATAAAGAAAAAAATGAAATCTTCATATTTTATAAAGAATTTTAATCATAATATCAGTATCTTCACGTTCGTACAGGCGAGAGATCCGCATAATGGTTGTACATGTTCCATGTCTTTGCTATAGTAGAAAAGGTATGGAACTGTTTTATGAAAAAGGAGAAGATAAAAATGGAGTGTTATCATACGGTATATACAGAAGGAACAGGAGAAATTGTGGAAAAAAAATCCCGTTTTATAGCAGAGGTATTTCCGGTTTCAAATGAAGAAGAGGCGTTTGCGCATTTGGAAGAAATCCGAAAAAAACACTGGGATGCCAGACATCACTGCTGGGCATATGTAATCGGAAGAAATCCGGCGGCAGAGAGAATGAGCGATGACGGAGAACCGGCAGGAACGGCGGGGAAGCCGATACTGGAAGTGTTAAGAGGGAAAAAACTGACAGATGTATTTGTTGTTGTCACCAGATACTTTGGCGGCACGCTTCTCGGAACAGGCGGTCTTGTAAGAGCGTATACGTCGGCGGCGGCAGAGGCGCTTGCTCATACGGTTATTATAACCAAGATACATGGGTTTAAACTGAAAATTATTACAGACTATACGGGACTTGGAAAAATTCAGTATATTTTAGGACAAAGGGGATTATCCGTTCTTGATACAGTGTATACAGATAAAGTAGAACTTACAGTTCTTGTGCCGGATGACGAAGAGGGATTTCTGATGAAAGAGCTGATGGAAGGCACGAACGGACAGGCGATGACGGAAAAAACGGAGCAGTGCTGGTTTGCGGAGACAGAAGAAGGAATAAAAATTTTTGAACAATAAAAAGAACGCTGCTTACAGGCGACAGTCTGCCTGTAAGCAGCGTTCCTTATTTGTATAGGCAACGAGCAAAAGCCCGGATTTGCTAAATGATGAGATTACTCATCAATACATTCCAGTTTGCTCACTGACACTTCATATGCCGTTCTTGTCTCTGTTTCTGTTTCGGATAATTTCTTTACATATTCTCTGCTTTGGATCCTTCCCAGTATACGCACATGTTCTCCTACATCGAAGTTCGATGCGTACCGTGCGTTTCTTCCCCAGCAGATACAAGGGATATAATCTGATTTCCCGTAAGGGCGGTTTACGGCAAGAAGCAGATCCGCAATCTCACGTCCTAAAGGGGTTTTTCGATATACCGGTGTCTTGCACATATATCCTTCCAGTAAAATATGATTTGTCTTTGCGCCGTCCGGTTCTTCTTCGATGAACTCCATTTCCCGTGCAAACACTGAAAGAACAAGTCTGTTTTTCTGTTCTTCATGACGGTTATATGACCGGAATTGTCCTGACACCATAATGCTTCTGCCTTTGTAATCTTGCGTTACATCGATGAGTCGTTCCGAGACCATGACCGGGATCCTGTCACTGGAATTGCTCAGCCGTTTCACGAGAATATCTACCATATAAAATCCTTCTCCGAATACTTCATGGCTGTATGTAAATTCCGAAGCCACCGATCCTATAACCGTTACCTGATTGTTCTCAATAATCTTATCTGACATGCTCTGTAATTCTCCTCTCCTCTTATCGCCGGGGTATCTGTCCGGCACTGCTTGTATTTTTGAGTCACTACTAAATTTATGTTTTTTTCATCTTGTTTAGAACTGATTTCATACAGAATCGTTCGACACAAAATTTCGACATGCGTTCTTGTAAAATGAAAATTTTATGATAAAATATAACAGTTGCAGTAAAACTATAACTATAAATCACTCCCTTAGCAGGGGAAAATAAAGAAAGAGTGTATATTTATGAAGACAAAACGTGAAGATGTAAGAAACATTGCCATCATCGCCCATGTTGACCACGGAAAGACGACATTGGTTGACGAGCTTTTAAAACAAAGCGGTGTTTTCCGTGAAAATCAGGAAGTGGCGGAACGTGTTATGGACTCGAACGATATTGAGCGGGAACGTGGGATCACGATCCTGTCCAAAAATACGGCAGTTCATTATAAAGGAACAAAGATCAACATTATCGATACGCCGGGACATGCGGATTTTGGCGGAGAAGTAGAACGTGTGCTGAAAATGGTCAACGGCGTGATCCTCGTTGTCGACGCATTTGAAGGCGCAATGCCGCAGACAAAATTTGTATTAAGAAAAGCGCTTGAATTAAGCCTTCCTGTCATTGTCTGCATCAACAAGATCGACCGTCCCGAAGCAAGACCTGACGATGTAATCGACGAAGTTCTTGAACTTTTCATCGATCTTGGCGCATCTGACGATCAGCTTGAATGCCCGTTTGTATATGCATCCGCCAAAGCAGGAGTTGCATGCCTTGATCTGTCTGATCCGCAGCAGGACATGAAACCGTTATTTGAAACGATCCTCGAATATATTCCCGCTCCGGAAGGAGATCCTGAAGCTCCGACGCAGGTGCTGATCAGCACGATCGATTACAACGAATATGTCGGACGTATCGGTATCGGAAAAGTGGATAACGGAACGATCAGTGTGAATCAGGATATGATACTTGTCAATCACCATGATCCGGACAAACAGCAGAAAGTAAAGATCAGTAAATTATATGAATTTGACGGATTGAGCAAAACAGAAGTTAAAAGTGCAACGATCGGATCGATCGTCGCTATTTCCGGTATTTCTGATATATCGATCGGAGATACGCTTTGTTCTCCTGAAAAAGCAGAGGCAATTCCTTTCCAGAAAATTTCAGAACCGACGATTGCGATGCAGTTTATTGTAAACGACAGTCCTTTTGCCGGACAGGAAGGAAAATATGTAACTTCCCGCCATCTGCGTGACCGCCTGTTTAAAGAGCTGAACACAGACGTAAGTCTTCGAGTGGAAGAAATGGAAAATACAGACAGTTTTAAAGTGTCGGGACGCGGAGAACTTCATTTGTCCGTTTTGATTGAAAATATGCGCCGCGAAGGATATGAGTTTGCAGTAAGCAAAGCGGAAGTTCTCTATCATACGGATGAAAACGGAAAGAAACTTGAGCCGATCGAGACAGCTTATATTGATGTGCCGGATGAATTTACAGGAGTTGTAATCGAAAAACTCGGCCAAAGAAAAGGAGAACTTCGCAATATGGGGGTTTCCAACGGCGGTTACACACGTCTTGAGTTTTCCATTCCGTCCAGAGGATTGATCGGATATCGCGGAGAATTTATGACAGATACAAAAGGAAACGGTATCATTAATACAAGCTTCGACGGATATGAGCCGTACAAAGGCGATATCCAGTATCGTAAGCAGGGATCGCTTATCGCATTTGAGACAGGTGAATCTGTAACTTATGGTTTATACAGCGCGCAGGAACGCGGAACTTTGTTTATCGGACCGGGAGAAAAGGTTTATTCAGGTATGGTGATCGGCCAGAATGGAAAAACAGATGATATTGAGTTGAACGTATGTAAGACAAAGCATCTGACAAATACACGTTCCTCCAGCGCAGATGAAGCTTTGAGACTGACTCCGCCTAAAATTTTAAGTCTTGAGCAGGCTCTTGATTTTATCGACACCGACGAGCTTTTGGAGGTGACGCCGAAGACGCTGCGTATCCGCAAAAAAATCCTGGATTCAAGGATGCGGAAGAGAAGTATGATGAAATAAATTATGAAAATTTAATGAAATTTGAAGAATTTACAGAATTCAAAACGATTTATTATATACATTAGAGCTGTTCTGTGTTATAATATTTTCATAATATAAACATCCTTTTTACACATGTTTATGTTAAGTATATACAAAAAGGAGTTGAACAGCATGAATTTTATCATCAGCGGAAAAAACATTGAAGTAACACCGGGGCTTAAAGAGGCTATCGAACAAAAGTTAGGAAAACTTGAGAGGTATTTCACTCCTGAAACAGAAATCATCGTAACGCTTAGCGTGGAAAAAGGACGTCAGAAAATCGAAGTGACGATTCCTGTAAAAGGATCTATCATCCGCTCCGAGCAGACGAGCAGCGACATGTATGTGTCGATCGACCTTGTAGAAGAGGTTATTGAACGGCAGCTTCGTAAATATAAAAACAAACTTGTTGCGAAAAGCCAGGGACATCCTACTGCTGCTGTTCCGTCAGGAAGCATTAAAAAAGAGTTTATCGAATCCGACGACGAGTCATCTGATGACGATGAAATCCGCATCGTCCGCACGAAAAAGTTTGGTATTAAACCGATGTTCCCTGAAGATGCCTGCATCCAGATGGAACTGCTCGGACATAGCTTTTTCGTTTTCTCAAACGCAGAAACAGATGAAGTAAATGTTGTATACAAAAGAAAGGACGGATCTTTCGGACTGATCGAGCCGGAATTTTCATAAACTGACCGAATTGTCATTTTTCATCAGTAAACAGAATTAACGTACAGAACGCCCGCAAAACTGTTCGCACTGTTTTGCGGGCGCTTTGACTGTTGTGTAGCTGCCCCCCCGATAAGTTGTCTTGAAAGGTTTATGAGGAACTTCACATGAAAGATAAAATCAAATTATTGTCAATAGCCGCAGTATTTGTTTTATTGATATGCGCGGGATATTCGATACTTAGTTTTAAGCAGACTGATTTACAAAGTATCTTAAAAAAGGAAAGTTCTAAAAAAGATTTATTTATTGATCATAATGAGAGCAGAGTTTGTTCCATACAATATGAGGCGAAGGATAACCGGACAGAGAAGATTTATTTTGAATTTGCCGATAAATATATATTTGATATGGAGTCTAAGTTTTCGGTTTATTATGACAGCAATTATTTAATGATAGACTCTTTTGAATATGAGGTGTTAAAAAACAATCTGATCCATACGAAGTGTATTGAAAAGGGGAATGCACCTGCATCGTCATATCATGGAGTTATATCATGGTATAATAAATTCAATGTAGCCGGCTGTAACGTGACAAAAGTTACGATAGGTTTCAAGGTGATCGATCCGGAAATCGACCTGTCAAATATTACAGAGATTTTATCTTTGCATGAGGAATAAAGACGGGTATGATCTGACGAACCGGTTATCGAGAAACTGTAACAGTTCAGCCCACGCCATTCGTAAAACCGCACTGTGCGCTTATCGTGGCTGAATTGTTACGAGAAACTTTGTGAAAAGGATATCATATGTTGAGATGCGAACTCAAATGTGATATCCTTTTTTGAGTAGAGAAAAATCCGTTTTTGATTCAATAATGAGCCGCAGGAAAAAAACTTGTAGTGAACGATTGTTTTTGAAACGTGAAATGATACAGGCAGGAGGAAAATAAAATGATTAAAATAATGATGCATGGATGCAACGGAAAAATGGGAAGGATGATCACGGAGATCGTAAAAAATGATGAAAATGCCGTTATTACGGCAGGTGTTGACACATATACAGAAACGCCGAATGATTATCCGGTATTTGATTCGGTGGAAAAATGTACGGAAGACGCAGATGTTGTGATCGATTTTTCAAATGCGGGAGCAGTGGATTCGCTTTTGGATTATTGCGTGGATAAGAAACTTCCGGTTGTGCTTTGCACGACAGGACTTTCGGAAGAGCAGCTTGCAAAAGCAGAGAAGGCGGCAGAGAAGACGGCGGTGTTAAAGTCGGCGAATATGTCTCTTGGAATTAATCTCCTTTTAAAACTTTTAAAAGATGCGGCAAAAGTGCTTGCTCCGGCGGGATATGATATTGAACTTGTGGAAAAACATCACAATCAGAAACTGGATGCCCCGAGCGGAACAGCGCTTGCACTTGCGGATTCGGTGAATGAAGCGCTTGGAAACGAATATCATTATGTATATGACAGAAGCACTGTCCGCCAGAAACGTGATGCAAAAGAAATCGGAATTTCAGCTCTTCGCGGAGGTACGATCGTAGGGGAACATGAGGTGATCTTTGCGGGAACAGACGAAGTGATCGAATTTAAACATACGGCATACTCGAGAAGCGTATTCGGAAAAGGCGCTGTCGAGGCGGCAAAATTCCTTGCCGGAAAAGAAAGCGGTATGTATGATATGAGCGATGTGGTCGGATTGTGACATCCGACGTACATGAGAGATATAAATTGTGCGGTGTATTGTGGAACAAGGGGGCAGACAAGCATGAAAGAAGAATATAAAGAACTGAAAGAACTCCAGAAACGGTATTTGACCCGATTGTCAGACTTATATCCGACAATCGCGGCGGCATCGACGGAGATCATCAATCTTCAGGCGATTTTGAATCTGCCGAAAGGAACAGAACATTTTCTGACAGATGTACACGGTGAGTATGAGGCTTTTTCTCATGTTTTAAAAAACGGATCCGGATCTGTCCGAAGAAAGATCGAGGATGTGTTCGGAAATACGATGAGTGCCGCAGATAAGAAATCTTTGGCAACGCTGATCTATTATCCGAGAGCAAAGATGGACCTGATCCGGCAGACAGAGACGAATATGGAAGACTGGTATAAAGTACATCTATATCGTTTGATCGAAGTTGCCAAAAGAGCGGCGAGCAAGTATACGCGGTCGAAAGTAAGAAAGGCGCTTCCCCCAAATTTTGCTTATGTGATCGAGGAACTGATCACGGAGAAAGCGGAGGTACATGATAAGGAATCATATTATAATGAGATTATTTCAACGATTATACGGATCGGAAGAGCAGAAGATTTTATCGAGGCAATTTCAGAGTTGATCCAAAGGCTCGTTGTAGATCATCTGCATATTGTCGGCGATATTTATGACAGAGGTCCCGGTCCTCATATTATTATGGATAAACTGATGTCTTATCACTCTGTCGATATTCAGTGGGGAAATCATGATATACTTTGGATGGGAGCGGCTGCGGGACAATGGGGCTGTATTGCGAATGTGATCCGCATCTGTGCACGTTACGGAAATCTCGATATTTTGGAGGATGGATATGGGATCAATCTTCTTCCTCTGGCAGCATTTGCCCTTCGGATTTACGGGGATGATCCGTGTATTTGTTTTCGGTTAAAAGCGGTTGAAGGGATAGATCCTGATGAGATGCAAATGAATATGAGGATTCATAAAGCAATCTCCATCATTCAATTTAAAGTGGAAGGGCAGATCATCCGTCGGCAGAAAGCATTTCATTTAGAAAACAGGGCGCTTTTGCACAGAATTGATTTTGAAAAAGGTACGATTGAACTGGACGGAAAGAAATATCCGCTTTTGGATACGGCGTTTCCTACAGTCGATCCGAAAGATCCGTACGCTTTTACTCAAGAGGAAGAGGAGATCATGAAGCGGCTTGAAAAGGCGTTTCTGCACTGTGAGAAGCTTCAAAGGCATATGAGGTTTTTGCTGAACAAGGGAAGTTTGTATAAAGTTTACAATGATAATCTTCTCTATCACGGATGTGTTCCGCTCACAGAAGACGGAAAATTGAAAGAAATTCGGCTTTTCGGCAAGTCTTACGGTGGAAAAGAACTTTATGATGTTCTGGATTCTTATGTGAGAAAAGGCTTTTTTGCTCTTGATGAGAATGAAAGGCAGGATGGAAAGGACATCATGTGGTATATATGGCTGCATCCTGATTCTCCGCTTTTCGGAAAAGATAAGATGGCAACTTTTGAACGGTATTTTCTGCAAGATGCGGAAACTCACATAGAGAAAAAGAATCCGTATTACTCCCTGCTTGAAAATGAAAAAGTTATCAATCAGATATTGGAAGAGTTTGGGTTAGACCCGGCGGTGTCTCATATTGTCAACGGACATGTTCCGGTGAAACGAAAAGACGGGGAAAATCCCGTGAAATGCGGCGGGAAAGTGCTTGTGATCGACGGCGGATTTTCCAAAGCGTATCAGAAAGAAACCGGAATTGCAGGTTATACTTTGATCTTTAATTCATATGGACTTCTGCTTGTTGCGCACGAGCCGTTTGAATCTACAGAGTCGGCGATCGCAAAGGAAAAAGATATCCATTCCGAAACGATGATAGTGAAAAGAGTCAGGGAGAGGCTTTTAGTCGGAGATACGGATATCGGTGAGGAACTCAAACGTCAGGTAAAAGATCTTGAACGACTGCTTGTCGCATACAGAAACGGTGAGCTCAGAGAAAAACGATAGCAGGTATCGGATATATAACAGAACATAAAGAGAATATAAAACAGATAAATAAAAGTGAGGTTTGTATGGGAAAAGAAGAAATTCAGGAGTCAGAACCGCTTCGGATCTATTTGAATGAGATAGGGGAGATTCCTCTGTTGGACGAGACGGAAGAAAAAGAATTGGGCAGAAGAATCTCAGACGGAGACGAATCCGCAAGAGCGAGACTGGAAGAAGGGAATCTTCGTCTCGTCGTTTCTATCGCAAAACATTATACGGGAAGAGGTTTGCCGTTAATGGATCTGATTCAGGAAGGAAATATCGGATTGATGCATGCTGCCGAAAAGTATGACTATACGAAAGATAACCGTTTTTCAACTTACGCGTCATGGTGGATCAAAGAGGCAATTACAAGAGCCATCGATCAGCAGTCAAGAGAAATTCGAGTTCCGGTTCACGTTGCGGAAAATATAAAACGGGTGCAAAAAGCAGCAAAAGAACTGCAGCAGGAATTCGGAAGAGAAGCAGAACCGGGGGAGATTGCAAAGAAGCTTGGCGACCGGACAGAAGAGGAAGTGAAAAATATTCTTTCTTATATTCGAAATCCGGTATCTTTGGAAACTCCGGTAGGGGAAGATGGCGAGGACAGTCTTGGAGATTTTGTAGAAGACAGATCTGAGACGACGCCGGAAGATGCGATGGACGTTCTTGTCAGGAAAGAAGAAGTACAAGAACTTCTTGAAACTTTGAACGACAGAGAGAAAGAAGTGATCAGCCTTCGGTTTGGATTGGGGAAAGACCGCACATATACATTAGAAGAAATCGGTGAAAGTCTTGGTATAACAAGAGAGCGTGTGCGTCAGATTGAATCAAAAGCGATGGAAAAACTGAGGAAAAAGGCTCTGTAGCAAAAAGAAAAAATCCCGAATGTATAAATATTGAAAATATTGCAGATATTAGAACTACAACAATATTTATGGAAAGGGAGATATTCTTATGAAAAAAATGAAACAACTCATTTTGCTGACGCTCTGTGTGTTCACTTTGTTTGGCATGACAGCATGTGCGGGCAAAGATAAAACAGATAATGCGGCGGATCAGACGACAACGGATAAAGACAGAGACAACGATCGCAACGATGCGTCGGACAAGTCAGATAAAAAAGGAGACGGTATTCTTGATGATGCGGTAAATGATGTGACTCAGGGAGTTGATGACGTAACAGATGATGTCACAGACGGAATTGACGATGTGACAGACGATGTCACAGACGGTGTTGACAATGCGGCGGATGATCTGACTGATGAAAACGGAGCGAAAAAAGAAGGCGACCGTATGAAAAATACAGATCAGGGAGATGCAACAGGAAATGCCGATGACTCTATGAGATAGTTTTTTGTCGCATGATAAGAACAGTTATAAAATAATCGGGATTGATTCGACCGCAGAGAGAAGGAACTTTATGTCTGCGGTCGATCTTGTAATAGTGTAAACAATACATAAGGAGAAGGGCAGATGAAATTCAGACCGTGCATTGATATTCATAACGGAAAAGTAAAACAGATTGTCGGTGGAAGTTTAAAAGATGAGGGGAACATGGCAAAGACGAATTTCGCATCTGATTTAAACGCCGCATTTTATGCGAATATGTATAAGGAAGATTGTCTGAGAGGAGGTCATATTATTCTTTTAAACAGCCGGCAGTCAGAATATTATGAACAGACAAAACAACAGGCGAAAGAGGCTCTTCGTGTTTATCCGAAAGGACTGCAGATAGGAGGAGGGATTACAGACGAGAATGCATATGAATATATAGAATGCGGAGCGAGCCATGTGATCGTCACATCGTATGTGTTTCGCGGAGGAGAATTTTGCAGAGAAAATCTAAAGAAGCTTGTTCATGCCGTAGGAAAAGAGCATATCGTGCTCGATTTGAGCTGCCGAAAACAAGGTGAAGATTATTATGTAGTTACAGATCGTTGGCAAAAATATACGAATCTACGTTTGAACGCCGCTGTTCTTGAGGAATTATCTTCTTATTGTGATGAGTTTTTGATCCACGGCGTTGATGTAGAGGGAAAACGATCGGGAATGGAAGAACAACTTGTACATATGCTTGGGCAATGGGGAAAAATTCCGATTACATACGCCGGAGGAATCAGTTCGGAAGACGATTTGGAACGGTTTCGGAGTTTGGGCGGCGGACAACTTGACTTTACGATAGGAAGCGCCCTCGATCTTTTCGGAGGAACTGTTTCATATAGAAAAATTGTGAACAAATATAACTGATGAAAAGATGCATAACAGGTGACTATTTGAGAAAAAATGGTATATTTTAAAAGGTCTGTTTGGTATTAATAGATAGAAAAGAGCATGATATAAGCGGCGCAAATGTACAACAAGCAATACAAATGTATAAATTGACATTTTTGAGAAAATTTGCTATTCTGATAAAGAGCAAAGACATAGATGGCAGCTTTGAGCGGGTGGATCAGATATTTTTTATGCATTATGCCGGAAAATATCCGATCTTTTTTTCTGCCTGTATTCGGCGTGGCGTCTTGTATAGAGATATGCCATGATATAGAAAACAGATATGCTGCTTCGGTCTGATATTATGATAAAGGAGTGGAAGAATGCAAAAGAAGATTAGAAAGATCGTATCATCGATTCTTGCTTCCTGCATGGTTATTAGCGCATTTGCGGGCATAGCTCCGCAAAAAGCAGAGGCGAAGACAACGCTTGTCAATGTTGCCGTTGATGGCAAAGCAAGCACAGAAAGCGGTCAAAACGGAGAGCATGTAATCGGAAATATTAATGACGGTGATCCGAAGACAAGTTGGCAGACACCGGGAACGTGGCCTGCAACGGCTGTGATCCAGTTGGATAAAGGACGCAGTATTTCAAAAGTAGCTGTAGAACTTGGCGAAGACGGGGATAACAGCACAGGAAGAACGGCGCTTGTTACAGTAAAGTATGCACAGAACGGCATTACAACGGACTTGGTTGAGTTCGGAACTAAGAGGATGACGGTAGATTCAAAAGAAGAGTTTATCGCAGACGTTCCGAAGTCGGCAACGCATATTTATGTAACGCTTTCCGATCCGAAAAATCAGGATGGAAGTCAGGGCACGTTCTGGCCGTCGGTTCAGGAAGTGGAAGTGTTTGAAGAGCAGGAAGAAAAAGTGTCTGATTACAATAACATTGCAAATCAGGCGAAGATCACAACAGACGGAAACGAAAATCAATCTGAAGGATCAGCAAACCTTGTTGACGGAAACGACAAAACATTGTATAAGTTCCACAATGAAGCGCAGACTTCAGAGAAGTATATCGCTTTGAATTTTGACGAGGCGAGAACGATGGATGCGTTCCGCATTGCTTTTGAGCATGTCGGGGATACAGACGGTACTGATTTTGCGTTTGAGTACAGTATCCTGGCAAAGAAAGCAGGCGACAGCGATTATACGAAGGTTACAGATCATGCAAAGGCGAATCGTACAGATAATTATGCGCAGGTTTATAAGTTTAATGCAGCGCAGTATTCGGAAGTGAAGATTGTTATGCATTCTTGTAAGACACAGGGCGGAACGCAGAACGGATGGCCGGCAGTGGCAGAGTTTGAAGTGTACGGAAGCGAGATCGAAGTACAGGATACAGACAGTATCGCATTTAAGAAACCGGTACATACTCCGTCAGGGAAAAATACAGCGAAAAATATTACTGACGGAAGCAAAAAGACACAGTGGACCGGCGCATATTATCCGTCTTATGTAGATATTGATCTGGAGAAAAATTATAACCTTGATACGGTAGAAGTATATACACCGGAGAATGGATATTCTCAGTATACGATCTATACAAGTATGGACGGAAGAGATTTTGATAAACTGGCAGAGAAGACATCAAAAGATTCCTGTGATGCTGAAAAGGGAGAAGTTTACCAGGCGGAAGGAAAAGAAGCGAGAATCGTCCGCGTTTATATGGAATATAATTCCGCGTCTACGGCGGCTGTACTGAACGAAGTCCGTGTGACAGGAAAAGAGAGCAAGTCAGAAGTTCAGAAAAGACCTGAGATCAATACAGTAAAATATGAAGAGTCAGAATATAATGTAGAGATTACAGAAAATGATACGAAAAACGAAGTTTACGGTATTATCGAAAGAAGACTCGGAAAAGCTTACAAAGACTGGTTTAAGCTTGAACTTGCGGAGAATCCGAAAAAGAACGGTTATGATTACTTTGAACTTTCCATGGATGGAGATCAGGTGAAAATCAAAGGAAACGACGGTGTTTCTCTTGCGACAGGACTGAACCATTATCTGAAATATTTCTGTCAGGTAAATCTTTCACAAGTGGGAGATCAGGCAGATATGCCGGAAAATAAACCTGTTGTGACAGAAAAAGTATTTAAAGAGACGAAGGCGGAAGTCCGCTACTCTTATAACTACTGTACGCTTTCTTATTCTATGGCGTTCTGGGGAGAGCAGGAATGGCGTGACGAGTTAGACTGGCTGGCGTTAAACGGCGTGAACGTCGTTCTTGACGCGACAGCGCAGGAAGAAGTATGGAGAAGATTTTTAGGAGAACTTGGATATTCTCACGAAGATATTAAAGACTTTATTGCAGGACCTGCATATTATGCGTGGGCATATATGGCGAACCTTTCCGGTTTCGGAGGCCCGGTGCATGACTCGTGGTTTGAAGAGAGAACAGAGCTGGCAAGAAAGAATCAGCTTATTATGAGAAAACTCGGAATGCAGCCTGTACTGCAAGGTTACAGCGGAATGGTTCCGACAAATATTCACGATTATGACAAAAATGCAGAAGTGATCGAGCAGGGCGAGTGGTGTTCCTTCCAGCGTCCGACGATGTTAAAGACAACTTCTTCTACATTTGAAAAATATGCGAAGAAATTCTATCAGTGTCAGAAAGAAGTTTACGGAGACGTAAGCAACTATTATGCGACAGACCCGTTCCACGAAGGCGGCATTACAGGCGGTATGAATGCGTCCGACATTTCGGAAAAAGTATTAACTGAAATGATCACGGCAGACAAAGATGCGGTTTGGATCATCCAGTCATGGCAGGGTAATCCGACAACTGCATTGTTAAACGGTCTTGACAGAGTGGAAAAGGGAACAGATCATGCGCTGATTCTTGACTTGTACGCAGAGAAAGACCCGCATTATGATGAAGGACGTCCCGGCGCGGAAGCATATGGAGACGAGGAAGAATTTGACAAGACTCCGTGGCTGTTCTGTATGCTGAATAACTTCGGAGGACGTCTCGGACTGCACGGACATCTTGACAACCTTGCAAATAATATTCCGAAAGTATTTAATGAGACGAAATATATCGCGGGAATCGGAATCACTCCTGAGGCGAGTGTAAATAACCCGGTATTGTATGATTTCTTGTTCGAGACGATCTGGCAGGATGATGCGTCACAGAAGATGGAAGTGATCGATCTTGACACATGGCTTGATGATTATGCGACGAGAAGATACGGAGCAGAGAGTGAGTCGGCAAATCAGGCATGGGATATTTTGAAAGAAACAGTATATAAGGCGAGCTTAAACGGCCTTGGACAGGGTGCGCCGGAGTCAGTTGTAAATGCAAGACCGAATCTTACGATCGGGGCGGCTTCTACATGGGGCAACGCGGTGATCAGCTATGAAAAAGGCGATCTTGAAGAAGCGGCAGCGCTTCTGTTAGCTGATTATGATAAGCTGAAAGACAGCGCAGGATATCAGTACGATCTGGCAAATGTTTTGCAGCAGGTACTTTCCAACAGCGCTCAGGAATATCAAAAAGGTATGTCTGCAGCGTTCAGCGCAAAAGATCTGGACAGCTTTAAAACATATTCGGAAAAATTCATGTCAGTGATCGAAGACATGGAAAAAGTAACGGGAACAAGCGAATACTTCCTTCTCGGAAGATGGGTAGAGCAGGCAAAAGCGCTTGCAAATAATGCGGATGACTTTACAAAAGAACTGTATGAGTTCAATGCAAAAGCGCTCGTTACTACATGGGGATCGAAAAATCAGGCGGAAAAAGGCGGTCTGAAAGATTACTCTAACCGTCAGTGGTCAGGCTTGATCGGTGATTTCTATAAAGCAAGATGGCAGCGCTGGATCACAGCAAGAACAAACGAGCTTTCGGGAACGGATTATGAGAGTAATATCGACTGGTTTGAGTGGGAATGGGAATGGGTACGCAGCAATAAAGAGTATCCGACAACTGCGACACCGCAGGATCTGAAAACACTCGGAGCAGAAATTTTAGAAAACTACTCTGTAAAAAATCCGGCGGCAAATGATGAGTTTGACCTTCCGACAGAAGGGATGACTGCTACGGCAGGAAGCGCGCAGCCGCAGACAGGGAAAGAAGGACCTGCATCATATGTTCTGGATAAAGACGTGTCAACGCTTTGGCACAGTAAATATGAAGGCGACGACCAGAATAATCTGTGGATCGATATTGCCCTGGGAGAGAGCAAGACTGTCAACGGACTGCGTATACTTCCAAGAAACGGCGCGGTGAACGGTGTGATCGTTGAATACCGTATTGAGGTAAGCAATGATAACGGACAGTCTTATCATGAAGTGGCGACAGGAACATGGACAAATGATTCAGGATGGAAATGGGCTCAGTTTGATCAGACAGAGGCGACAAACGTTAGACTATATGCAGTGAGAACATTGTCAGATCAGGCAGGAAAGAACTTTGCATCTGCGGCAGAAATCCGTATAATGGCTCCGAAAAAAGAAGAACCGCAGCCGGAACAGGTAAATAAGCAGTTCCTTGAATTTTTGATCGGATACGCACAGAGCGCGAAAGAAAAACCGGAATATGAACATGTCGTTCCTGAAGTGAAAAAAGCGTTAGATGCAGCGCTTGCGAAAGCAGTTCAGGTGAAAGATAATGAAAAAGCGTCACAGGAGCAGGTTGACGAAGCGTACACAGAATTGCTTGAAATCGTACATATGCTTGACTTTATAGGTGACACGACAAGCCTGAAAGTATTGGTCGATGCAGTGAGCGATAAGACTGAAAAAGACTATACTCCGTCCACATGGCAGCCGTTTAAGAGCGCATTGGATGCGGCAAATGAAGTCTTGAAAAATGAAAATGCGCTTGATGCGGATATCGAGGCGGCTCGCACAGCGCTTGAGACAGCGGTAAACGGACTTGTAAAACGTGCAGATTTCACAAAACTGCAGGCTTCGGTTGATGAGGCGAAAAAAGCGTACGGGGATCTTTCGGGATATACGGAAGAATCCGCAGCGAAGTATACGCAAGCGCTGACAGCGGCTGAAACGGTACTTAAAAACGCGGATGCTTCACAGACAGAAGTAGATCAGGCGAAGACGGATCTTGAAACTGCGATCAGCGGACTGACTGCAAAACCGAGTCCGGATAAAGTGGATAAGACTGCGCTTCAGAGTTATGTAGATTTCGCAAAGAAATACGCAGATAAAGAAGAAGAGTATACTCCTTCGACATGGAATGCTTTTAAGGCGGCATATGATAAAGCGCAGGAAGTTCTTAAAGATGAGAAGGCGGCACAAAAAGAGGTAGACGACGCTTTGGCTAAACTGCAGAAAGCTGCCGTTGATTTGGAAATGAAGCCGAGCAAAGAAAAGTTAGAGGAATTAAAGAAAGCGATCAAAGCGGCTGAAAAGAAAGATTTAAGCGGATATACGGATGCGTCTGTCGAAGCATATAAAGATGTTGTGGAAAAAGCAAAAGCAGTATTGTCAGATAAAGAAGCAACGGCAAAAGACGTTGAAGATATGCTGAAAACATTAAAAGATGCAGACAAGCTTCTCGTAGAGAAAGACAATCCGCAGGAAGAAGACAAAAAGCCGAGCAAAGAGCAGTTAGAAGCATTGAAAGAAGCGATCAAAGCGGCTGAAAAGAAAGACTTAAGCGGATATACGGATGCGTCAGTGAAAGCATATAAAGACGTTTTGGAAAAAGCAAAAGCGGTATTGGAAGACAAGAAAGCGACGGCAAAAGACGTTGAAGATATGTTAAAAGCGTTAAAAGATGCAGAGAAACTGCTTGTGAAAAAAGATGACGTTAAGGAAGATGAGGATAAAAATCCGGATTCACAGAAAGGTCAGGCAGTTCAGACAGGCGATCAGACACCGATCATGTTCTGGGCGTTCATGCTGGTAGCTTCCGCAGTTGTTATTTTCAGAAGAAGAAAAAGAGCATAGAGCAATGCATAAAAAAATCAGCACAGGATAATCAAATATTGTGTGCGGATGAATGAGAAAAGCACAGAGCCTTTGGAATGGGTTCTGTGCTTTTTGCAATGGCGATAAGCCAAAGTCCGGGCTTGCCCGTGACCTTGGCGACCGCTTGCACTCCCGGAATGTGCCTTTTGGTACTTCCGGTGATTGTATCAAGAAAACCACGCGATAGTCGCGTGGTTCCGTGAAAGCTTTAGCGGTG